>Ga0118677_10008955_pt1 | contig 15837 bp, 3 predicted proteins | sample AliMusrvi5mmetaG_FD_86154 | JGI IMG/M metagenome (GOLD analysis project Ga0118677, IMG submission 86154) | reverse complement strand
AGGTAATACCGCACCACCGGAATATAAAGGAGCCAGTTAGGCAGGTATTCCGCCAGCGACACCGTGCTCTTGATTTCCTCCAGCGACGGCATGCCGCTGAACTCGCGCCTTTCCGCAGCGGCATATTCCTTGGAAACCGCGTGAAACGACGGCGTGAGGTCGCCACCTGCGGCTTGCGTCGCCTCGCTCCAGCGTGATTTGAACAGGCTGCGAATGGCAAAGTCCACGGCCACAAAACACACCGCGCCCCATGCCCAGTAGCTGAGGTGATTGAGGGCCAGGCTGCCGAAAAGGATCACCACCGTCAGAACCACCGTGGAATAGACCGCCCCGGCCAAGATGGATACCTTGGCAAAACGCACGAACGGAATGCTGAACCAGCCGCAGGCCACGAATGTCGGAAACAGAATTCCCGGCGTGATGCGGCACATCACCAGCACCCTGACAAGGTTGCTACCGAGCCACAACTTGACCCGTTCCACCTTCGGGCCGATGATTTTCGAACGCAGCCAGCCGCTTCGTTGCGCCACGTGGCCAAGGCCGTAGATCAGGAAATCCCCGGCCACAATCCCCAAATAAATGCTGACATACGCCAGCCAGACGGGCAAATGCCGCTCTTCCGTCGAAAAGGGGACAGTAAAGATGGCGACATCTCCATGGAAAAATGTCATGAAGAAAATGAGCAGGCAATTGCCTAACAAAAGAAGTTGTTCCGGTGAGTGCATGCGAACTATTTTCCGAGTTTTTGTAACTGGCTTGTGTTCCAGGTGCCGTCTTCTTGCTCGGCATACTTGATGAACCGGTGAGGCGCGGCTACCGTGAGGTAGAAATAGTACTTGTCGGCGGCAAGGACCGATTGCCATCCGCCGACCGAGAGTTCCAGTTTGTAGCACTCGAAGGTCCCGGCCGTGACCGTCACGGTTTCTTTCGAGCAGTTCAACAGGTTCATGGTCAAGGCGTCGCCATATTCAAACATGTAGGTCTTGAACGAGACCGCCTTGCGCTCCGCAAACGGAAAGCCCCGCAGCGACACCAGGTAGGCATAGCGCGAGTAGATGTTGCCGTCCTCGGCCTTGAAGTCCTTGTCGATCTTCTTTTCCTTGTTGAAGAAATGGACCGTGTGGTTGCCCTTGTTGACAAAAGATTCGACAACAGTTCCCGTCTTCAGGTCGGTCCGTCGCTCCGACACCGTGGTCAGGTCGTCGTAATTCAATTCGATTTCGTTGAGAAACAGGTCCCCTTCGGTGACCGTGACGGCATACCTCTTGGCACCGCTTCTTTCCACCAGCTTGATGTTGACCTTCGCGGTTAGGTAGCCGGTTTCCTTGTCGATGAAGTCGGCAATCTCAAACGACTCCTCGGCCGGAATCCCGGGGTTCTTGAGCACCGGCGGCATCGCGGCAAGGAAAGGCGGTAACAGCACGCAGGCGACCGCGTTGATCAGGAGCAGTTTGTTCATGAAGTGGATGCTCCGAGGATCGGGAATCAGGCGGTTGCATGCGCAAGACGGGACGCCAGGCGCAATATCCACCCGCGGCATGCACCCACGCCGTTCCGGTCGGCAGATGGAAGAGTAAGCGTAAGTTGCTCGGGAGCCATGGACGAATCGCTTGCGACTCGGGTAGAGCGGTGCCGATTCGTTTCCCAATGCAAATAAAAACAAAACCTAATGTCATGCAACCCGCTCAGCCGTCGAGGTCCGGCATGGTGGCGGGAAATTCCGCGGCTTCGCTCGCCACAACTGCTTGCTCCCGGCGCAGCCGGAGAGTCACCAGCACGATGCCGATCAACAGCACCGCCGCCAGGATCGCCGACGAGCCGATGGTGCCGAAATCCAAACCACCCTTGTCTTTCGATTTTGTTAGAACGTCGCCCATGGTGGCGCCAAACGGCCGGGTCAGGACAAACGCCACCCAAAACAGGAAGACCTTGGAGATTTCCGTTAGGAAGGCCAACGCCACGACCACGACCAGCAAACCACCAATCAGCAGCGCGCCGCCGGCAAAGCCGAGCCCGTGGACGAGCCCGAACCCGAACGCCACGACCAGCCGGACCTTGGAGCGGGCGCGCTGTGGCCAGAGCACGTTTTCCAACGCGACGGCGACAATGCTCAGCGCGATGATCGGCTCGACCACATAGGCCGGCAGGCGGAAGATGCCGAAGACGCACAGGGCCAGGGTGAGCGTGTGGGCCAGGGTGAAGGCCGCGATGACTTTCACCATTTCCCAAAAGCTCACGGTGGCGAGCACCAGGGCGCACACGAACAGAAGGTGATCATAGCCGGTGAGGATGTGCATGACCCCGTGCCAAAAGTATTCGCGAAACGCGCGCCAGCCCTGCGTCTCCGCGACCACCGCGGTTGCGGCTGATGCAGACGCCGCGCTGTCCCAGCCGGTCGGGATGCTGGTCGGTCGCTGATAGACCAGCAGCCATGAGCCGGGCGCGTCGGTTTTGCCGGCATCGGCGCGCTTGACCCGCATCACATAACTCACGTCCCATGGCATGCCTCCGATATACGGCCATTCTTTGAGCATGTCGTGGGAAAAGCCGATGGCCGCCGGCAGCGGGCCGCTCAGCGGATACCCGATCTCATACTGATAGAACGTCTTGGCAGGATCGGCGAACGATGCCGGCGGCACCACCCGCAGGATTTTCCCCACGAGCACCTCCTTGCCAGCGGCGAGGTGCAGATGGTGCAACACATAGTCGCGATGCTGCTCGGCGGCGCGATCCAGGGCGGCGGTGTCGAGGGTGCCGGCACCGCGGCTCGGGATCGCTTCGACGCCGTGGGCCACCGCGAGTTCCTCGGTGGAGACATTCACCACCACGCGCACCTGCGCCGCTTGGAACTCGACCCACATCGCATCCTGCACAATCGGGTGGGCGGTCAGCGTCCCGGTCAGCAGGGCCAGCCAAGCGACGGAGAGGTTGAGGTAAAGCTTCATGCGGTTGTTAGAACATAGGGGGACGCACCAAGGGCCCGCCTGGCTGCGGAGCATAGCGCCGCTGGCCGCGCTTGCAAGCGGCGGCATCATTTCGTCCCGTCCTTGCGCAGATATACAGGCATTGGACATCGCGCAACGCGGCTTTCCGCGTTTGCAGGTGGCCGGCCAGGCACTAGGTTTCCCGGCAGCCGCTTCCAAAAAAGGGGCCAACCTCCAACCGAGTTAAGAACAAATCCATGATCCAGAATTGGTTTACGCAATCGCGCGCCGCACAGGTGGCAGCAAACAACAACGTGTTGCCGAGCGGCCGGAAACGCATGCGAGGCGGCTGGTTCGCCGCATTGCTTTGCGCCGCGACGGGCGCCATCACGGTGCCGGTCACCTCGGCGTCCAACGCGGAACTCATCAGCGTGGACTTCGTGGTGGCCGGCAGCGGGGGCGATGGCTCGGGCCAAACCGCGCCCTGCTCCGGCGATACCGTGCTGACCGGCACCACCATGAACAACGCCGTCGGCAACCTGTATTCCGGCCAGGTCGGCGCGTGGAATGCCATGAACATCGGCTCATACAATCAAACCAGCGCCACCAGCGGTTTTCTAACAAACGGCAGCGGTGCCGTGACCACCGCCAAGATGGTGCTGGGCCTCGCCACGGGCATGAACGCCACGCTTGCGGGCGGCTGGCGCTGCAATCCGAATGAAGGCACTCCCGGAGCGGCCCAGCAACTGCGCTCAACCGAGGCTTACCTATATAACGGCGTGATCACCGGCGATCATTTTGCCTGGGGCTTCACCGGCCTGATTCCCAACGCCATTTACCGGATGACATTTTTCGGCGACGGCGGCAATTCCAGTGGGGCCACCAACGTCGCGGCCGGCGTGGCGGGCATCCGCGACACGGAGGGCGACTGGAACTGGTCGAGCCTAACCGCCGACAGCAGCGGCACGATCCTCGGCACCTTCACCGCGCCCAATCCCACGCTGGGTCTCTACGGCGTGCAATTGGAACACCAGCCGCGAACACAGCCGCCGCAGTCCTCGCCGACCGCGCCGCAGCCCGCCGACGGCACGATCAACGTGCCGACCGCAACGACCCTGAGTTGGAGCACGGTGGTGGGCGCGGAATCCTACGATGTTTACCTGTGGCCCAGTTCCGGGGCCAAGCCCGGTACGCCCACCGCCAGCGTGACCGTGGGCCAATACACACCTCCGGGCTTTCTGTCGGCCCTTACCAGTTACAATTGGCAGGTCGTCGCCCGCAACCCGGTCGGCGTGATGAACGGCGCGGTATGGGCCTTCACCACCGACGACGGCCGCCCCCTGGCACCCAGCGCGCCTTCGCCAGCCATTGCTGCGACCAACGTGCTGGTGGAAACCCCGCTGGATTGGGGCGACAGCCTCGGCGCCACCAGCTACCAGGTTTTCGTGTGGCTTGCCAGCGGCAGCAAACCCTCCACCCCGACGGCCACGGTCACCTCTAGCAGCTACCTGCTGACCCAGCCGCTGATCGGCAACTCGCTTTACGACTGGCAGGTGGTGGCCATCAACGCCAACGGCGCGACCAACGGCGCGGTATGGACGTTCACCACCGGCGACCGCTATCCCGGCTACCTGATCCCCTGGCCCAAGTCGGTGACCATGGGCACGGGGAATTTCAACGTGACCTCGGCCACCCGCATCGTGGCGGAGGACCCCCTGCTGCTGCCCCTGGCGCAGGTGATGGCCCATGATATCTTCATGGCCTCAGGTTTGGCTCTAACAGCATTGCAGGGCACCCGCCAGGCCGGCGATATCGCGTTGGCTTTCAACCCGATCCTAACCGGCGAAGCCTACACGCTGGACTCGACCGGCGCGAGCCTCGTGCTGTCCGGCCAGAACTATCAGGCTGTGGCGTGGGCTTCGGTGACCTTGCTGCAAGCTCTCGACACCACCGGCACGCCGGCCATCGTGCCGCAGATGGTCATCGCCGACCAACCGGCCTCGCCCTTGCGCACCGTCATGTGGGACATCGGGCGCTTCTTCCATCCGCTCGAAACATTATATGAATTCGTGGACCTGCATCGCATGTACAAGGTCACCTACATGCACCTGTACATGAGTGCCGACGGCTTGTTCACCTTCGGCTCGACGGCCTTTCCTGGCCTGGCCAAAACCAATGACGGCAGCGCGCCTTACACCGGCTCGCCGGGCTTCTATCTTCCTCCGTCCGGCTCGCGCCTGTATTACACCAAGGCGGAGCTAACCGCCCTGGTTGCCTATGCCACGGCCCGCGGGGTGGTCATCGTGCCCGAAATCGACACGCCCAACTGGGCGGCCTACATGACCGGCACGCTGCCAGCGACCTTCTGTTCGACCGGCGGCGTGACTCCCACGCACTATATCAACTTCAACTACCCCACCGCCGTGGCGGCCGTCAAAACCCTGCTCGACGAGCTGGCCGCGGTGTTCACCACCTCGCCCTATATCCATATCGGGGCCGATGAGGTTTCCACCTCGGATTTCGAGAGTTATCCATACTATGCGACCAGCAAGGTCACTAACAATTATGCCAGCGGTGCCGAGGGCATGGTCTGGTACATGAGTCAACTCAATAGCAAGGTCGCCGCCACCGCCAATCCGCCCGGCGGCATTCCCCGCAGTTCCTGGTCGTGGACCGTGCCGGGTCCCGTCGGCAAGGGCTACGACCTACCCACCAATTTGGTCTATACCGCGTGGGGCTATGACGACGGCCAGGGACCCTCCGCCAGCGGCTACTCGGTGATGCGCGCCGCCGGCGGCCACGTCGCGGGCATGGGCCAGGCCAACAACGCCGCACCCTACAACCGCTGCCTCTTGTATCGGCCCGCCGAAGGCATCTACAACCGGCTCACCCCGCTGGCGCGTTTCATTGGCGCGCCGGACAACATCTACACCGACCTGACGCCCACCTTCCTGCCGATCACCGGCACCGAAAACAAGATCCTCGGCGCACATATCATGGAGTGGGAAACGCCCTACGAGGCCGAGGTGCCCGCGTTCCGCCTGTCGATGCCGGCCCTCGGCGAGCCGACCTGGAACCAGGAGGTCTCGACGCGCCGCAACTGGGACAACTTCCTGATGCGCCAGAAACAGACCGACCAGCTCTATCAGCGCGTGATGCGCCCGGTGAGCCTGAGCGTGACCACCGAGGTGGACCCCAAGGACGTGTGCTTTACCGCCGGCGGCATGGTGACGATGACCTCGCCGGTGGCGGGCACCATCCGCTACACCGTGGGCACCGACTATAACAACAGTTGGTTTAACTTCCCGACCAACACCTCCACCGTTTACACCGCGCCGTTTGCCATCACCCAGTCCTCGGTCATCAGCGCGCGGCTGTTCGACGCGTCCGGAAATCCGTTGGGCAACCCGGTCACCCGCGGGTTCTATCTGATCACCCCGAAAGCCCACTACCAATACTTCTTCACCGGCGACCCCGCGCCCGCCGGCTTTGAGACCGGCACCCCGATTGTCAGCAGCGTGATGGGCATGATGAATGGCGACGCGCCGCAGGAGGATGTGCGCTATGGCGACACCGAGCATCGCACGATCTACTCGGGCGGCCTCAATATCACCACCGCCGGCGCCTACACCTTCAGCGCGGCATACGGCGGCACCATCAGCATCGACCGGGTGCCTCTGACCGACGGCACGCCGGTGACACTAACAGCGGGCGAGCACATCTTCAAGATCGTCACCCCGGCCTCGGGTCTCGGCACGCCCTATACATACAGCGGAGGTGGTGCCAGTGCCGGCACCGATCTCAACAACCTGCTCAAAACCTTGAACACCTGCTCGCAGGTCTTCCCTGGCAGTTATGGCTTTGGCACCCAGAGCCTCAGCTTGGGCGCCACCGCCGCCAAGGAAATCACCATCGTCAACCACAGCGTGTCCACCGCTCTAACAATCACCAGCGTGCAACTCGCCGGCACCAATCCGGGCGAATTCCTCATCAGCGCGGATTCCGGCGAGACGGTGCTGGCACCGGGTGCCCAGCGCATCGTCGCGGTGTGCTTCAACCCCGCCACCGCCGGCAGCAAAACCGCCACCCTGCACGTGGTGGCCGCCAACCTGCCCGGGGGGGCCGCCGACTCAACGCTGACCGGCACTGCGGTGGTCGGCACGCTGCCCGCCACTCCGAGCACGCCGGTGCCTGCCGACGCCACCTCAGGCGTGGCCGTCAATCCCACCCTCGACTGGGCCGACGCCGCCGGCGCCACCAGTTATGATGTGTATCTGTGGCTGGCCAGCGGCAGCAAGCCCGCCACGCCCAACGCGACGGTCACGGTGAGCCAATGGACGCCGCCCACCCTGACCAACGGAGTGAACTACAACTGGCAGGTGGTGGCAACCAACTCCAACGGCTCGACCAGCGGGCCGCAGTGGGGTTTTCACACCGGCACCTCCACGGTGCAGTTCACCAATGTGACCGACAGCCAGGTGTTCCGCTATTCGATGGTGCTGGTGGACGGCAGCTTTGACGGCGGCTCGACCCTGACCATCACGGCGGCGCCAGTTTCCGCCGCGCTTTCCTTCACCAAGTACGGCACCCGCTTCCGCTGCCTGGTGGACCTGCGGCCCGGCACCAATACCCTGACCATCACCGACGGTCACGGTGCCGTCACGCTCAACCTGGTGTTCACCCCGCCGACTTCGCCCAACTACCGCTTCCAGGTGTGGTATGTGGTGCCGTCCGACGAGGCGAACTCACCGGTGGACCCGCTGTATGCCACGCACTTCAGCCTGCAGGCCAAGCTCATGCAGAGCTGGATGGCAGAGGACCAGATGCGCGCCGGCCACGGGCGGCTGACGTTCTATCCGACTTTGGACGCTTCCAGCAACGTCGATGTCGAGAAGCTGGTGGTGACCCAGACCCGCGCGCAGGCCACCGCGCTGGGCGTCGGCATGTATGACCAGGTTTATAGTCAGCTCCCCGCCGCATACAAGGACGGCTTCCACAAGAACATCATCTTCTCGTCGGTGGCCTTCAATGCCCTGGGCGGCGGCGACCAGGCCTATGTCGGGGCCTACACCGACTTCCATCCGGCCGATGCCACGCAGATGATGACCAAGCTGCTGTCCACGCAGTTGGGCAACGACAACGCGCTGAACTATGCCGAATACTGCGGCGTGACGATCCATGAGATATGCCATTGCATTCACAGCATCTGGCACGACACCTCGGCATACAACGTCATGGGCGGTGGCGGTTATGATATCTCCCAGTACTTCACTCTCACCTACAGCGCGTCCAATCCCGCGCCCCACGGTGAGTCGAGCGCCGGCACCCTGGGGCCGCAGCGCGACCTGGCCTCGTGGAACCGCTACCTGATGAGCGCCGATCCGCAGGTATATGCCAATACCACCGTCGGCGTCGCCACGGGTCCGGAGTATCTGACGGCAACCTCGGTCTATCCGCTCGCCGTGTTCCAATACTACATTCCGGAAACCGCCGCCGACCAGCACAGCAATCTTTCCGCCTCCAACGTCCTGACTTATAGCAAGCATGCCGGCCAGGCACGGCTGGACCTGGGCACCAGTCCGTTCAATGTCATGGCAGTGGATACCCAAGGCAACATGAGTTACAATTCCTTCACTGGCACAGTGCCCGTGGTGGCGGTGCCCGACAGTTATACCGTGAGCGCTGTCGCGTCGGTCATTGCCGCGCCCGGCGTGCTCGCCAACGACATCAACCCGAGTGGCAGCACGCTCAGCGCGAGCGTGGCCGTCAACGTGCAGCACGGCACGCTGGTCCTCAATTCCAACGGCGGTTTCACCTACACGCCTTCCGGCGGCTATGTGGGCACCGACACATTCACCTACGCGGTGAGCGATGGCATTTCAAGCGACCAGCAGGCGCTGGTAACCCTCACCGTCACCGCCGTGCAGATGCCGCTACCCGGCACGCCGATGCCCGCCGTCGGTGCGACCGCTGTGGCGGTGAACACGGCGCTGGATTGGGCCGACGTCACCGGTGCCACAAGTTATGACGTGTATCTGTGGCAGACGGCGCAGGGCAAGCCCGCCACGCCCACCGCCAATGTCGTGGTGAGCAGCTATGTCCCGCAGGCCACTTTGCTCGGGGCCACCAATTACAGTTGGCAGGTGGTGGCCAAGAACGCGTCGGGCACCAGCACCGGCTCGGTGTGGACCTTCACCACCCAGACCCTGGTCTCGATCCCGGCCAACTTGGTCAGTGTGGATGTGGTCACCTCGACCAGCGTCCCGATGAGTGGAGATGTGGCGGGCAGTCTGTTCACAGGCCAGAGCGGCGCGTGGAATTCCCTGGTGGGGAGTGCCAGTCTCCCGATCACGCTGAGCAGCTTGAAGAATGGCGCGGGAGCGACCACGGGGGTGGGGCTGGTGTTTTCCCGGACTGGTTACGCCGGCTTCCAGGTTGGCAGCGCGCCGACGGTCACCGGCGTGGTGTTGTCTGCTGACGATCCCGAGCGGCTGTGGGTCAGCGGTGCGGGTGTGGAAACCTTCCAATTCACCGGGCTGACCGCCTTGGCGAACTACAGCCTGGCCATTTTCAATACCGGCTCTAGCAAGACGGTCATCACCACCAATGGTGGCACGCCCCACACGGGCATCCCCACGATCCTGACGACGACTGAAGTGGCCGATGGTGCCGGTAAGATCACCATCGTGGTGAGTTTCAATGGCGCGCAGGACTCGGATTACACCGAAATCTCCGGCTTGCAGCTCTACAAGCAGGCGTCAACGGTGCTGGCGGCCAACGCCGGCAGTGATCAAACCGGAACCCCGGTGCCCATCGGCGGCAGCCCGGTGGCCAGTGGCGGCACCGCGCCTTATACCTACAGTTGGTCGCCGAGCACCGGACTGAGCAGCGCCACGGTGTCAAATCCCACCGCCAGTCCCGCCTCCACCACCAACTACACGGTGACGGTGACCGATTTCCTGGGTGCCACCGCAAGCGACACGGTGCTCGTGACGGTGGGCGGATCGACCGCGACCACTCTAACATCGAGTCCGGCAGCCACCGGTCCTTACGGCACGGCGGTGGCCTTTACCGCAACCGTCTCGCCGGCGGCACCGGGCTCGGTGGTGTTCAAAGACGGGGCCACGACCTTGGGCACCGTCACGCTGGCAGCGGGCCAGGCGACCTTCACCACCAGTGCCAGCAGATTGGCTCTGGGAACCCATTTGGTCACCGCTAACTACGGCGGCAGCGGCTCGTTCACGGCCAGTGCCTCTCCCGCCTACAGTTATGCGGTGACCGCCAAGCCAGTGACCATCGCCGGCGTGACGGCAAGCGGAAAAGTCTATGACAAAACGACCGCCGTCGCTCTAACGGGCGGGACGGTGTCCGGCGTGGTCGGTGCCGAGGTGGTCAACGTGACCGCCGGCAGCGGCACGCTTGCCGGCGCCGATGCCGGGAGCCAGGCGGTGACGGCCACCGGCTATGGGCTCAGCGGTGCCAACAGCGGAAACTATATCCTGTCGGCCCAGCCCACCGTGGCCAACGCCACGATCACGGCCAAGGCGCTGACGGTTTCCGGGCTTGCGGCGGCACCCAAGGTGTATGACGGCTCGCTCACGGCGTTGTTAGGTGGTGCCGCGGTGCTGCAAGCCGCCGAGCCGGCCGGCAGCGGAACGACCCTCGACGGGAAACCTTACGCCGGCGATGATATATCAGTTGGCGGGACTCCGGTGGGCACGCTGGCTGCCAAGGATGTCGGCGCGCGCGCGGTCACCATCATCGGCAGCACTCCGGCCGGCGCGCAGGCGGGCGACTACACGCTGACGCAGCAAACCGGACTGACGCAAACCGTCACCGCCAAAGGTTTGCTAGTGAGCGGGCTCGCGGTGGCCCCGAGCAAGCCCTACGACGGCAACACGACGGCAACGGTCACCGGCACGGCCGCCGGCCTGCTGGCGGCGGAGGCGGCTGGTGCCGGCTCGGCGTTTGACGGCAAGCCCTACACCGGCGACACGGTGAGTGTTAGCGGCTCGTCCGCGGGCACCGGCACCTATAACTCCAAGGATGTGGCAACGGCCACCACCGTCACCTACAACGGGGTGAGCCTATCCGGCGCGCAGGCGTCCAACTACGCGTTGCAGGCGGCGGCGACGATTGCGCCCAAGCCACTGGCCCTGGGCGGCAGCCGCAACTACGACGGCACCACCGCCATTGGCAATGCCAGCCTAACCATTGCAAACAAGGTGGGTGCCGACGACGTCAGCCTGGCGTCGGGCAGCACCACCTTGGCAGGCAGGAATGCCGGGGTGCAGGCCTGCGTTTCTAACAATCCGGTCGCGCCGGCGCGCGTTGGAACCTACGCCACCGGCAGCACCGGTGCCAGCGCCGCGACCTCATTCAGCGTGACGGTGCCGCCACCCGCGAGCGGCGACACGTTGGTTGCCATCATTTCAACGCGCAGCACCAGTGCCGGCGCAGTCACCGGGATTGTCCAAAGTGGCGGGGCGTTGTGGACGCGAGCGGCGCAATCCGTCGGCACTGCGGGTACCACCACCGAAATCTGGTACGCCTCGAACCTGCAGTCTGCGGGCACCAGCGTGACGATCCAGCTTGCCTCCGCGGTGTTCGCTTCGGCGGTGCTTGCGGAATACGCCGGCGTGTTAGGGTCTGCCGCCGCGGACCAGACGGCTAACAGCAGCGGCAACAGCAACTCCGCCGTCACCGGCACCACTGCGACCACTGCCCAGGCCAACGAGTTGTGGATCGGCGGCATCGGCCTGGACGGCAGCACGGCCACGCTCGGCACGCCGCTCAATGCCTTCACCAGCGTCGCCAACGCCCAGTCGAGTAATGCCACCGCGGCCAGCAACGCCAAGGTGGTTGCCCTGGAGAAACTGCCGGGTGCCACCGGCACCGCCGCTTCCGGCGGCACCATCACGGGCGGAGGCGCCGCCGGCACCATCGTCCAGCGCGGCACCGCCACGACCGCCAACATCACCACTGCCGGCTCGGTGACGATTAACAAGCCAACCGGAGTGGTGGCGGGTGACGTGATGATCGCAGTCCTTGCCAAGATTGGTAGCACGACAGCGCTTACCGCGCCAAGCGGCTGGACGGTGATCAGTCAGGCGGCGCTGCGCACCACCTCCACACTGACCTATGGCTCCGTGATGTATCGGGTGGCTGACGGCACCGATGGGTCAAGTTATACCTTTGCTTTGGGTACCACCACATCCGCAGTGGGCGATATCGTGGCATTTTCCAATGTGGATCCCACGGGAGGAGTCAAGCAGGATGGCACGGCGGGCGGTCCGTTTGATGTGACTCCGGTGGCGATGACGGTCAACACAAGTGGCTCAACGTCGGTAACGGCCAGCGCGCTGACCACGGTGTCGGCCAATGCCGCGGTGATCATGTGTGGGATGGCCGGTGGCACTGCCGGCTGGGCGACCTCTGGCAATTGGACCATCGCCAGCGGGCCCCAAACGCTCGCCGAAATCGCCGATAACCACCAGGCAACGGCCGGATCGGTTGGCGTGGCGTGGGCGGCGAAAGCCGCGGCCGGTACCACCGGCGCTGGAGCCGTAACCCTATCGGCTTCCCAGCGCAACGGCGGGATTCTGTTAGCCCTGCGGCCGGCCCCGGCGACGCCGCAATGGTCAGGCGCGATTGCAACCTTCAAACCACAATCGGCCTCACTCAGCGGTTCGCTGGTCCTCGGCGGCACCACCGCCAGCGACTACACGCTGGCCGGCGCGAGTGGCTCGGCGACAATCCTTGCGCTGCCGCTGACAGTGACGGCGGTGAGTGCGACCAAGACCTACGACGGCACGACCACCGCCACGGGCACCCCGACGCTGACCTCCGGCGCGATTCAGGCGGGTGACACGGCGCCGGGCTGGACCCAGGTGTTTGCCTCGCGCAACGCGACGGCGGTGAACGGGGCGACTCTAACACCTGTGGCGGCCGCGGTCAGCGACGGCAACAGCGGTAACAACTACAGTTATACTTATGCCAGCGCCAGTGGCACGATCAGCACGGCTCCTCTGACATTAACGGCGACGACGTCAACCAAGACCTACGACGGCACGACGGGTGCCGCGGGCACCCCTTCGCTCAGCTCCGGTTCGATCCGGCCGGGAGACACGGCGGCTGCCTGGACCCAGGTGTTTGCCTCGCGCAATGCGACAGCCGCAAACGGCGCAACCGTCACGCCCGCGGGTGCGGTCAGCGACGGCAATGGCGGCAACAACTACAGTTATACATATATCAATGCCTCCGGCACCATCAATCCGCTGCCGCTCACGCTCACGGCGGTGGTGGCGAGCAAGATCTACGACGGCACGACCTCCGCCGCGGGCACGCCGAGTGTCGCGCCCGGACTGGTCGGCGGCGACAGCACAACGGCGCTGGGCCAGGCGTTTCAGATCAGGGACGCGGGCAGCGGCAACAAGGTGATTGTTCCATTCATCACGATTGCCGACGGCAATGGCGGCGCCAACTATGTGGTGACGCCAGTGAACCAAACCGGCGGCACCATCAGCCGCCTGCCGCTCACGGTGGCGGCGGTGCTGGCCACCAAGACGTATGACGGCGGCACCTCCGCGGCCGGCGTGCCGAGTCTTGCACCGGGACTTGCCAGCGGCGACACGACCACGGCGCTGAGCCAGGCGTTTCAGACCAAGCATGCGGGCACGGCCAACAAGGTGCTGGTGCCGTCCATCGCGATCAACGACGGCAACGGCGGCAACAACTACAACGTGACGTTGCTGCCCCTGACTACCGGCACGATCCAGCCGCTGCCGCTTACGGTGGCGGCGGTGATGGCCAGCAAGACCTATGACGGCGGTACCAGCGCTGGCGGCACGCCGACCCTGACGCCGGACTTGGCCAGCGGCGATACCTCCACCACGCTGAGCCAGGCGTTCCTGACCAAGGACGCGGGCACGGCCAACAAGGTACTGGTGCCCTCCATCGTCATCGACGACGGCAACAGCGGTGCCAATTACGCCGTCACCCTCCAAAACTTCACCACCGGTACGATCCTCAAGGCCACCGCCTCCATTCTCCTCGGCAACCTCGCCCAAACCTACGACGGCTCCCCGAAGACCGCGTCGGCAACCACCACGCCCCCGGATCTGACCGTCGCTCTAACGTATGACGGCGCCGCCACCGGGCCCATCGCCGCCGGCTCTTATGCCGTGGCCGCTACGGTCAACGACCCCAACTACGCGGGCACGGCCAGCGACACCTTGGTCATCGGCGTGGAGTCGCTCGCCGCCTGGCAGGCACGCAATTTCACGCCGGATGAAATCGCCGCCGGCCTGGCAGCCGACAACCTCGATGCGGACGGCGACGGCCTAACCAACCTGCAGGAGTACGTCATGGGCACCGATCCGCGCGTGTTCACCCCGCAACCGCTGGCCATCACCCCCGCGGCTGGCAACAGCAACCTGACCCTCAGGTTCTTCGGCTGCGGTGGTCGCAAGTATGTGGTGGAAGCCAGTGCCAACCCCGCCGATCCCGCCGCGTGGCAGCCCGTCGCCGGCGCTGCGGACCTGGCCGGCCACAACGCGGACATCTCGATCAGCGTGCCCATCGGCCCCGCGCGCCAATTCTATCGCCTCAACGTCACCATCCAATAGCCCCAGCGAATGGTAGCGGCGGTCTGTGACCGTGCGTTCGCACTGGCTGCCGCGTCTCGCGGCAGGCCGTGAAAGCGGCGTCTCGCCGCGAGTCGGGAAGATGCGCTTTTATCACAATGCGCCTTGCGGCGGGGGGTCTGTGACCGTCGCCACAAGCAATCGCGTGACCAAGCGCAACCTTGAGGCTGGCGGCGAGACGCCGCCACCACGGCCTGCCGCGAGACGCGGCAGCCAGTGCGCGGGCGGGTGGCGGGTTGTCCAAACTCGATACACCTGCTAAGACCAATTATTTGCTTTTATTCCGCACGCAGACATTCATGATCGCGGATTGCGACCATTCCTGATCGCGCCTAGCAAGTATCGTTTTCCGTGTTGCCAGCTTCGGCTGGTTCTAGCATCGGCCTGAATTGAAACCTGAAGGAACCACCAGCATATATCAACCGCCATGAAACTTCGCCGCATTCCCGTCAGCCGCCTCTCGCTGCCATTCGCCGCCGCCCTGGCATCGCTCCTCGCCACCCAGGCGACCCAGGCCTTGGATTTTGCCTGGGATCCGGGCAACACCCAAACCGGTGGTGCCGGCTCGTGGATCAACACCGGCAGTCCTCTGAATTGGGACAGCGGCACGCAAACCCCCAGCGCCACAGCCGATGTGGCCTGGGTCGATGGGGCCGGCAACAACGCCTATTTCACCGGCAGCGGTGACGTCGTCACCCTCGGCACCAGCATCAACGCCGGGACGCTGAACTTCAGCACCACGGGCTACCAGATCACTCTCGGCGGCAACGCCCTCACCCTCAATGCCGCGAATACCGGCATCGCCGCCACCCTCAATCTCAACGGCGCCGGCGTGCTCACTCTCAAGAACGATGGCACCGGCACGGGTGCCCTCCAGAGCGTCAATTTCCTCGAAAACCTCGTCGTCAGCAATAGCGACACGATCAATGTGGGCAAACTCGGCAGCACCGGCAACGCGGCGAATAAAACCCTGCGGTTGGGCAACCTGAGCATCGGCGCGCAGACACTGACCGTCACCCCCTCCAACGGCTTCGGCCTGGAATTCACCGGTACCACGACCCTGACGGCTGCCGCGACCTTCAATGTCAGCACGGCGGCCGCCTCCGATGTCGTCCAGGGCCTGACCCTCACCGGCCAGCTAACCGGCGGCTTCGGCATCGTCAAGACCGGCGCGGGCACGCTGGTGCTGGGCAACAACGCCACCGGTGGGGGCGCCAACAGCTTCGGCAGCGGCGGGTCGCTCATTGACATTCAGGGCGGTGTGCTAC
>Ga0118677_10008952_pt1 | contig 15841 bp, 10 predicted proteins | sample AliMusrvi5mmetaG_FD_86154 | JGI IMG/M metagenome (GOLD analysis project Ga0118677, IMG submission 86154) | reverse complement strand
CCTCCGCCCTCGCCGCCTACGAGGCCATTCCCTCTTCCACCAACACCACCGCCTACCAAAGCGGCGTCGCCCAAGAACAACTCCGGCTCGCCTCCCAACGCCTGAATCAGGAAATGTCCACCCTAGCCGACGAATATCGTGGCTACCATGCCGCCGCTCCCGATGTCGCCAAATTGCAATCTGTCATCGAATCCCTCGATCATGTCAGCGCCATCGAGATGGCCCAAGTCGTCAAAGGCCTCATGGCCGCCAGCCACAACGACGACCCCACAAGCATTCGCAACGATCTGGTTAGAGTCAACGCCAGCCAAAAAGCGATTCAGGCGACCCTGCGCAGCCTGGCCGACAAACTTTCTCAACAGGCCGACGCCGCCACCCTGCAAAAGCGCCTCGAAGAGCTTGCGGTGCGCCAAAGTGCTAACCTCCATGCCACCCGAAATCTAGCCGCCAGCCCGCCAATTTCTAACATTTCATCCGAAAAGGCCCGGATGCTAACCAATGAGGAACTCTCCATGCGCAAGACCGAGCAAAACACCCTCGGAAATGAGATTGGCAGCGCGATGGAAACCCTTCGAAAATCTGCCACTACCGCAGATCCCACTGCCGCCAAACCCCTGGCGGCAACCCTTGCCACTGCCGAGGCCGGCAAACTCGAGCAACATGCCAAAGACGCCTCCAACTCACTTGAGCAAGCACCCGGAGAGTCCTCCAAGCATCAACAACAGGTACTAGATAACCTCAAACAGATGGCCAATCAACTGGCTGAATCCCGCAACGCCGAAGAACAAGCCCGAGAACTCGCCGACGCCATCAGCGAACTCTCCCAAAAAGAACAATCCCTCGCCGCCAAAACCCCGAAATTGGACCAACGTAACCAAAAACAAGCCCAACAAGGTCAGCAGGACGTCGCCTCCCGCCTCGATGTTCTCAGCCAGCGCGTCGCCAATCTCAACTCACAGGCCGCCCCGGAAACCAACCACGCCCTCGAACAAGCGCAGCACCTCGCCGATCAACTCGTCGACCCAAATTTTGTCAGCGATGCGAACCACCTCGTTCTAACATCAGACACCCAGAAGGGGCTGGCCGCGCAGCTGGCAAAGATCAGCAACACGCTGCAACAGCAAGCCGACGCCCTGGCCGCCGCCAGCCATCCTTCGCAGCTCACGGAAACTTCCATCAGCCCCGAAGAACAGGCGATTCAGGACGCCATGGCCGAACTCCTCAATGCCAAAGCAGACAACGCCCTCGCCGGACGCCAGAACGATCAGAAACAGGACTATCAACAACGCCTGGCCAAGAGCCGCGAGGAAATTGCCGCCGCTAACCAGAAAGTCGCCCAAGCAGGATTGGAAGTGGCCAAAAACGTCCAGCAGGCGCTTCATGATGCCGAAGGTCATGCCGCCCTCGCCGCCGACAAGAAGGAACCCGGCCACAACCTCTATCACGTAAACGTCAACATAGACAAAGCCCTGGCAACCCTGCAGGAGGCCGCCAACCAACTCGCCACTGCCGATACCAAGGATCAGAACGCTCAGGGCGCTGGCATGGGCACAACCGGCTCCGGCTCGGGCTCAGGCCCCGGACATGGCAAGGGCGCTTACGCCGGCGGCAGGGCCACCAGCGACGCCCTGCGCGAGGCTCTATCATTGCTCAAACAGGAAAAAGTCGCTCCAGAGTACCAGCTAATGGTCAATCAATACATGACCCATCTGGCCGACGACACCCCACCCGCCCACTGATCAGACGGATCCGCGCGAGTCATTATCTAACACCCAATCCCATGCCCCTCAAATTTCTAACTATTTTCACCTGTCTTGCGCTTGGATCCGGCAGCTTGGCCGCCGAGGACGAGAGTGCTTTTGGTTCATCTATCAAGACCGCCGGGACCATGCTTGGCATCTTCTATGACCTGAAGCAAACCCAGAAACGCCAGCCCATCCCCGGCTACGTGGATCACTTCAAGACGATGGGGAAATTTCTCGATAGCGGCTGGGACGAGCGCTCGCTGAGCCACTACTTCCGCGGCACCAAACCGGTGTATGCCACCGAAGTTCTCATCCCCTCAATGAGCGCTGATGGCGCTCCCGCCGCCTTCGGATTGTCCGGCATCGTCAAGCCCTCGAATTGGTTTGTGATTTACAAAGCCCAGGTGTCGCCTCCGGTTGATGGGGTTTACCGCTTCGTGGGCATTGCCGATGATTGCCTGGCAGTCGGCGTGAATGGCAAGACTGTGCTTGTCTCAAACTTCGGTTCCTCGGGCAACTACAGCCGTTGGAAAGAGCCATCGCCCGGCGAAAACATCAAGGTGTGGGCTGGCAACCTGAAGCGGGGCGATTGGTTTGCCTGCAAGAAAGATCAAATCATTGACCTCGACATCCTGATAGGTGAGATCCCTGGGAACCTTTTCGGCGCGTGGTTACTTATCGAAAAGCAAGGCGCAAGCTACCCCGGAAGCGCCGCTCAACCGCTGTTGCCGCCTTTCCAAGTCCGCGCACGTCCCATCAAAACCTCCCCAGGTGAGCATTACATTCCTTTCCAAGTCAATAGCTCCCCTTGGATCTGCCACCCGTAATCAAGCCGATGGGGTCAGTCCTCGCATGGTAACATTTGTTGGAGTTGTTGAGCTTCCGCCCACTGCTGGCAGTTAGAGAATCCGACTTGGTCGCTCCGTTGGCGGAAGCGAGGATGGACGCTGAGTTTTGAGCATTTTTCGGGACTTGCCAATCCCCGGAGGCGGCGCAGATCGTGAAGGGAGGGGGGAGATGAAATGGCTGGTGGAAGACCGGAACACGTATGTTCTGCGCCGTGAGGCACCGAAAGAGCCCCGTGGTTAGAGGGAAGAATCCGATAACTATTGGAACTTCCGGACGAAAGTTCTTGGCAAAGCTGGCCGGATTCCTATCGTCCCGGGGCAGGACGCCATCTGGAGTCCTTGAAAAGCCAAATATGAATGACCTGATCTATCAAGCAAATCCCGTCATGTTCAGGAACAGGCCGCTGTCCTTTATCCTGTGCTGCATTGTCCCGGTGATTGGCTGGGCCGTGCTGCTTGTCTGGTGGATCAAATGTAAGGGTGAATCGGTGACGGTAACCGGGAGCTATATCCGGCAATGCCGCGGAATCATGGCACGAACCGAAAATACCATCATGCTTGAACACGTCCGCGACGTGGAACTGCGGCAGAATATCTTGCAGCGGTTTTTCGACGTTGGGCATCTGGGCGTGTCAAGCGCGGCAGCCGTTGATGGCAGTATCGAATTGTTCGGCTACGCGCATCCAACCAAGATACGCGACCTCATCTACAAGTAGCGAATGGTGGATCAAACGGGCAATCGTCCTCATGCTGGGCGCCGGGAAACTTGATCTGGACGCTTGTATGCTTCGCCACAATCAAGCATCGACGCGGCGGCAAAGGCGGGCCACAGTCGCGGCGAACAGCAGCGACTTGCCCGTCATCATGCCCCACCCAGTCATGCCACCCAACCCATTTTTGGCGGCCGCGTTTGCGGTGTTTTTCCTAACGGCGTCGTTGGCCTGCGGCGGTGGCCCGGTGAACCTGTTGCCCAACGGAGGATTTGAGGGCAAGGACCCGCTGCACGGATGGCTGAAGGAGTTTCCAGACGAGGAATTTTACAAGGACAACGGGCCGTATGTGAAGCTCGCGCCGGCTGGCGAGGTCGGAGGCCGCCGGGCGGTGTTGCTTGATTTGCCAGCCGGGATTGCCGGCAACCAGGGCGGCAAAATCGAGAGTGTGCCGGTGCCAGTGGAGCCGGGTGCGAGATATCACATTGAGGTGGATTGCATGACCTGGGATTTGTCCGCCAAGATTCATGCGGAGGCGTGGAGTCGCGACCCGCACCCGGAGCAAAAGCGGACGATTTTCCGTCGGGCTCCGGCGGACGGACGGCCTGCGCTGATGATGTGCTTTCGGGCGCAGGTGCCCTCGCCACCAGCCGGCTCGAAAGTGTGGAGCAGCGCCGGCCGGGATTTCACCGTTCCTAAAACCGTGGTGGTCGCCGGCAAGGACCAAAAGCCCGAGTACATTTCAGTCAAAGTCGTCAACTACGGTGCTACCATGGGTCCCGGTAAATCGTATTTTGCCAACTTCCGGCTGTTTCGCTTGGATCCCGAGGCCGCCCCCGCACGACCCCACACCAAGCCGTAGCCCTTGAGTTAGAAATGAATGGTGCTACATAGGAACAATTCCTCTTCAAGTCCCACCGGTGAATCCCAATCCCACATCAGCCAATACGTCAGGTGCCGCTCAGGCCCCGCGACAGATCCTCGCCCGGGCCGGCCGCGCCTTAAAGCTCGGCCGCGGCTTCACCGCCCTTGCCTGTGGTTTGGTCGCCTCTGGAGTGGTGCTCGGTATTTGGCTGGTGGCCGATGCCCGTGTCCGCTTCGGTGCCACCGGCCGCTGGCTCGGGTTTAGCGCCGTCGCCCTACCGCTGGTGGCAGCACTCGTCCAAGCCCTGCGGGCCGGGTTCAGGCAGATGGACGACGCTGCCCTAGCCCGGCGCATCGAAACAAGCACCGGCCGCAACGACAACGCCCTCGTCAACGCGGTGCAACTCGACCGCTCATTGGATGCTGCCTCGCCGTGGCGCGCCATTTTGTTAGGCGAGCTGGCCGGTCTGTGGCGGGGCACCGCCTGGCAGCGGGTGTACGATTGGCGCGTGTTGCGGCGGTGGGCAACGGCTGCCGGCGTGATTTTTTTGCTAGGACTGGCCATGTTTGCGTGGCGGCCCAACGAATTTCGCCAGCGGATCGGGCGGGTGTTGCTGCCGGCGAGTGAAATCGCGCCGATTACCCGCACCCGGGTGGTGGCTGTGATGCCGGGGGACCGGGTGGTGAGTCGCGGCACGTTGCTGGCGATGCAGGTGACGCTGGCGGGCATGGCCCCGGCCGACGTCTGGCTCGTGGTGGCCAAGGCGGATGGCAGCATCGACCGACTTGCCGCGAAACGGCTGGGGGGAGCGATGACGTGGGCGGTGGATTGCAAGTGGTCGGAGGCCGGTCGCTATTGGTTCGAAGCCGGTGACGCACGGTCGTTTGAGCGGCACATCGATGTGCAAGCGCCGGCCAAAGTGCTGGCCCGCCAACTGACGATTGTGCCGCCGGCCTACACCCGGTTGCCAAGCGTCCGGGTGCCCGATGGCAAGGTCTGGCCCGCCATTCCTGAGGGGTCCGATGTGACCCTGGAGTGGACGTTTGACCGGGGCGTCAAGGAATTATCAGTGGATGATGGTGCCGCCAAGACGAGTCCGGCAGACAAACCAGAGGTCTGGAAACTCAGCGGCCGACCAACCCTCAACCGGCCGTGGAGCTCTCATTGGAGCGATGTTTCCGGCCTGAGTGACCAGGCAAAGGTGACCTTCAACCTCAAGCCCGATGAGCCACCGAGGGTGCGTTTGATCCAACCAACGGGCGAGGAGGAAGTGCTGCTCACCCGTGATGCCGCGTTGCATCTATCATTCGAAGCCAGCGACGATTACGGCCTAGCGGAAGTCGCCGTGTACCGTGGCAGCCCCGAAAAACCCGACGGACGAGTCATCGAAACCTGGAAACCCGGCACTCCGTCATTCAAACAAACGATCGATATCCAGTTGTCGCGCTGGCTCGCCAAGGAGGAATGCGAAGCGTGGTTCTGCGTTGCCGCCCGCGATGGCAACGACGTCACCGGTCCCGGCCGCACCCTCTCACGCATGCTGGTGCTGCGCATCGTCACCCCGGATGAATTGCGCCGTGCCACCGAAACCCGTCAGGGAGCGGCGTTAGGCGGCCTCGACGACCTGCTGCGCCTCCAACAAACGAACCTCGACGCCACCCGTGCCCTGCTTCACGCCAGCGATAACGCCGCCGACGGCGCGGTGGCGACAGTGGCCGAACGCCAAATCCAAATCGAACAGGCCGCCGCCAAGTTGCTCGCCGCCACTCCGGCCGGATCTGTGGCTTGGCGCGAGGTGCTTGCTGCTTTGTTAGCCAAGGAACTGCCCCAAGCACAGCTGGCATTTCGCGAGGCGGTGACGGCAAAAGCCGCCGCCCGCCGCAGCCCTCTGGCCAAGGCCGAGGCCCTGGAGACAGCGATTTTAGCCCGCTTGAAGAGCCTGCCGGCGGACCTGCGCGACGAGGCCGCCGGTGCCGCCGTGCGCGATCTCATCGGCCGCGTCGAAGCCTTGTTCACCCGCCAAAAAGCTATCCACTCCCGCACCATCAAAGCCGTCAAAGGTGAGGGTTCTGCCATCGCCGACGACCAGGATACCCTCGCCGATGAGTCGCGCAACGTGCGCCAAGCCCTGGCCGATGGTGCCCACAATGCCTCTCTGGGCGATGCCGCCTTCCGGGCGGTGTTAGAGAAGGCCGCCTCTCTGATGGGGGATACCAAAATTTACGAACAAATGATTCGCAGCGCGGAACAAATCGAAGCTGAGCAATTTTCCAATGCCTCCTCGCTGTCCAAACAAGTATTGGTGGACTTGGCTCGGGTGCTCGAGTTGTTGAATACCTCACGGCGCTCGACTGCGGGTGACAAGGCCGACTCCTTGAAAGAAACCGCCGCCGATATCCATGAAAAACTCGAAGCCCTTGTCGAACAACAACGTGCCGTGGTCGAAAAAAGCAAGGCGCTTGCCGCCAAAGACCAGTTCAGTCCCGAGGACGTCGCTGTGGCCAAGGAACTGGCCACCAAGAAGGAAGAAATCGCCAAGTTGATCGAGCAAATGCTCACCGATGCCCACGCCTTCCCCGACCTTCGCCCAATGAATGAATTGCGCGAGGAACTCACCAAGATCTTTGAAGACGTCATCCAACAAGACACCGCTCAGGCCGCCGCAGGTGAGTTGAAGCCTAGCGAAATAGCCGTCCAAAAAGAAGAAAGCCTCCTGTCAGATTTGGAGAAAGCCGCCAAAACCGCCGCCGATATGGAAATGTGGCTGCCCGATAAAAATGAAACCACCAAGTGGCTGATGGAAAATTTTGATCTGTCGGAAATGCCGGAAATTCCCAACCTGCCGCTGCCAGATGCCTTCACCGACCTCGTCGGCGATTTGCTCAAGGAACAGGAAGGCCTCGCCGAACAAGTCCAGGATGCAGCGTCTAACAACGCTTTCGCGATCAACCCCGCCAATGGCTGGGAAGTCGCTGACGGACCGATGCCGGGCTTCAATGCCCAAGGCAAGAGCGGGAATACCCCGCCTAACAAAAATGAGCAGACCGGCCGTTCGAGCGGTGGCCGCGAAGGCATGTCTAGCGGCGAAATGGTTAACCAGCGCGCCGATCGCTTGGAGGGCAGCTCCATCGACGCGCGGCGCACCAACGACCCGATGCAAAAAGGCCAGGTGCAGGACGACGGCCCGCCTGCTGACGCCAAGGCCACGGGCGGAGGCAAGGCCGGTGGGGCGAGCCAGCGTGCAGGCATGACCGGCGAGGCGCCGCTGCGTGCGGTAAACTCGCCGGACCGGATCCTCAACAACGCTCTAGCAGCTGAGCAGGCGCTGTTGGCGCAGCAGACGGCCAAGAGTTATGCCACGGCGCGTTTGTTCTATCTGCGCAGCGGTGCCATGCCGGAGGTCGCCAAACTGATGGATGAATCGCGCGACGCCCTCAAGAGTGGCCGTCTCGCCGATTACGAGGCCCTGCACCGGCGCATCGTAGCAGGCCTGCGCAAACTCGGCGAGGGTGCCACCACCCGTGATGTGCAAGTGTTAGGCGGGCCAGCCAGCCGCTTTGTCGGCGAAAAACGCCTGCCCGGTGGTGCCGACGTCGCGGTGCCCGCTGGCTTTCAACAACCGGTCGATGATTACTTCCGCTCCCTTGACACGCCATGAGATGGATGACACTAGGCTCGCTGCCACTGTTGTTATGCAGCCTCCAGGCGGTTCGTGCCGCACCCAAGACCAAGGACACGGGATGGGCGGTGGAGAGCGCGCCCTACCGGGTGGTGCTGCATGCCAACGCGCCGCCCGGCGTGGCCGCCGCTGGCTGGGAAATTCGTTTGCCAGACTTTGAGGCGGGCCGGGCCGATATGCGTGATGTGGTATTGTTAGGACCGGATCGCAAGGAAATCGCGCTGGACGCGGTGTGGCGCGGCGCGGGCCGCTCGTTGCTGTTGTTAGCCGAGACCATGCCCGGAGCCGCTGCCCCAGCAACCCTCTACTTTGGCGGCAACGTCCAACGGCGGCAGAGTTCGTGGACGGCACAGCGGAGTTTATTGCTAGAGACACGACGACTGCCCGAGGGGGCCAACGTCGCCACCTACGGCGGCTGGCAGGCGGCTTGGAACAAGTCCCGCGAGGTCGATGGGGTGGCCTTCGTTCCGCTCATCTTCCACGGCGACAACCCCTTCGGCGAGTCGCATCATTTCTTGAGCCGCTACACCGGCCTGTTGCAAACCGGCGATGGCGGGGAACTCAAGTTTTACACTCTATCAGACGACGTTTCCTATGTGATGATCGACGGCCACCCGGCCATCCAATGGCAGTCCAACAACCCCCCTCCGCTCGCTCCGGAAAAAGTGCCAACCGCCAAGTTGCGTGTTCCAAAGGGCACGGCGAAAGTCGAGTATTTTCATGCGGTCGCCGATCCGCCAGCAGCGATGGTGCTTGGCTGGGAACAAGCCGGCAAACTAGGCAACGTGCCACCTGAAGCCTGGGTGCATCCGGGCAAGGTGAGCGCCGGGCCCATCGAAGGCCACGACGGCGCGCCGGTGCCGTTAGGCATGCTCACCGCTGAGCGCTACCTCGGGTATGGCGGCGAGTGGTACGTCATTGTCAAGGGCAGCGTCGCCAAGCCGGGCGAGGGCTGGGAAGTTGAGTGGGTCTGGCAGGACGGACAAAGGCGACTGGATCAAGGGCCCGAAGTCTGCCGCCTGTGGATGAGCCTCGACCCGCTGAAAGTGACGTTGCGATTGCGCAACGGCCAGCGAGTCATTGAGGGCCACAGTGTGCTGGTGATCCCTCACAACATGGAGGCTTCATCGATCAATAATGAGCAACAACTCGCGGAAGTTATAGGTTTGTTAGCCAAGGAAGATCCCGGCACGTTGCCCGAAACGGCGCGCCGCGCCGGTTTCGTGTTAGCAACCGCGTTCCAACCGGCAGCGACGGCAGCGTGCTGGGCGGAGGCATGGCTGGCGGTGGCCAAACCAGCGGGTGAGCCATGGGTCACTGCCATAACCACAGTCATCCGGGAAACCGCCAAGAAGGACCCCAAGGCCGCCCTCGCAAGACTCGCAAATCTATCCAAGCCGGCGGCCGATGCCATCGGCAGAACGGGGCATTTGCTAGAGTTGGACTTGCTGGTGTTTGGGCTCAAGGATGCGGCGCTGCTCGGTTTGGTCGAGCGATTGCGCAAGAGTGGCGACAAGTCGCTCGCGGCGATGGCGGTGATCCGGTTGGGAGACTATCATCTTCTCAACGGCCGCATTGAGGAGGCTGCGCGTTGTTTTGCCGAGGCTGTGCCCGAGCGTGAGTCCGCCGCAGGCAAGGCTCCGGTGATTGATCGCGCTCATTCCTTGGCCATCGAGGATTTGGTCAATGGCAATCATCTCGACGAGGCCCGCGTCAAACTCGACGAGTGGGAACTCCAACGACCCGCAGCCAAACTTGAAAGCGACCAATTGATGTGGCGTGCCCGTGTGATGTTTCTGGCCGGCGAGTGGCAGCGTGCCTTGCTGGATCTGCAAACCAGCCTCAAGGTGCGGCCTGGGTCGCCTGAGGAAATCGACGTGCGCTTTTGGCAAGCCAGAGCGCTTTTTGAGTTGGGCCGAAAAGACGAAGCACGCAACATCTGGAATGCACTGGTCAAGGATTATCCGAAACACGAACGCGCCGAAGCGGCCAAACTATGGACAGCAAAACCTTGAGCAAATGGCCGTTTATTGGGGAGCGCCGTCGTCCCGCCGACAGAGTTTGGCATCCTGCCGAACTCTCTTCCACCCATGCAGTGACAAAGCGAGGTCTATCAAAAACTTGCCCGATCTTGCTAGCTTGTCTTCTAACATGCATCCCCCACCCCGCCCGCGCCGACGGCCCAGGCCGCATCTATACCCAACCCCTAACCACCGATGCCGGCACCATCTCCGCCAAGGTGAAAGGCGCAACTCTGACCCACGCCCTCGCTGTTGAGCGCGACCGATCCCGCGTCTATCTGGCTGCGCTGGACCCCGACGGAACTGGCTTCCGTTTTGTCAATTTGCCGGTGGGCCGCTTCGATCTGGTGCTCGTCACAAAAGACCACCGTGTGCTCGAAGGACTCGCCCTCGGTGCCGAGCCAACGATCTCGCCAGAACGCGCCAAACACCTCGACGATGGCGTCGCCAAGGCGGATTCCTTTTTCAACCGTCGCATTCTCCACCGCTGCGGCGTCGCCGACGGCGTGGCGCTGGTGTTCGTTGAGCGTTTGCGCGACCGCCAGATTTTGAGGGGCTCCGGCGAGGACCTCAACGCCGGGTTGCGCCGCTTGGAACTTATCGAGTTGCATGAGGCCAACGACGAGTGGCAGATGCGGCGAACCCGCCATCTCTATCGGGAAGAAACACCCCGCCAACCTGATATCCCGTTTTTCAGTCATCGCCACCTTCCAACCCTCGGCGGCCTGCGCATCGCCTCCACTCCGCGCGACCTCGGAATCCTCGACCTAACACAATCATGAACACTCCGAAATGTTTGAGAATCATCGCCGGCAAATACAAGGATATACGCATCCCTCTGATATCCCCGCCCGTCACCATCGGTCGTTCCGACGACAATCGAGTCGTCCTCTCGCCGGAAACCGCAGCCTCGCGCCATCATGCCGAATTTAGTGAAGATGACGGCTCCTGGGCCGTGCGCGACCTCGGCAGTTTGAACGGAACCTACGTCAATGGCGAACGCATCGAGTGGCCGCGCTTGCTGCACCTCGGCGACAAAATTAAAATTGCCAGTGAAATGTTAGTCTTTGAGGAGGACACCGGTGACGACTCCGGTGGCATCGTCCCGACTCAAAGTGCACCGGTTTCCGCCTCGCCCAAATCCGGCAGTTCGACCGTGATTCTGGAGAGTGATGCAGGCGGCCTGTCGGACGCCAGAGAATCCGCAATCCCAGATCGGAGAGCAGGCAACCCACCAGTGATGGAAGACAGCGCGTCCCGCCTGCCTGCACATGAGACGACAGGCTGGAAGCCCGTCGTCCATGACAGGCAGGATGCTTATCCTCATGCCAAATCATCAGGATCGGGCCACGACGAGTCTGCCGAGGAAACCGCCGCGCAACTGCAAGTGCTGGTGCCCAAGTTGGAAAGTGTGGTGGCGGAGATCGGCAAAGCCATTGTCGGCCAGAAGGAGATTCTGCACAGCTTGATGCTGGCCCTCATGTCGCGGGGACATGTCCTCATGATAGGCCTGCCGGGCCTAGCCAAAACCCTGATGATCCGAACCCTCGCCGAGGTGCTCGACCTGCGCTTCCGACGCATCCAGTTTACCCCGGACCTGATGCCCACCGACATCACCGGCACCGATGTGTTGGAAGTCGATGAGGCCAGCGGCCGCAAAAACTACCGCTTCATCCGCGGCCCAGTCTTCACTAACATTCTACTCGCCGACGAGATCAACCGCACCCCGCCCAAAACCCAAGCCGCTTTGTTGGAGGCAATGCAGGAATGCCACGTCACAGCCGCCGGCGAAACCTATCCGCTAGCCCCACCGTTTTTCGTGCTCGCCACCCAAAACCCGCTAGAGCAGGAGGGCACCTATCCCTTGCCTGAGGCACAACTCGACCGCTTCATGTTCAGCCTGCGGGTCAATTACCCGAGTGAAGCGGAGGAAGAGGAGATTGCCACAAGCACCACCTCCGACCGCTCCGTCGAGTTGCATAAACGCATGAGTGGCGCGGAAATCCTCCTGCTCCAACGCCTCGCCAGACGCCTTCCGGTATCCACTCATGTCGTCAAATATGCCACCCGCCTGGCGCGTGCCACCCGCCCCGCCGACCCCCGCGCCCCAGAGGCTGTTAGAAAGTGGGTTCACTGCGGTGCCGGGCCGCGGGCAACCCAGTACTTGCTGTTAGCCGCAAAGGCTGGCGCGATCATGCGCGGCAGCTTGGTGGTCAATTGCAACGACGTGCGCTTGGCCGCCCTGCCGGTGTTGCGCCACCGGATGTTCACTAACTTCGCCGCGGATTCCGAAGGCGTTGACGTCGATGACATCATTGCCAAGGTCCTCAAGGAAGTTCACGAACCGGGTGAAAAAGACTATTAGAACCAGAATTTGGCATCTGAGATACCATGTAGCGGCGTGTCTGTGACCACCGCTGTGAATGAAATGGCCCTTGTTAAGTCGGCGGATTCATTGGCGGTTCAGGGCCATCGGCGGTCATAGACACGCCACTACAATGCAATCGATATTCTTGCTCGGCTCATTTGCTTGATGAAACTTCCGGGGATTGAACTTGCTCGACCCAGTGGCTATCTTGAGGTCAGAACACTGCGTTTTGTCCTTGGAGTTTCATTTCCTCAATGAACGCGAGAACGTGGGGCGGCGGTGCGTAGCGGGCAATCACTCCGGCGGAAATGGTGATGGGTTGGAGCTCGGGGGTCATGGGGCGGGACATGACGCGCTTGTCCTCATCGCGTACCACGCGGGATGTCTCGGCGATGATCGCGCAGCCCAGGTTCGCCTCGACCGCTGCGGTTAGACTTTCGATGCCATCGAATTCTCCTGCTACTTTTGCCTGGATCTTGTGCTCTTTGAAATATCTCGTCACCTGTGCCCAATAATCCGGATACTGTTCATGATCGTACAACAGCAGCTTTTCGTTATCAAGATCGGCTGGGGTGATCGTTGGCGCGGTGGCCAGCCGGTGGCGTGGACTAACTGCCAGTCGCCAGCCACACGCCTTGAGCGTTGTCCAGTGGATGGCATCGCCAGATGAGCAGGGCACGGTCACGATCAGATCAAGCTTGCCGATGAGCAATGAGCGTTGCATTTCCAGAGTTGAGACTTCGTGAAGACTGATGCGAGCGCCGGGGTGTAGTTGGTTGAAACTCTCAATGGCCAAGGGCAGAAAATCCGCAGCGAGCGAGGGCGAGTAGCCAATCCGAAGCGGTAACCCGCTGGCTGCGGCCCGCACGCGCTGGGTCATTCCATCACAATATTCCAGTAGTTTCCTAGCATCGGCCACCAGGGCTTCGGCGGCAGGGGTTAAGGTGAACGAGCGGGCTCCGCGGTCCAGCAGAGTGACGCCGAGATCCTCCTCCAAGGCCTTGATTTGCCGACTTAGGGCGGGCTGTGAGAGCCGGAGTCGGCGGGCGGCGACACTGATGCCGCCGTCATCCGCGACAGCCACGAAGTGCTTGAGATGTTTCAATTCCATGCGGCGAGCATGATGGCAAGCCGCGCAAAGCACCAGTCGGAATGTCAGATTTGCTGATCTGGGGAGGGAGAAGACAAGGCCAGAACTCAGGATTTGACCTCCATACAGCCACGTCGTCAAGCAAGCTGTCTTCGCTGATGAATTGTTCATTCCGCCGGGATGGCTGATAGGAGCCGGGTCTCAGACGCGACATTACACGGGTCCGATCGGACCAGTGTAATGTCGCTGGATACTGCCGGGTCATGCGTTGCGGACATGGTATGCATGTGATCCAGGCATTGGCCGGTATGGGTGAGCCGGGATAGAGTCGGGGCGTGATGACCCCGCCGACATTCAATCCTACGACATGGAAGATCCGCCGCGCCGACGAGCGCGGACATGCCAACCACAGCTGGTTGGATAGCCGCCACACATTTTCCTTTGCGGATTATTATGATCCTGCGCACATGGGATTTCGCTCCCTGCGGGTGATCAACGATGACCGGGTGGCCCCTAGAGGTGGTTTTCCGACCCATCCTCACCGGGACATGGAGATATTTTCCTATGTGCTGGCGGGGCGTCTTGCCCATCAAGATTCGCTCGGCAACCGCCGAGAACTCAAACCCGGCGAAATCCAATTGATGCGCGCCGGCAGCGGCGTCAGTCATTCCGAATTCAATCCCAGTTCCACCGATGAGGCCCGCTTCCTGCAAATCTGGATCACTCCCTCGTCACGCGGACTCGAACCGGCCTATACCGAGTGGACGCCATCGGCAGCGGCAGTCACCTCCCCGAAAACATTGGTCATCTCCCCTGATGGGCGCGATAACTCGGCCCGTATCGCTCAAAACGCCGAGGTCTATCTGATCCGTTGCGAAACTGGGGTGACCGTGCAGCACCAACTGGCTGCCGGGCGCGGCGTGTGGCTACACGTCATGCGGGGGTCGGCCACTCTGGCGGGCGAGGTACTCCACCCCGGTGACGCGGCATCGCTCGAAGAACCAGCACTGGTCGAAATCCAGGCCGGTGCTGACGGCCTCGAAGCCCTTCTATTTGATCTCCTCTGAATGAACCGATAACAACATCAACCTGAATAACCAAGCTAACAGAACCATGAATATTAAATCACTGATCCTACTCCCGGCCGCATCTCTTATGTTCGCTGCCTGTGAAAATCCCGCTGAAAAAACCACCAAGGCGACCGTGAAAGACGCGGTCGAAGTCACCGCCTCGACATCCGCACAAGGTGTGAAATACGTCCTCTCATCCAACTCCGAGATCCTGTTTGTCGGGTCCAAGGTGACCGGCAGTCACAGTGGCGGCTTCAAGAGCTTCACCGGCTCCTTCACCGTGGCAGATCATGCCTTGGTTGGCAGCGGCCAGCGGATCGTCATCGACATGAATTCACTGTGGACCGATACCGAGAAGCTCACGGGCCACCTCAAGAGCGAGGACTTCTTCAATGTGGCGAAAAATCCCCAAGCCATCTTCGAGCTAACCAAATTGAATTCCGCCGCTGCCGAGCAGTTCGAGGTGTCTGGCAATCTAACACTTAACGGGACCACCAAAAACATCACGTTTCCGGCCACTGCGAGCCTAGCTGACGGCAAGGCAAAGGTTCACGCGAAGTTCAACATCAACCGCAAGGATTTCGGTATCATCTATGCAGGCAAGGCCGACGACTTGATTCGTGATGAAGTGGTGCTGGAACTCAAACTTGAGGCAGCCCCGGAAGCTTGATATCATCAGAATCTTCACAGTTCCTGATCTCGGAGGAAAATTATTTGGCACATTTTCCCAGGGTTGGATTTCCGGGCCAACGGCCCATCCTATGACAGCCTTGGGCAACGCCCAAGGTCACGCGCCATGATGATGTTCGAGGGCTGAAAGCCCGGCCTATGTGGCCAGCCCCGGTGTCCAAGGCCGCATGGGGCGGGCTTTCAGCCCATTACTGTCCATTTAGCGTTCTCTGGCGGAAATTTGGCATCTTGCCCACATTTGCCCATGAGATGTGCAAGAAGAGAGACCACTAGGCGGCACCCATTGCTCCGTGCATGAGCGAATGGCGGCGAGGACGCCACCACTCCTTGAAGGGCCCTCAAGGAGTGTGGGCATCTTGCCCACATTTGCCCATGAGATGTGCAAGAAAAGGCCGCCAGACGGCTGGATTTGCTCCGTGCATGGGCCATAGCGGCGAGGACGCCACCACTCCTTGATGAGAAGTCGCCGGCGGTTAGATGTCTGTTTGGAGGCGAATTTTCGGTTCATGGGCGTTGCGGCGGGACGCCGCAGCCACGCACGTGGCGTGCGAGCGCCTACTTTTTCCCGGATTGCTCAAGGGTGTCGGTCATGGATTCATCGGCTGAGACGGACTCGGAGAAGGCGAGGGTGCAATCGGCAGCTTGGCGGCGTATTGCCGAGACCTTGGCGGCAAATGCGCTGCTACCGGCCCCTTGATGTCGTCGTCATCGGCGATGAAGGTGGCGGAGTTATGGGCCTAGATGCCCATGCGGGC
>Ga0118677_10002268_pt1 | contig 15842 bp, 11 predicted proteins | sample AliMusrvi5mmetaG_FD_86154 | JGI IMG/M metagenome (GOLD analysis project Ga0118677, IMG submission 86154) | reverse complement strand
GTGTTGAAATATAACGGTCAGCTATAATAACTGGAATTCTTTTCCCTTTATAAAATCTTTTATCGGCATCTAAATCAGGAAATCCATAAAAATTACCTTTATAAATCAAAACTCTCCTCCATCTATAATTCTTTTCTTTTGCTACTGTAAGAATTTTAATCTTTTTCTCCAACCGCATCTTCTTTAGAGCCCTATAAGCAATATAAAACGTATTTGAACGGTAACTGCCTTCGATAATAGCAATCTGGCTTTCAGCTGAAAGATCCATTTTCTTTAACGAATTAATTACCTCATCTTCAGTGGTTTTCTGATCTATATGAAATAGAAAGTGTGATTTTTTATCCGGATCAACAACCATTAAACCTGTACACGTAATTAAAGTTGCAGTCATTAGAGGAACATCCCAAGAATCTTGTTTTTTTGCTCCCTGAGTTACATTCTTGGGTGTAGCGCCTAAATTATATTTGCCTTTTGCATGTATTATTTTAAAAGGGTTTCTCACCAATAAGTGGTAGATTATTTTTTCATTTAGGGTTGTTTTGATTGTATCTAATTTTGTAACAAACTCTGAATTACTTGGATCCCTTCTTCTACTTAAAGTAAGAACAGTAACTGTTGCTCTAAAAAAGTTTCCAAGTGAAGCTAATATTCTAGTCTTTTCATTCTCAGAAATTTCTGTTGTCATTGCATAGTCTTCTACTTTAAAAACCCCATTGAATCCCCCGGAGAAATATTTCCTTGGTATCATCTCTCCTGTTGTAGGATCGGGTTCTTCCTTGATGTAGTTATAGACGCCCTTTTTGAAGGCCTTGAGATAGCGTTGGTAGATGAGATCGACGTCGCTAGCATTCCCATTCGTGTCATTGCGAACCCCCACAGGGGGTGCCCGTCCTGGAACGTCTGTAAGACGGGCCGGGGAAGCAATCTTTTTTGGATTGGATGTTCTTGTTAAGATTGCTTCGTCTCTCACTTCGTTCGTTCCTCGCAATGACACTTGATTACGCAATGACACAATGGGATCATAATGAATCCCCCTTACCTTATTCTGGTCCATATACTTCTGCCCCAAGATGCTGTCCTTCATCCGCTTCTTAAACCACACGGCGAGAATCAGCGAATAATACACCTGTCGCAACGGCGCAAAGTTTTGTCCTTCGTTGACTTCCTTCTCAAGTTGAGGCAATACTATTTCGCGGACAACTTGAGAAGCCCCCACGCTTTGATTTGCCGAAGGCAAATCAGTGGGGGAATTTCTCACTTGGCCCTGTAGGGGCAGCCCGTTGGGCTGCCCTTTATCCAGATTAAGGGCAGGCCATCGGCCTGCCCCTACATCGTGTTTTTCCATCGACAAATAATCTTCTTCCAACATGACTTTTAGCCGCGCCTTAACCACATACGCTGTATTCCCGTGCTCATACACCTTCGCATGCTCGGGGACTATCCAGACCTTATTAAAGGTGTTCACCGGAATGTCGGTCTTGCCATACCTCTTGGCTGACTCTGCGTATACCCTCTTCCAAAACTTCTTGCCAAACTCCTCCTCTGGATAAATTAAACTGGATGTGATTTGTTTCAATAAATAGTCTTGCGCCAAAAGGTCTCGCCCCATATCCGTCTGGCCAAAGCTCTTTGGAATGATGCGGTTCTTCTCATAGGGAGAAAGGTTGACCCATAAATCTTTTTCAGGCGTGGTAATAGACGCCAAGAAATATTTAATCAGCTTCTTTGATTCATCCTTAAGCTGATCATTGCCTATGCCGCTGTCCCCCTTATCAAGAATGAAATCGAAATGAAACGGGTTTTTAGGATCAACAGTCATTCCTTTAAGCACTGGCGGATCTAATGGCGGGCTTAAATGTATCCTTACCCCGGGCAGAGGTAGTTTAATTTCCTGGGCCTCGGTTGGTACAGGCGGCAGGCCAGAGAATATAAAGGCTATCAAAAGAAAATTAATTAGGCCTTTGTAGAAAATCTTATTAAACGTAATGGGGCTAATAAACATTTATACCCTTCCTTTGTATTCCTTACTATAAAGTATGCCTTATAAAATGGCGGATTTCAAGGTCTTATGAGGATTCCAAGGTAACGCTTTCCTTATAATTCTCCGTCGATAGTATAAAGCTTATATAATAAAGACTAAAAATATTTCTAAAATTCATCTGGCGAAGTCAAAAATCAAGCTAAGAAGAGCTTTAGGATTACAAAATCCAGTGAAGAAATATCTTGAAAAATATGCACCATAAAATACTATATAGACACCATGATTCTGACGGCTTTTCTTTTATCCGCGATATATTGGTTTTACCTTCTTATTTCCAGCCAAATAATTATTGTTTATGATGCTGTCGAATATGAATCTTTAGGACGGCTTCTTTGTGACCATGGTTTTAGAGAATTCTTTATAACAGGCCCTCATCGCGAGCCTTTGTATCCCTTGCTTATTTCGCTTGCGATGAAAATTTCCCACTACAGCGGACTTCGTTGGGATTCCATCCTAAAAATCATGCAATGTTTATGCCTATTGAATACCCAGATATTATTGTGCTGGGTCCTTAAAAAACTTAAAATTAACCGCGTTTTAATAGCTTTTTTTGTTCTTTATATAGGAATCTCTCCCTCCTTGGTCAACGCCACCTTCAGTCTCTTTTCAGAAATTGCTTCGATTTTCTGGCCTCTGGCCATTGTTGCCTTAAGCGCCTTGACTTGGAGCAACGCAGATACGTTAAAAAGGGGTCAATGTCTTGGCTTAGCGATAGCGACGGCTTTTTTATTTATTTGTCTGACCTTTGTGAAGGCAATTTTTGAACCGGTATCTTTTATTTTTATGTCGATTTTTTGGTTTAGATTAATTCAGGCAGGCATCAAAAAGAACACCGTCTTATTTAACAATCTTCTTTGTTTCATACTTTCCTTTTCCTTCATTTATTATGGCGCCATTAACTCTTATAAACTGGTAAATAAATTCACCAACCATGAATTTACAATGACGACTCGGGGGCCTGTTATATTTTATTCAAATGCTCAAAAACGCGCCCAGTCCATTGATTGGAAGAAATTTCCCGCCTACGCGTTAACCATCCCAGGCAATGAATTTTGTGTGAGCGCCTTTGACAGCGCCAGTTGTGACTATTGGGGCTTTCGAAATATTGACCTCATCGCCGAGAAAAAGGTAAACGAGCTTGGTCACCAAGGTTTTCAAAAAGAGGGGCTCAATCAACAACTGTTTAAATCCGGACTAGAACGTATCCAAGAACACCCTTTCTCTTATATGTTTTTTACCCTATTGGAGGGGAGTAAATTCTTATTTTGGGAATCGACCCATATCGGTTTTGTCCTATACCCTCAATGGCTGCAAAACATTTTTGACACTCTATGGTTGGCCAACGGCCTTACGCTGTTCATAGGGGGGCTTATGCTATTGGCTGTGTTTTTTGCCCTGCGGCAAATATATCGACATCGACGGGAAAAACCAAACGAAGAATCCGCTATCATACTTTTTTGCTTATGGATGACCTTCGCTTGTATCGTTCCGCTTTCTATGACCTTGATTTTAAAAAGATATTTCCTGACATTGGCCGCTTTGTTTTTGATTCTCATTGCTTATTGTATCGATAAAACCCTAAAATACCTATGTCACAAAAAATAATTCGAATCTTAGGGGTGGAGCTTATCTTTATTATCTTGGCGCTTTCATTGGTTTGGTGCTCACAGAAGGCTTCTTTCAATCCTCTTAAAAGCGCCTATGAAGACTCTTTAAAAAAATCTCAATTTGTAACTTTAAATTATTACATCCCGGATTTATCTTCTTTAACTGCCTTTATCAATAGCAACGCCCCCCTCACCCACGAGCATATAACCCATTATCAATCCTACTACCAAAAAGTGGCCGAAATCACACATTCAGCCGAAGCTTATTCCATGCTAGGGTTTTGTTCTTTTTATGAAGGAGACTTTGAAAGTTCTGCTCAATTTTTCCAGAGATCACTTACGCTTAACCCAACCTTTTTTTGGAATTATTATAATTTAGGACTCATTTTATTAAAATCCGGCCAGAATGAAAAAGCTTTGGTCATCTTAAGCGAGGGACTAAAGCTAAACCCCCTCGAAACTTTAAAAACAATGGTCTCATCTCCTATTTTTATTCAAATTTACACCTCGGATAGCGCCAAAGGGAACAATGTCATTAATTATCTATTTAATAACCTACAGCAAGGATATGCCCAGGCTAAAGCCCTGGCCTTAATGAGTTGTGTCAAAACAAACACATGCAAGACTATAGAAAATATTAAAAACATTGATTTAAACACGCTCCCATTAAAAATTTATTAACCTCTAATGAAAATTTCTATCAACAAACTGCACATATTCTTTCTCATGGTGTTCATTGCCATTGCTCTCTGGTTTTTTCACAAAGAAATTAACGCGGCCTCTCAAAAAGTATTTTGGCTAGATGAAGAATTTGTTTTAGGACGGATTAGTCAAGACCTCCCTATCCCTATGATCCTGCACGGAGAATGGGGACAAATGAGTCCTGCTCCTTTGGATTATATTGCACTACATGGGGTTGAACAATTTAAAGAACATATCGGGACCTTAGGCCTACCTGATACCGTCTTTTACAGGCTGTACACCATTTTCTTTAATTTTATTTCAGGTTTATTGATTGTGACGGCACTTTCAATACACATTAAAAACCGCAGCTTAAATGGCCTTTTTTATTTCTTTCAAATGTCGTTACTGACTTTGGGACTTATCTTCTATTATTTTCATCCCATGAATCTCCATTACTCCATTGAAACCCGTCCTTATGCCTTATGGAATTCACTTTATTTTTCTTTATTGTGCCTTTGGATGTTTTATCCCAATTATAAGCGTTTGCTTCTTATATTAATGATTGCCCTTGCGGCAACGATGACAAGCTCAATTTTTCAATTGCTTAGTTTGGCTTTGAGTTTCTCCATAGTTCTTCTGTGTTATCAAGAGAATATCCTACACGTTCTAATCAAAGCCCTTAAACTCTTTCTTCTACCCTTGTGTATTGTTGCTTATTATATTTATTCTCATATTCATGAACAGTGGAATTGGGACAAAGAGCGCAGTGTAACTCTCTTTGTTCATTATTGGATTGAACATCCCATGGTGCCAATCCTTTGTATCATTGCCATTTTTAAAACCTTCCGTCGTAAAGAGTATCTTGGCCATACCATTGCCTTTAGTGGTTTTCTTAAACTTTATATACTTGCCCCTGTGATAATGTACCTGACAATCAAACGTGGAGTTTATTTCACTCCCCGCCAATATATTTATTACAATCTCATTTATCCTGTGTTTTGTATTCATTTGGCTTTAACCCTGCCGATGTATTTTAATAAGCAATTCAAACCACGTTTTAAAGCATGGGTTTATGCTTTATTGGCCTTAGTTCTTGGGCTAATATTTTCTTTGCAATTTATATTTATGAACGATCCCAAGCTACAGATGATCAAAATCAACGATATCATGCCCAGAGATTATTCCTCCTTGATCCATGCGGCCAACAATGGAACGAAATTTGATAGGGCCGCTATGGAACAGTACTTACAATATTATGATCTGCTCATTAAATACATCCCCAAAAGACCGGATGCATACGGCATGCAAGGCTATTGTTACTATCAATTAGGGGAAACGCAAAAAGCCATAAGTTCCTACCAAAAAGCTTCAGTTTTTGCCCCTAACATTCTTTGGTATCCCCTTAATTTGGCCTCAATTTATTTCAATCAAGGCCAGTATGAAAAATCCATTGAATGGATTAATAATTTTAAGAATTATGACCTGAGACAAAATGCTGAATTTGTCCTTTCCTCTCAAATTTATTTGCCTATTCGATCCGCCTATTTGTCCCAATATAATCAACCCATAATTAGTCAAATAACTTCTGGCTATTTAAAGGCCCTGGAACTTATTGTTATGAGCCATTTTCATCTAAAACATTATCCTTTGGTTTTGAATCTATGTCATAATGCCTTGCGAGAAGGACCCGGTGATCCGGAGTTCTTTAATTATTATGCATTATTATCGTTTGAAGCATTAAGAACCGGACATGATCCCTCAGAGCAGAACAAACAACAACAAATTGCCCTGCAAATATTTTAAGAGGTATGGATGTTAAGGTTAGCCGTAGTCATTCCAATAAATAATAAAGAAGCCTGTATATGGGCTCTACGAGGGTAAAGAACTATGGACTGTGATTATCTGATCGTCGGAGCAGGCTTCTTTGGAAGTGTTTTAGCCGAGAGAATCGCCAATGATCTTGGCGCCCATGTGGTCGTTGTTGAAAAACGCAATCATATTGGTGGAAATTGTTATTCCAAGGTTGACAGAGCAACAGGTATTGAATATCACCCCTTTGGAACCCATATTTTTCATACAAGCTCTTTAGAAGTCTGGGAGTACATCCGCTCCTTTATGGAACTTAACTACTATCATCATCAGGTCCTAACAACACACAAAGGCCGGGCCTATCAAATGCCCATTAACCTAGAAACAATCAACACTTTCTTTAGTCAGAATTTTCGTCCCAACCAAGCCAAGGCATTTATACAACAGCAGGCCCTGGCTGAAAAGATTAAAGAACCCAAGAATATGGAAGAAAAAGGCATTGCCACCATCGGCCGGCCTTTATATGAAGCTTTTATTAGAAATTATACCATCAAGCAGTGGGGTAAAGATCCCAGAGATCTCCCCGCCAGCATTGTCAATCGCCTTCCCGTTAGGTTTAATTATGATGAAAGCTATTTTCATGACGGCCGTTGGCAAGGGATACCCCTTGAGGGCTACACATCAGTGTTTGAAAGATTGCTTAATTCTAGGAAAATCGAGGTGAAACTCTCCTGTGATTTCCTCAAACATCGCAAAGAATTTCATGTTCGAAAGAAAATTATTTACTCAGGGCCTTTAGATAGGTTCTTCGACTATAAATATGGCCGTCTGGAGTGGCGGTCTATAACGTGTACAAAACGACTTATCCATGAAGGGGACTTTCAAGGCACCTCTGTTATGAACTACGCCGATTTAGACACTCCCTATACACGTATCCATGAACCCCGGCATCTGCATCCTGAACGTCAATACGGCCAGGATAAAACAATAATATTCTATGAATATGCGCATGATCAAAAGAATGACGATGGCTATTACCCCATCAACACGGTTCAAAATCAAGAGCTTGCCGCTAAATATAAAAAACTAGCGCTCAAAGACAAACAATTAATTATTGGGGGGCGTCTGGGGAATTATGCGTATTACGATATGGATAAGGTCATATTAGAAGCTCTTCGCTGCTATAAAGAACACATCAAAACACTTGTTTAGTAAAAAAACAAGATATTCAATATTCTTCAAACGCACAAACACAAACTTCTTAAGCGCCAACCTTAAATTGTTCAACTAACTTACGCAGCTCTTGGGCCTGCGCGGACATTTCTTCTGACGCTGCGGCCAATTCCTCGGCCGCGGAGGCATTGGATTCCGTCACAGAAGAATTTTCTTCCATCGTCGCTGCTTGCTCCTGAGTGGCCGTAGAAATAGACTGCAACTGTTCATTAACCTTGGCTATTTCTGTGACCATTGCTTTAAGATTATGCCCTGCTTCCTTAGAAAGCTCTACTCCGCTTGTGACCTGTACGGAACTCTCTTCAATCAAAGCTTTAATGTCCTTCGCTGAAGACGCACTGCGTTCAGCCAGCTTGCGCACCTCATCCGCCACTACCGCGAATCCTTTACCGTGCTCTCCGGCGCGGGCAGCTTCAATGGCCGCGTTTAATGCCAATAGGTTCGTTTGGTCGGCAATATCTGTAATGATCTCTACCGCCTCATTGATCTGCTTAGAACTTTTATCAATATTGTTCATAGCTCCGATGGTAGATTCCATTCTCTCTCCAGTTTTTGAAGCGCTGGTAGAGAAATTCTTTGAAACCTCACTAGCATTTCGAGCATTGGTAGCGTTGGCTTGTACGGAGGAAGACAATTCTTCAAAAGAAGCGGCTTGCTGCTGGGCCCCGTCAGATATTTTCTGCGCGCTGGTGGACACTTCATCAGTCGCGGAGGAAAGTTGACCGGCGCAAGATTTAATATTGTTGACCAACTCACTTAAACTAACTACCATGCCGTTAACATTCTTTCCTAAATCACCAATTTCGTCATTGGATTTAATCTTAACCTTTTCTCGCAAATCCCCGGAAGCCACGATCTTCATGACCCTAAAAACTTCAAAAACAGCCTGGGTTATCTGTTCACTGATAATAAATCCAATGACAAATGCAAGAATCACAGTAATTAAAGACACAACAATCATTATCCCCATCACTTTCGCTTGAGATTTTTGGGCCTTATCAAAAACCAGCATCAATTCTTCATTAGTCTGATGCAACAACACGTCCACCTTCTGGGTCATTTCTTTTGTTGCAGTATTTAAATCTTGGGTCGATTCAATCTCCTCTTTCTTAAGTTTTTCAATAATACTCGAATTGATTTTCTTAGAAAGCTTCTTAAATGAATTCTCAAATTTGATCTTGGCCATCTTGTTTTGATCTAGGATCGCCACCTTAGCAGGCGTATCGTTAGCCGCATGGATGTCCTTAGCGGCCTTGTAGAGTTGCTCGTAATATTTCTTAACATCGTCTAGATCCTCAGACATGGATTTATAAGGAACATACGTATAAAGCCATTGTCCTAAAAATGAATTTTTTGGATCGACTCCTGCGGTAAATTCCGATCCAATACTCACAGAACTTTCCAAAGAACCTTCCCATTCTAAATAATTCAAATACGCCACGCCCAAGAAATCACTTAATGGCATGGTTCCTTCACTGGTTGTCACATCCATCAAAACCAATTTCTTATGAGAATTAATCAATGCCCCCAACGTAGCCTGAACATCATCTTCTGATTTCTTGGTATCTTTTAACAATTCAACTACCTTATCCGAAGCCTTAGGCACCTTGATGTCCAATTTGAGGGAATCATAGGTCTTCCCGCTTTGTTCTTTAAATTCAGCGGAGTTAGTACCTAATAAAGGCATGTTTAGCCACATATCAAGCTCTTCTAAGTCCCTGAGCATTCCCTTAACATAGGTTTCACAATCTTTGCGGGAAATGGAAAAAGCTAAAATATCTTGATTAAGATTACTTAAAGATTGAGTAGCCTTAAGAGAAGCCGTCTGGACCGGGGCCACTTGATAGACGATTGTTGTCGCTGTGGTCGATAGTAATCGTTGAAACATCAGAATCCCAACCACGCTAGATAACAAGAATATTATCGCAACAATAGCAAAGGAAGCGATCATTTTTAATTTTAACGATATTTTCATTTAATCTGTCTCCTCTTGGCTCATACCGCAATCCATGTTAATTAGTTGGCGTTTTCCCAATCTTTTTATAAGTATCCGCTGTCGGGTCTTCACTTTCTTTCATGATACTTTTACCATAATCGTTCTCGTCATGTTTACCATCATCGATTTTTGGTAAATTGTCCACATGACACGCGCTACATTTAGGTGTTTCACCTGGGAAGGCCGTCGTGTAAAGTTTAATATGTTTCTTGTTTGCCAACGCTGGCATAGATGAAACCATAAGTAAGAACAGAATTAAGATTGATCCGGAAATTATTCTCATATTAGCTCCTTTTAGTTTGAGACCCCTCCATTGCCTTAATAAAGGGGGCACGTTAAGTTTTACTCTTCGTAAATAGCATCTGTTGGAAATTGCTTTTTAATGTCTTCCTTGGTTACATCATAAATACCGCTACCGACCACATAGGTTTTACCTCCGCTGACTGCCTTGGTAACATACGATACTTTAGCTGCCGTTGCTTTGTCTTTACATTCTTGCGCTGTAATCGCTGCTGAAGCTTTAAAGGATGCTCCGACGACAAAAACAGTGACCACCAAACTAAATAATATTTCTTTAAACATCTTCATTCCTTTCCTTAATATATAGGCCCAAATGTCCCCGGACCCAATTGGGTTATTTTATTAAAAGAAATAACAAACCGATGTATCAATACGATTATCTGCGCTCTCATCACCATCTAACCAATTTGTGTGTAAATATTGATACTCCACACCTACCATCAAGTCCTTGGTCAAATAATATTTCACGTTAGCAAAATAGGTCCTGTTAGTACTCCAGATAGTTGTATAGTCACTAGTAATCGAGTCTCGGTTCGTTGTATCATCAATGCCGGCTCCAAGATTAAATTGCAATTTTTGTGTTGGCTTGAGCGTCGTTTGAACAAACCCACCGATAGTCTTTAGGGGTTTGCTGTTCTGCAAATTCCCTGTAGCATTTATGAGCCCAGGAACTGTAGAACCATAAGGCCCGCCCATGAAATTAGCAAGATTGCCACCCATGAATCCTGATGCTTTTAAAGATAACCAATTGGTAAAACTAATCTGGGCATCTGCAACACCAGCATACATATCATTATTATTTTTACCAACAGAACTACTGTTTATTAATGTTGTTGCTGTAGTACCAAAAATACCGCCACCGCTTAGTGTGACATCTCTACTAAGCACCTTTGTAGCATAACTAGCATAGGCCCCGACAACAGGCCCGCCGCTGGTTTCCTGATAGATATCATCAGAATCAATAATACCCACCTGGGTTGTTACCTTACCACCTAAAATCTCACCCCATTTATTGGTCAAATAAATTTGAGGATGTCGATAACCAAAATCACCCGCACGCCATAAAGCGCTTGAATTGATAACATCAGGCTTAACTGGTTGGAAAAAGTCCCAATTGTGCCCAGCTGTAACGCCCCATTTATCATAATCTAAGGAAGCATAGGCCAAACGAAGACGCGGCTGATAGGTTTCAGCACCGCTCGAAGCAGATGGGTTATTAAAATCAATTTCTACCTTACCGCTGGTTTTACCTTCGGCTAAATCTGGTCCAGTAATACTGACACCAAGCCTGCTATTTTGACCGGAGATCTTGAAGTCTTTTACGGATTTATTTACGGTTTGATGCGGGGCGGTATATGCAATAACGTTACTATACCCAGTACTACTCGTAGGAGCTCCACCGGTTGAGTACACAGATTCTGCTTGCACATAACCATAAACCTTCAACTTCAACTTAGATGTAATGGGATTACCTTCACCAGCAGCAGGAGCGACTGGTGCTGCCGCAACTTGAGCGGTTTTGGTCTGGACATCATTGATCTGGGCTTCTTGAGCACTTTGTTTGTCCTTCATCGCCTGTACTTCGGCTTTCAAAGAAGCATTTTCTTGTTGAAGGTCGGAATTCTTTTTCTCAACAGCCTCTACGCGTTTGAGCAAATCATCCAACGTGACCTGTTGTGCTTGTGCCGGCGCGATAAACGCAACCGAAAAAAGCACGGACATACATCCTGCTACTAGCTTCTTGCCTATTTTTTCCATATCCTCTCTCTAAAAAAATTTATGATTATTAATGTATAACATGTAATTTTTTATATTATGGGCATTTTCCTAAAGAAGTATGTGACTTGAATCACATTTATAAAGATTTTTCCTGTACTCATGGTCTAAGCTTTCTCCTGAATTAATCCTTACCAATTTTTTTATAACAATTTATTGAACGTTATCACTCCAAAAAGACTTTACTACTTTCTTTTTCATAATTTTTACTACCCCTCTTAATTGTTCCTTTCGCTTTTCTCTTATAATCTCCGTATCACATAACGAGCATGGATCGTCAAAATCTGACTTTTGTAAATCATACTCGACAGTATTGAAAAAGTCTGGTATAAAGGGTTTTCAATTTCATGTTAATGAGAATTCTTTGATAAGTATTTAACCACAATTAACGGGGAGTAGCGCAGTTGGCTAGCGCGCTTGCTTTGGGAGCAAGAGGTCCCGGGTTCGAGCCCCGGCTTCCCGATTTTTTACTGCTTCGCGCTGGCGCAAGCAGGATGATTTCAAAATCCAATGAAACATAAATGGATCCCCTTAAGCTTTGCCGTCCTATTCTTTCTTACTGCCGTTACGTTCTACGTCAATCGTATTGTCCTGCCCACCGTTGTTCAAAAAATTGCCGTTGAACAAGCGCAAAATTATCTTAAGCGTAAAGTTGAAATTGAATCACTGCACTTTAATTGGCTGCGTGGACTGGTCATTAATAAAATCAAGATTTACCAGAAAAATTCTACGACAGATGTATTGGCCCAGGCTGAAAGAATATCTTTAGGAATTATTTTCATCCCTGGATTAAAACAACATAAACTAAACCTGCCTTTTATACATGTTTACTCCTTATCTTTGCATCTCATTCATCAGGCCGACGACCAATGGAACTTCTCTGATTTATTAACCGCTCCTGCCAAGGATGATAAACCGTCTGCGGTGGCTGTATCCATTGGAGGCATTGCGATTAGCGATGGTAAAATACGTTTAGATGACCTTTCCCCTCAAGGGATTGGAACTGAACTATTTGATGAAATTAATCTTAAGGCAGGACTCTCTTATCAAGGCATTACTTTTGATAGCTCAATTTCTATTCCTCAAAAACAAGGTCTCGTATCTATATTAGGAACCTATCAACCTCTAAATCAGTCACTAAAAGCCACCACTCACCTTAAAAACATTAAACCCCTTGATTATCTTGGACTTATTCCAGTGAAGCTTCCCATCACTGTGGCTAGCGGGACGATCAAACAAATTGACGCTCAAATAGAATACTCGCCTAAAAAAATCAATGTGCAAGGCAATTGGTCTATCAAGAATATTAATGTAACCTTCATGCAAAACAATATAAAAACAGATATGGATGTCAAGAATGCCAACCTATCCCTTCAGAACAACACCAACTCTATCAAAGGTGAATTTAACTTATCCAACACTCAAATTTTTACCCCCACCTCCTCTTGTATAGGGACTTTTAAAGCAAATATTGGTGATTTTTTAATGAGTTCACCTGATGATATTGCCGTACAAGGGGCCCTTGAGATCAGTAATCTGAAGATCAAATTACCCCATGACCAATCCTTCCAGGGGCAACTGTCCCTCGAAATCAATCAAGGTCATTGGCAAAAAGATTCAGCTTCGTTGGACGGTCTTTTGATCGCTCATCAAATTCTTATGACTTTAAACGACCAACAAAGCATCAAAGGAGATCTAAAGATCAACCATCTAAAGTTACAGAAGGATAAAAATGGGACTAGGGCTATTGCTGAGCTTAATTTGCATAATGTTGATGTGCGGATTCCTGGGAAAATCTTCAAAGGAAATCTGAACGCTCCAGCTCTTGCTGTTAGTTTAAATAACCAAAATGAAATTAAACTCCAAGCTCCTTTTGATCTGGAAAATTTCAATAGTTCTATCGACAAAACCAAGCTTACTGGCTTTCTTCATTTAAAAGACCTTGATGTTACCTTTGACCAAAACAAACAAACACTGGAGGCCAAGGTTAAAGGGGTCTTACAAGAGGCTTCCGTCAAATTGGATGCAGAAAAAAACTTTACAACTAACGCCCATTTTAATGTCTATCTGCTCTACCCTATTAAGCATCCTGCTGAATTACAGTACAATGGTGAGCTATCTGTGGATGGAGCCCGTTTTGAAGGACTTCCCTTTGGTCCTATCAGCGATATCAATCTAACCAGCAGCATTACAACAGACGCGGCCGCTATTGAAAACCTTTCGTTGTCACTCTTAGATACCCCCATTAAAGCCTCAGGGAATGTCAAAAACTTTCTCAAACCGGATCTAGACATTGCTCTTGAAGCGGGAGTCATTGATTTGGATAAGGCCAAGGCGGTTGCTCCTGATCTTTTGCACAAATACGGTATCAAGCTCAGCGGCAAAATCGCCTCCTTTAAACTAAAATATGAAGGCCCAGCCCTTGATCCTTCCAAGGCTAAAATCAATGGAGAAGGAGAGCTTCAAAATGTGAATGTCGAAAGCTTCATTCTTAAGCAAAACTTAAAAGATATCTCAGGGACAATCAAAGCCAGCGGAAATGCCCTATCCTGGGAAGATTTCAACATCACAGTCATGGGCAGACCATTGGTTTTAACTGGGAGTTTAATAGACTTTAAAAACCCTAAGGTAAAAACCTCCCTTTCTTCCCAAGGGATTGAATTGAAAATCGACATCGACAAAAATGACAACATCGTCGATATAAAGAATATTTCTGGTCATTATTTGTCCTCTATATTCAACGCTAGCGGATCCGTCGACCTATCTAATAAAATACCTCAGTTAGACATCAAAAGTGATTTAAAATTCAAATTAGAAGACACATCTAACTTCCTTCCCGATCTTAAAAAAACAACAGACCCTCTTAAACTATCCGGATTGGTAACAACTACTGCTTCTATCAAAGGCCCCGCTTCGGATTGGAAAAAATGGCAATCAACTGCCAACATCCAAAGCGACCTATTAACGATTGCAGGGCTCAAATTCGATAATTTTAAAGTTGATGTCGCTCAAGATGAAGGGAAACTGAATAAATTGAACATTACAAGTACGTTCTATGATGGCACTTTGAATATCGTTACAACCGCTGATTTGACGGATCCAGCTATTCCCTTCGAAACAGCACTGCATCTGGAAAACGCGGACCTATCCAAACTTAAAAACGACACCGGGGCAAAAGATGAAGACCTGCGAGGATTCCTCGCCATAACAACAATGGTCAACGCAACGATTAAAGATATTCTAAAGCTCAAAGGTAATGGCGCATTTAATATCTCTCAAGGATATCTCATGGAAAAGAAATTCTCTTCCCTCTTTCTCATTCCTGAATTAAGCAATCTCACCTTTACGGAGGCTTCCGCCAACTACACGATTGAAAACCAAAAAGTATCGACGGAGAACTTTGCCCTTACGAGTCAAGGGGCGGTTCTTCACGGTAAGGGCTGGGTTGACTTTAATCATCAACTTCAATTCGAATTACACCCGGAATTTAATGCTGATGCTATCTCACAATCTAATTCTTTAAGAAGCGGACCTTCTGCCCTCATAGCCTCTGCTGCGGGTGAATACCTGACTATCAACATTGACGGCACCATAGACAAACCTCAAGTGCATACGATTAAGAAACCTTCCGAAATTCTTAAAAAAACCGGACAGATCATTAAAGACAACGTCGGACAAATCTTACAGGGTATTTTCCAATAAACGGCGGAATTTCACAAGCGCTCGGGCACGATGGCTGATTTTCGCCTTAATGGAAGGGTCTAACTCACCAAAGGTTTTATCATAACGAGGAACAATAAAAAGCGGATCAAAACCAAACCCATTAGAACCACATTCTTCTTGAGAGATCAAACCACTGCAAGTTCCCTGTACACTGCCAAGCTCATTACCTTTAGCATCTGCCAGGGCAATAACACAACGATAACGGGCCTGACGTTTAGACATAGGGACATGTTCAAGCATCTGAAACAATTTTTGATTACAAGCTTTTTCACCCGCTCCTTTACCCGCAAAGCGTGCGGAATAAATCCCTGGGGCCCATTTTAAAGCTTTGACCTCAATACCTGAATCATCAGCCATTGCCATCTTCCCTAACAGTTTCGCAATGGTAATGGCTTTCTTATAAGCATTAGCGGTATAAGTTTTCCCATCTTCTTCAACTTCAGGTAGATCAGGATAATCTAATAATGAAGAGACTTTCAGTGGCAGCCCAGCTAACAACTCAATAATTTCTTTAACCTTCCCCTTATTGCGAGAAGCGACAATCAATTCTTTCATAGCGTTAAGCCAGATAAATTCTTTTTCTGTAAGGCCAGCAATTCTTTGATCCCTTTTTTAGCTAATTTAACCAAACTCATCATTTGAGACTCAGAAAAAGACCCGCCCTCCCCCGTCC
>Ga0118677_10008951_pt1 | contig 15844 bp, 14 predicted proteins | sample AliMusrvi5mmetaG_FD_86154 | JGI IMG/M metagenome (GOLD analysis project Ga0118677, IMG submission 86154) | reverse complement strand
TCTCAGTAAAACGACTCGAGCAGTCACGCTCCGTCTACGGTGTACAGAATAATCAACCAAATCATATACAGACGGTTGTTATGTATCAACAGGGTCGGACTCGTAGATAGATTACTTGGCCGCCTGAATCCACTGCGCGCCATCCCAGTTATAGTTTTTCAGTTGTACATCGGATAGCGATTTATCAAGATAGTATTTCTTAGCTACAGAGCAGAATCCAAGTCGATTTGAATTGATATTCGAATAGGCACTTGCGGGTATTTTACCACCGTACGTCCATTTGTAGAAATTGAGATATGTATGATCTGTAAAACAGGTTTTTGGGGATGGATCCTTTAAAACTGTAAATCCACATTGGATAAGTGCAGGAGCATCTGGAGGGTTTCCTTGCGCAAAAGAGGCCTTTCCTCCGCCAGGACAGACAACAGAAGAAAGTGTCTTGATATTTTGACAACTGTCAGCTTTGCTATCATTATCCTTTCGGTTTTGGTAGATCGTGCATCGAGGAATAGGTGTTGTACTTACGGCGGGTGCAGTTCCATCGGGTAGACGAGCTCCAGCCGTGCATCCTTGGATATTGGGCTGAACCTTGATATTTTCAAAATAATTCGGAATCGACTTTGGACAGAACTGTGCTGCTTTTGACGCAAATTTCTTTCGCATAAGATTCACACAACTCGGTAACTTGGCCGTATCGGTTGAAAGACTGCAGACAGTCGAGCCGTTGCATAGCCCATCTACAATAGTTCCATCGCAACAGGAGACGGTGCCCTGTGTCATATCATTCAGGCCTTCGGTCCCGGGAGGACATGCTTGGAGTTGAATGTCGGCATTATCGGCCGTTACATCAAAGAAAGGCTCTTCTGTTTTTGTCTGTTCCATCATGAAATAACATCCGAGCACAACGGAAATGCCCAGAAGAACAAGGCAAAACAGTAGACTTTGTAAAGGAATTGTTATCTTCATCCCTCTCTCTGCTAGTTAGACTCTTTCTTTGTCTATCCACCACGAGCCACAATGCCGAGGAGGAAGCCGATTGCGAAGAAAAGTCCCGAACAGATGGCAAGTACAGGAAGTCCACGCACGGCCTCTGGAAGTGAAAAGGCTGCAAATCCGTACTTTCTGAAATTGAGCACGAGATTGAAAGCCATGATGCCCAGAATAATCAGCAGAGAAATGACAACAATGGAGATAAAAACGTCCTCCATTGTCTTCATGCTGACGGCATCTTTCTTAGGTGCAGATGCGGCCTGTTGAGTCTCCGCCTCCTTTTTAAAGTCTGTAAGGGGAACTGAAGAGCCTGCTGCTTGAAACTGCACTTGGCCGTTGTCATTTACATTTTTGAGTAAATCAAGCGGAACACATTTGTATTTTGAAATATCAATTGGGTCTGTACTTATTCCTGCCATCTATCGCATACAGGGATTTTAGAGAACCCCAGGAATATACATGGGTCCATCGTACTGGTAGATATTCACCTTACCTTCGTTTCCATTGACGGTGCGAACATGTTCACCGTTGAAGAGTTCATCACAGCCGATTGAATCCTGGCAATCGCGTCCCTTGTAGCGAATCGGGATAGGGATTGGATTGTAACTGTCCGTTCGCGTGTAGTAATTGTAACGGTCGGAGCGACCGGCTGTGCGGCGGCCATAGAGCGGTAATGTCTGGCCATCCGATGTTGTGATAAATCCGTACGACTGGTATTGTTCGGGAAGGCCCTGTGTGGGAACACCAAAGAGGGCACCGCGAACCGGCATCTGAGCAGGGGCGTTCCAGAATCGAAGGGGCTCGGGTGCACGGGTGTAGCGATCATCACCGCCGGCATTGACAACGACTGTGGGAGATGGCTCGGGGATACGCGGTTTACGAACATAGACAGGGGGCTGTTGCGTACTATTCATGTAGACAAGTGCTCCTAGACAACCGACTAGAACAAATATAACGAAGAGGAATACTTCTGGTGTAAAACAAAATACACCGGGAGGACACCGTGAAGCCTTCATGACTATCTACCAAATGAGCGCGTTTTAAGAACGACGGGTGTTGCCCTTGCGATTCTTGCGGCTCTTGTTTTTACGATTCTTGCGGCTCTTGTTTTTAAAACCCAATCCAAACATTCTTTTCCAGAAGGGTTTTGCAGGTTTTGCAGCGTTTGCAGCGTTTGCAGCTTGTCTCTGCCGTAAATTTGCCATGGCATTGCCAAAAATTAAATTTCTTTGACCCATTTGTCTTACAAACTTCTTGTTAGCAAATAAGCCAGCGAGACCAGGGATATATCCTTTCTTTGGCTTCATGTTTACTAAATTTGCATTCGCGTTTTGCCTTGCTTCAAAAAAAGCATTTAGAGATTGCTCTTCTGTCGGCGGAGCAACAGTAGGCACTGCAGATACATTCATAGCCGCAGGGCTATTTGGCATATACTCATTTGTAGCTGCAGGGCTATTCGGTCCATTTGTGGGCGCAGGGCTATTCGGTCCATTTGTGGGCGCAGGGCTATTCGGTCCATTACCACGAGGCGCTGTGGGTGCGGGTTGTTGCTGTTCAAAAAAGGCGCTCACATTTCTCTTCGGTGGACGACCACGGTTGTTCATTTTCTACTTTATAAAGATAAATATATCTTCATAGAGTATTTTTAAAACGTACGTACTTAGACCGGTGCAGGTGCACCAGCAGCACCAGCTCCAAACATTGTCTGGAATGTATCAATGAGTTGCTTTCCATCTGAAAGCATCGGCTTCATGGTGCCTAGCATCATCATCAACGACTTCTGCGTATCAATCAGTTTCTGCGTATCTTCAGACATTCTCTTCACCTGATCGGGCTGTAGCGCATTGAGTGCATTCAGTACAGTGGTTCCCTGGTCAATGTGAAATCCACCCTTTGTATCTTGCGGAATGGAGCCGAGTTTGAAGAGACCCTCGGTGCTCGGTGAATTCGCATCCTGAAAGCCAGACTTTGTAATAGCAGCCGGTTGACTGCTTGAGGAGGTCGTTGTACTCGTAGACGGTGCAGTAGCGGCCGTGGCAGCAGCAACCGTCTTCGCAACTGCGTTGGCACCAGGGGTAGACGCCGCAGGCGCAGCAGCCGCAGGCGCAGCAGCCTCAGGCGCAGCAGCCTCAGGCTTGGTCTCCGTAGGGACAGGGTTATCACTCAGGTCAGAGAAGCCCTCAACAAATCCACTTGCATACACTCCAATCGGCGCCTTCGCCTGCGGCCGACGAATACTCTCAACACGCTTGGAGATCATCGCACCACCATCTACAAATCCTTCGGGACGACGAGCCTGTGATATAAGTACAGTCAGAACACCCGTTAGGAGAACAGCAACAACTGTGTATTCAATTGAATCCGATGTGCTGTAGACAATTAAGCCAACCGCAAGGGAGAGCATAAAATAGACAAACGGAATTGCAAAGATTCCATACACAGCATACAGGGCAAGGATACCTAGAGAGATTTTATCAGTCTTCACCTTCATTCTATTACGACTTTAGAAGTGGTGCTACAATGCGTAAAAGAAACCAGAATGAGGCTCCTACAATAAGAGACTTTGCTGCCATACCCATCGTGCTGAGTTGACCTGTAGTCTGGATAAGTGAGGGCAGATACTGCGAAATAACAACATTGATTGCCGGTAGACTGAAAATAAAGAAGAGCATCGCCACGACCAGAGGAATCTTCGCATCATCGAGGATACGGGCGTACCAATTCTTCTTCGGCTCATCGTATTCGCTGCTGCGCGGTGCAGCACCACCAGACCACGAATCACCTTCAGTGGAGCGGGGAACACCGTGCATCGCCGCGGCAAAATCACCGGGTGTGGGGTGGTCGCGTCCAATTACATGTGCCTGCGCCGTCATCGGATCAGCGGCCATCGGAAATGTAGTGTTTCCCTGAGGAATGCCCGGAGGTGCTTGCATTGGAAGAGGAGGAGGTGGCTGCGCCATACCACGAGCAGGCATTTGAACTGAGTTCCCGCTGCCGCTCCCACCACCTCCGTTCATATCGGCCAGAATCTTCTCGACAAGGTCACTATCGTTTGACGACGAGCGTGAGTCTAGGTCGGACAAAAGAGTCCCCGCACTTGACATTTATTTACACCTTAAAAAAAACAGATTGAATTTCCAGCGCAACTCACTTATATCCAACTTGAAACGCCTCGACCACACCCTGGCTCGGGCATTCCGTTGTATGTGTCTTAAACTGATAGCATTTGGAGCCGATTTTGTAGGTTGTCTTCTCCACTTCATGGACCGGCGGTGCCTTTACAATCTGGCACTCGGAGCCCTTGCAGAGGGGGCGAAAGAGTGACATAATCGCAACTCCGATGATGAAACTGAAAAAGAAGTGAAACTGTGGTGTTTCAAAGAACTTGAACATCCTCTACCGCTACAATAGAAGTATGTTTGACTACTTTGAAATCAAACCGTTTCTACTTGGACTTGCGGTAGGGGGTCTACTCCTGCTCTTTTTCAGGCCGCCGAAGGATACTGTATACAAATACCCTCATCCGAAGACAGTGGAGCAACTCGTCTATCGTGATACAAATAAGGCGTGTTACACATATTCAGCCAGTGAGGTGAACTGTGATTCAAATGAGGGTACTCTGAAGGATTATCCTCTTCAATAAGCACTATTAAGCACGCTTGGCAGCAATAATGGCTCCCTTACGAGCCGCTTCCTGCTGTTGTTGAGTCTTCGCAGCGAGGTCCACTGCGACCTTGGATAAATCTTGAGCCTGGCGCTCATTACCACCCGAATTAGTGTCGCGCCATCGTGCACGGGCTGCCTGAAGCGCACTACCCCAGCGATTGAGACCCTTCCACTTCGTAGGATTCTCTTGATTGGCCTCAGTTGCAATGAATTCTCCTTTTTCATTGACCGATGGCTTGCCAGGTAAAAGACCTGTGCCGAAGAGACTCAGCAATTTATCGTCCTTTGTTTTCTGTTTGGGTGCCACATAGACAATTGTCTTATCACCCGTTTCCTCAAGAGCATCCATGAAATTCTCCTCATCACTCCATTCATCAATTGCGGTGTCGATCACTTTCGCCAAAACATCATCCTTCAAATCACCTACCGTTAAATTAAATGTCTCGGCAATACGGCGAACTGCTCCAGGTGTACCTGCCTTAATAAGTTGGTCAATCTGCACGGGTGTAAATTTCACCGGATTTGCCTTCATGAGTTCCACAAGAATGGCTTGTAGAAGGCCATTATAGAGATTTTTCTTCTTGTTGGCACCAAGTACTGAAAGCGGCTTTGGTTTGTAGAGACCCAGCAGAGGAAGTTCCTTTGGATTGGATATAACATCTGGGTCATCAAAAATAATCGCATACTCTTCTGCTTGTTCGCCGAGCGCTTCGCTCTCTCCAGACACGGGTACAAGCAGCGCAGAATGGGAGAGAATAGAGTGACCTTTGACCACATTCACAGTTTGCTGGACCTTGCGTTTTTCATACTGATTTTCAAGAAGAACATCACGAATTTCGACGCTGTAATACTCACTCATTGCCTGCATAGGAGACATAATTGCGGTTATAGCCTTTTGCATTATTTGTACTTTACGATTTGCATCAATGACATCCTTGATATCTCCTCCGGCCTCCTTATATTGTTTGAGTGCCTCGCGCAGGACCTTCTTTGCATCCTCAAGTTCTGCAATAGTAGTATCAAGTTCCTTTTTGCGCGCTGCGTAGAGTGACTCAATCTCTTCAGCCGTTGCAGATTGAAATTTCTGTAATGGAAACTGTTTTGTTGGCTCAGCATCCAAGCTGGGTTTAAATATTGCGTTTCCAGTTGTGTCAAATGTGAAGAGATCGGGGCGTATACGCCTACCTGCAAAGAAACTCTGTATATTTGTAGGTTCTACCACTTTTCTCGGTCTCTTTCCTTTGGGCGGCATTCTGTGTTTCTACGAAGTAGTTTTTTTTTAATGGAAGACCAGAATGGACGCCCCCAAACCCAAATCAAAGGCGCTCGACAGTACTCTTCGATTTGTGTTTAGTTTAACCCACGGAGTCCTACTTTTGTTCTGTATGGTCATTGTCTATGCTGTGTATCCAGGCGGTTATCTGCCTCCACTCTGGCTGCTGCTAATCACGGTTCCCTGGGTCTCCTTCGTAATTGGGCTACTACTCAATGCACTCATTCAGTATTTAGCCTGTTCAAAACTCAATGGATCTCAAATCGCCCTGGACAGTCTGTTCGGTCCGGCACTCACAAGTGTAGTCTTATTTCTTCTCTGGCTCATTCCTGCGTTAGAGTCACCGGTACTCACAGTTCTGCCTCTGACACTCAGTACTACCTACAAGAAGGCGATTAGTGGGGGATTCTATATCTTCTGGGCGGGAATCTATGCGCAAGTGATTGCGTCAGGTTTTGTACAGGTCTGCTAATCGGTCTCAGGGGCCGCACCAATGTAGATGTATTTAGGCACACCATCTGCGGTGGTACCCTCCGTATTTAGCATGTAATATCCAGGCTTCAGATCATTATTTGCCTTTTTGGCCACTTCCAGTGGACTATTGCGCTTGGCTCGGGAGATCGGCTTGACGGGCTCCACAGTTTCAATCTGCGTCCATTCCGTCCCAGGTAAAAATCCAAAACTTGCAATCAGTTGAACAAGAAAAAAGGAGACAACCGCCCAGAGAACTGTAAAAAGCCAAAAGGGGAACCATGTAAAGCGTTCAGGATTACGGCCAATCCCAAACTCTTTCCATCCTCCGTCAGATGTAAACATTAGACTCGGTTTTATCGCCAGGACAATACCGATTCCAATTAAATATAGGAGTCCACTGAACAACAGGATCCTCATTCTATCGTAGATAGGCTATTTTAAAAATCATCAGAACCTTCCTCCCCTTGACCATAGTCGCCTGCCGCATCATTTAAGGCCTCGCCTTGAGGATTCCACTCATCACCTTCGCCACCACCTCCAAATCGCTCACCTTCGGTATTGCGCCAGTTATCAATTCCAGCCGCTTCGTCTTTTTCGCGCTCAAGGTCGTAGAAATCCTTGTTGTATTTGTAAATGAGTTTCGTACCACCAACGGCCCATTCTCCAAGTCCAAGACGTTTCTTCATCATCTCCACTCGTTTTTCATCCGGATTCAGCTTTGAAAGTTTCTGGAGATAGGACTGACGCTCAATTTCATCACGCGCCGCAATTGCGTCGCGAATCTGTTCATCTGTGTACTTCAGTGCCTCCTTGCTATATCTTCGGATACAGGTTTGGATGGCTAAAATCGACTCTGTCACATTGCCTTGAGCAGGGCCACCTTGTAGACTCACATAATTTCCAATCGCAGAGAGAACCATGATACGATTGAGTGCAATCCTGAAATACTCATTCGTGAGACCAAGAGCAGAGAGTTGGAAATCTGAAAGAAGGGAGGAGATCGCATGGAGTTGCTTGACAAAGAGTATTGCGCGATCCACTAAGTCCTTATTCTTCTCGTTGAAGATTTCTTCAAACTTCATCTCCTTTGGTCTAGTAATCGAATAATCAAAATGCGGCTGAAGAATTTCTATTATCACCTGATCTTTGTGCTGTTCACTCATCGGCTCGTAATCCTTTAGAACAAAGGAGAGGTCATCAGACTTTGAATCCTTCAGACCACGGTTAATAGGTACAATAAAATAAGTGTATAGCTGGGTTTTGAGTTCAACAGATGATAATTTACACATCTCCTCAACTGCCTTACAATAGTCTTCGCCAATGCGTGCTGTGACGGCCTTGCGATATATGTCGCGTGTCTTTTGAAGAGGTTCCAAACTCGCTGATTGTGCATCGGATGTAGGATTTGGTGGAAATTTTCCGAAGTTATCAATTACCTTGGCAATCTCTTGAGGCCATGACTTATAAAGATTGAGTTGTGCCAGTTTTTTGAAAAAGGCTATCTGTATCCGTTCAAGCGTCGGCTTAGCTGGTGCTGTAAACTTGACTTCATAGTGCGTATGTGTAGTGTCAAGAAGACCCTGAAAAAGTTCCTTGTTTATATCACCATTGATTCGTAGAGATGTCTTCACCGCCTTTTCAAGAGTTGCATTCATCGCCTCATTGCGTTTTGCTATCCACTCTTCATAGACCTTTAGCTTAATTGGCGGATCAGGAAGTGCCTGGTCATCAGGTAAAGGTGGGAATGTAAATTCGCAATACGGGCATTTGCCGGTCAAGCCAGGCTCGTGAGGGAGACCTGCCCGTTCTCCACGAAAGCAGACCTTCAAGAACACGCGCGGATAGAGTGTTGGCGGCACTTCAGGATTGATGGATTGGGCCGGTCGCGGAACATAAGGAAAGGCGAAGCGAGAGCCGTGCGGTCCACGAGGCGGCTTTGTACCTGTGCCAAGTATCTTCTTGGCCTGCCAGTAGGTCTCCTCACGAATATTCACTAGGCAGCAAGTCGTTTCACTGAAAGGGGACTTCTTAAAGATATTATGCGTCGCCGCCTCCTGGTGAATCTGGCGAATGAGTGCTTGCGCCGTGCCAGCATCCGCTGCGCCAGCCGCGGCTTTGACCTTGTCACCACCGCCAATCTGTTCAGGCAGGAAATAGGAAGGCAGTGTCTCCTCAACATCGCCAATTCTGCGGCCGCTATTTGACTCAAGGAACGCCTCCTTATCTTGAATCATTGTCTTCACAAGTGCCGTTTCACGCATCTCTTCAAAAAGTGATAGGAGGCACTGCTCGATGTATTCGCGGCGCTTGGGTAGATACTCAATATAGTGCCACTGTGTCAGACTCCACGGCTCTTCGTCGGTGATAATTCCACCTAGCACATAGGCAAGATACTTGACACCATCAAGATTCGATTCCTCTTTACCCTCTCGTAGGGGATATCCTTCAAATGAGGTCTTTTCACTATACTGAATGAGATAACTAGGGCGATGAGTCTGAATATCAACGAAGATAAACGCAGCTGTGTAGAGAATAATGCGGCGATTCAGATACACATAGTAATCGACTCGAGCAACACCGAGTTTTCTATCCTTTGCGAGGCCGCCTGCACACGGGTCATCTTTACCAGCATCTTCGCGTACATAGCGAGCCAGATTATATGCATCACGATTCGGCATCTGTAGAATAAACCCGTTGACTGTTTTTACTACCATTTCGTATGTGGCTCTGGGCGGATTTACGCCGAGTGCAGAATAAATTCTGCGTGCACATTCGTAGATTTTCTTGCCCACCGCAACCGCAGTCAGATTGTCTTCAAGGCCAATCAGTTGACCTGTCTTAAACTTCTTGTAGGCACTATCCTCTGTTTCGAGGTCAAACTCCTCCGTATCATTTGAAGTACCGAGTGCAAGATCCACCGCCTTGTCAAAGAGCGCCGTTACAGGGTCCTGGCCGTCTTTGAGTACCGCGCGTCCCATCATCGGCCGACCATTGTCATCGAACTCCATGCTTGTGTCGTATTCGATGGATTGAATGGACTGTCCACAATAGCGGCAGATAAATTGTCCATAGAATTGGCCACCCATAAAATTCAGGAGAATCTCCTTGTGTAACATGCGAGAATCTCGAGGATTGAGAAACTCGTAGAGTAGTTTGTATTCGTGGTCGCAGATGAGGGTTTTCTTACAGCGGCGGCAGCGGTGCTGTTTTGTTTTGGGGAAGTCGCGTTGCTCCTGGCCCTTGTTCTTCATGATAAATCCATAGAGCAGTTTCATGCGCTCCGATTTATCACGGACACGGCGAATCTTCTCGAGTTCATCTACATGCGGGCAGGGATTGGGCTGCGGCGGCTTCCCCTTTGTCTTCTCTCTGAGTTGTTCCAAAACAAATTCATTCTGATAGACCTGAAATTCATTTCGAACATAGCGATTTGATTCGCGTGTGATAGAGATATCATTTCCGCCGAGAATTGCATCAATTAAATCTTGGTGATTCTGTACAAGATAATTGAGTCGCACAAAATCGATTTGGCGATACTTTGCAGGTAGGCGTGCAAAATTCTTAATTGAAGTACCCTGTATAAGTGTCTTAAAGAGGTCCATGAGTTTCGCAATCAATTCTTGTTCTGTTTCAAAAGAGCGATTGATGACGGGCGGCTTATCTTGAATACGCGCCTCTGTTGCCAATGTACGCACCTGTTCATTATGAACTGCAATTGATTCTGTAAGCATTTTCTTAATTACCTCAAGTTGGTCTGTATTCAATTCATACTTGTTGAGGCCAAGTGACACCATTGCATCCTCAAAGTCCGCAAATTCTCGGATATTCCATACAGGCAGAGTTTTTAAATACGCGTCAATTTGAATATTTTCACAGCTATCCTTCTTTCCAATTGCAATAATTGTATCGGCAGTTGGTACAACCTGAACGCCGTCCTTTTCAATAAGGACATCTCGGATTGATTTGGCAACTATTTGGGAACGGAGCATATCCTTCAGGAGTTGTCCAGAGCGAATAGGGCCGAGGGAATCCGCAACACTGTAGGGAAAGAGTATATAGTTGTGTATAGCTGCAGACTCGGCGTTTAGAATTGGCTCGAGTTCACCTGTTGTCGGTCGACCCATGAGTGCCGCGAGACCGCGGCCAATACTCATGGAAATTACACTAAGTTTATCAATTGAAAGCGGTATATTCTTATCAGATGCCCCTTTCTTGAATCGCGGCAGACCAGCTTCAAATCCAGGAATATCAACCTCGCACTGACCACATCCAGTCACTTCGTTCACTTCAAAACTCACTTCAGGTGAGCAGAGACGGAAGAACTCAGAATCGCGCTTGAAGGAGATTTGATTCTTGGCAGTTGAGTACCATGAACGCATAAAACGGTTCACATAGTCTTGCCATTCTGTAATATAGTTATAGCGTTCAGCAGTAAACTTGTGCTTATTAATTTCACTGAGTGTCTTAAATTTCGGATCAACCACGGTAGAGAGTTTTCTATAATTAATGAATTCGTTACGAATACCTGATTCTTCCGCATCTACATAGACATTCTTAATGGCATCAATAACCGGTTTTACGAGTGGAGAATGCAGAAGATCCGATAAGAAAGTTGCGGATGTCTCCTTCGGCTCCTTATCGGGTTTACCGAGACTATCATATTTGACAATCTCGTCACGCATATTGAGGAGGAGTTCAACAAATCGGTGGAGGTCGACAAGAACCGCCTCGCGTTTCTGGCGTTCAGGTGTCTCAAGGCTGAGGAGGTCACGCATCATCTCTTGGCGCTGGTCATCGCTCTCATAGATAATTTCACGCTCTTCAAGCTCTACGAGAACTCTGTGTTGTTTCGGTGGAGGAATCTCACCGAGATGCTTGAGAATAGGCTCGACAACCTCATCGAAGCTTTCTCCAGAGTTATTACCTGAAGCTGCCGATGCACGCTCTTCCTGCGCCTTTTCCTCAGGGTTCTCAGGGTTCTCCAGCTGTACCTTCTTAATGACATCGTAGTCAAATCCATCGGCAATTGGAATTCCTGTAAAATTAAAGTTGACTTCAAATAATTGGTCAATTTCTTTCTTATAGGAATCCACTTGTTGAAGAATACCGATATCGTCGTTATAATTTACTGAAATGAAGCGATAAGTAGGGCCGGCCTTTCCATCCTTAAACGCCTGAAATATATCACCCTCTTTGAAATCGAAGATTTTCAGGAAACTGTCCTCCTCTGTTAATTCAAAGTCGTCCTCTTTGCCTCGCCAATCTGCCTTCTTAAATTGGATACGGTTAACACCAAGTTCTCCCTTGATGTCTCCAGATTCATCGAGCGGAAGTGTGACGACTGTATCACCTTTTAGATATTTTATGAAATTGGCGTCTCTGTAGTAGACATAACCTTCACCTGCAACAGCAGCTTCGCCTCGTTCAACAACATTTGTATAGACTTTCAGGTAATCTCCAAGTTCAATAAGATTGCTGCGTTTAAGGGCTTCTTCTTCGGGGGCTTGTGGTAAGATTTGAACACTTTCATCTTGAACGGATGCTTCTTCATCTGGTTTGAGTGGTTCTGCCATGCCACCGCTCTACTGAAGTCAAGGTGGAAAAAATTTGATTTGACGGCGCTGCCACAGTAAAAGTAGAGCAATATACAGTTCCATAATGGTTTATACTCATAGTATCTTCGCAAATCTCGTATCAAAGTACAGCGACTGGAAGGCCCTCTCGGCCTTTCTTCAGAGTGAGGCGGGTGGTGCAATTCGAGTTGTTCAGAAGGAGGGTGAGCGATATGCCGTTCTGCGGTATGTGAAGGGGGCGTCGGATATCTTGAATAAGGAGTGGGTTCCCTGGATGCGTTCGGTTGTGTGGGACACCCAGACAAATCGTCCTGTCTGCATGGCACCGTGTAAGGCGGCCTCTGGTGATATTCCTCATGAGCGCGTTGCAGCGGTAGAGGAGTTTGCAGAGGGTGTGATGGTGAACTGCTTCTGGGATGAGAGCACTGGAGCAGTGCGGTGGACGACTCGCACTTCTCTGGATGCGAACAGTGGATTCTATGGTGTAAAGACCTTTGCGGAGATGATTCAGGATGCTCTGACTGCGAAGGGTATGCTGCCGACGAACATTGTTGGAAAGGGATTCGCATCCTTTGTTCTCCAGCATCCTGCGCATCGCATTGTACAGTGGCACGAGGCGCCGAATCTGCTTCTCATTCACACCGGCCTTGTAAACGACGATGGCACGGTAAAGATTCTGGATGAGCCTGCTGATTGGGATGCGGATACGCGATGCCTGGCTGTAAAGCAGTATGAGCCGCTTGGTGCTGCGGAGTTGCCAATGGATAGGATGAATAAGATGACGCAGTCTCAGGACTCAAAGTGGCAGGGTGTCGTATTCCGGGGACATAATGGTCAGCGCTGGCGCCTCCGCTCAGTGTCGTACAAGATTCTGCGTAACCTGCGTGGACCTGAGGCGCGTATTGAGGACCGCTTTGCAAGGCTGCGTCGTGAGAACATGATTAACACCTATCTCACGACCTGGTCTGAGGAGCGGACAAGGTTCTGGGAACTGGAGAAGCGCCTCCGTGATCTGACGGCGATGATTTACGCGGAGTACTGCGCAGTTCACAAGGAGCACAGTAAGGTCTTCATGGATGTACCGGTTGCACTGCGCACTCCAGTCTACCATCTCCATGGCCTCTATCTCAAGGATCTGCGGGCAAATAAGCAGACGCTCAAGATGCCGATTGTCATTCAGTATGTGAACAATCTGGCGCCCGAGCATGTGAGCTCCATGCTGCGTTCGCAGATTGTTACGGTGCCTGCTGCCTAGAGAGGTACTTAAGCATATTTACAAATTTTTTTACCGCTAAACTGGTCTAAAACCCTTCCACTACATCACTTTAGAAATGAGCACTCCTTCTAAGCCCACTGGACCCGCCATTGGAATCGACCTCGGAACCACGTATTCATGCGTAGGTATCTGGCAAAATGACCGTGTTGAGATTATCGCAAATGATCAGGGAAATCGTACGACTCCGTCCTATGTAGCCTTCACTGATGATGAGCGCCTCGTAGGGGATGCTGCAAAGGGACAGGCGGCGGCGAATCCGGCAAATACGGTGTTCGACGCAAAGCGTCTAATTGGCCGTAAGTTTACTGACCCCACGGTCCAGTCTGATAAGAAGCACTGGCCGTTTGCTGTAAAGGAGGGTAAGGGTGGCAAGCCGACCATTGGAGTCAACTGGAAGGGTGAGGCCAAGGAGTTTCTTCCTGAAGAGATTAGTGCCGCTGTTCTCACCAAGATGAAGGTGACGGCGGAGGCGTATATCGGCCAGGAGATTAAGCACGCGGTCATCACGGTGCCGGCATATTTCAATGACTCCCAGCGCCAGGCCACAAAGGATGCCGGTGCAATTGCTGGCCTCAATGTACTGCGCATCATCAATGAGCCGACGGCGGCGGCACTCGCCTACGGCCTTGATAAGATGGGCAAGAAGGGTGAGCAGAATGTTCTGATTTTTGACTGCGGTGGTGGCACTCATGATCTGAGCATCCTGACTCTCGATGATGGTGTATTTGAGGTCAAGTCAACAGCGGGTGATACGCACCTGGGTGGCGAGGACTTCGACAACATCCTCGTTGACTTCTGTGTACAGGAGTTCAAGAAGAAGACGAAGATTGATGTGAGTGGAAATGCGAAGGCCCTCCGCCGTCTCCGCACGGCCTGCGAGCGTGCGAAGCGTACTCTCTCCGCCGCAACGCAGTCTACAGTAGAGGTGGATAGCCTGTCCGATGGCAATGACTTCAGTGTTGCACTCACTCGTGCAAAGTTCGAGAGCCTGTGCGAGGCTGTATTCCGCAGGACGGTGGCTCCTCTGGATGGACTCCTGCGCGATGCCAAGCTTTCTAAGGAGGATATTCATGAAATTGTCATGGTGGGCGGCAGCACGCGCATTCCCCGTATCCGCCAGCTTCTGCAGGAGTATTTTGGAGGCAAGAAGCTCAATGACAGTGTTAACCCCGACGAGGCTGTTGCCTATGGTGCAGCGGTTCAGGCTCATATTCTGACGGGCGGCAGTGAGAAGACGAATGATATCATCCTCCTCGACGTGGCTCCTCTCAGCCTCGGCCTGGAGACGGCGGGCGGTGTCATGACTCCGCTCATCAAGCGCAATACGACGATTCCTACGAAGAAGTCGCAGACCTTCAGTACCTATGCGGACAATCAGCCTGGTGTGAGCATCCAGGTGTTTGAGGGCGAGCGTCCTCTGACTCGCGATAATAACTGCCTGGGCAAGTTCCAGCTTGATGGTATTCCGCCGATGCCGCGCGGTGTGCCGCAGATTGAGGTGACCTTCGATATTGATGCAAACGGCATCTTGAATGTATCGGCGGCCGAGAAGTCAACGGGTAAGTCGCAGAAGATCACGATTACGAATGATAAGGGTCGCCTGAGCAAGGAGGAGGTCGAGCGCCTAGTGGCCGAGTCTGAGAAGTACGCGGAGGAGGACAAGGCGACGATGGCGAAGGTGGAGGCTCGCAATGAGCTGGAGTCATATCTCTACAATGCCCGCAACTCTCTTCAGGACGAGAAAGTGAAGGAGAAGCTCGGCGAGGATGCAACGGCCGCCCTGAAGAATGTAGATGATGGCCTCGCATGGCTTTCCGATAATCAGGATGCAACTACGGAGGAGTTCAAGGATGCTATGAAGAAGTATGAGGGTCTGATTCGGCCGGTACTGACAAAGATGTATGCTGGTGCTGAGGGCAGCCCTGAGGGAAACATGCCTGGAATGCACGGAATGCCCAGCATGCCTGACGGCGTACCTGGAGGGATGCCTAACGGCGTGCCGAAGCCCGATAGCCACTACGTGAACCCTGATGCCAAGGGCCCGAAGGTTGAAGAAGTTGACTAAAAAAAATACATAAGGTAAATACCGTGCCCGTATGCAAATCTATTCGGAGTTCCAGGCCAAGGCGTTCATGCTACTCGTATTTTTGGACTTGCATTTGCGGATATTTTTCTCACAATTCTACTTTCAATTGCTACGGCTTGGGCCACAAATACATCCATTGTATCGAATCTTCTTTTTTGGTTTATCGTAGGAGAACTCCTTCATTATGCTGCTGGTACACAGACTGCCTTTCTTACAATGACGGGCATTCAAGTAAATTGTAATTAAAATAAATCTGCCTTCTGCTACCGCTACGGGGCAAGGTGGTGCCCGCGCGAGGCGCACAACCCTTCGTACAACGCGCAGTAAACGCAAAATTTCAAAGGGTCGCACAAAGCACCATATGAAACGAACAAACTGAGTTTTTTCTAAGCCTTAGAAATAATATCATAGGTTGAATATTTAGCTAATGGATCTGTATCTTCATTATAGGAATTAAGAAACATAAGACCATTTTGTAAATATATATGTACTTTATTTACAAGTAG
>Ga0118677_10008950_pt1 | contig 15844 bp, 8 predicted proteins | sample AliMusrvi5mmetaG_FD_86154 | JGI IMG/M metagenome (GOLD analysis project Ga0118677, IMG submission 86154) | reverse complement strand
AGTCACTGTAGTTGAGTGCGCCGATCAGCGAGGAGGTGCCCACCGGGACGACTTGCGCTCCGGCTGCGGCGGCTGCTGCTTCAAACAAGTAGGTGCCGGAACCGACCTCGTAAACCGCGCCATTTGATGTGGCGCGAAGGAAAATGACACCCGGCGCACTGTCGGTCGGGAGTCCCGACTCGGTAACGCTCCCGGCATCCGTTGCGGGCACGTGCACGGTGGCGGCGGTGTTGGGCGGGATGCTCAGATCGAGCTTGAATTTCCCGTTTTCGATGCGCCAACTGCTGGCGATCACACCGCGCATCGACTGGTAGGACGCGGAGGCGGAGGTAAGACCGGAGACCACGGCAGGCTTGATGATGATGTGCTTGAATCCGGGGCCGGCGGGGTCCGGGCGGAGTCCCGCCAATCCCTGATGCAACCAGAATCCGACACAGCCGAGCGTGGGATGGTTGCGCGATCCCGAGCCGTCCCAGGCTTCCCAGATGCTGGTGGCGCCGCTGTTGATCATCTGCAGCCAGCCGGGATAATCCTCCTGGGTCATCATGGTGTAAGCCAAGTCATCGCGCCCGTTTTCCATCAGCGCCTTGAACAGATAGAGCGTGCCCACGATGCCCGTGCTGACATGCCCATGGCGCGTTCCCGTGATGTTCTCGACGAGCCGTTCGAGGACCAACGGACGGAGATTCGCCGGCGCGAGGTCCAGCGCAAGGGCCAGCGCCTGGGCCGTTTGGCTGTCGGCGGCGTAGCGGCCGGTGGCCCGATCGAGAAAGCGGTTGTTATAGGCATCGCGGAGGGTGTCGGCGAGGGTTCCATAACTCAGCGCGTCGGCGTTGCGGCCCAGCACCGCAGCCGCCTGGCTGAGGATGCGGGTCTGGTAGGCATAGGCGGCGGTGGATGTCTGGGCCACCGTTACCCGGCGCGCGCCACCTCCGGCCGTATCGTCGAGCCAGTCGCCGAGTCCCCATTCGATGATGTGCTCCTTGGCGGTGGTGCCGAGCCAATCGACGTAGGTCTTCATGGCGGGATAGCCTTCCTCCAGCACGCGGGTGTCGCCGTATTGGAGGTAGAGTTTCCAGGGGGTCACGATGATCGCGCCGCCCCACCACGGATCGGCGTAGGTGCCGGGCGAGCCGTCGGTGCCGGTGCGTCCCCAGCCGGCGGTGGGCACAATGCTTGCCAGCCCGCCATTCGGATCCTGGGTGTCTATCATGTCGCCAAACCACTTGCGGTAGAAGAGAGGCGTATCGAGGTTGGCGAAGGCCGTTTCCATCCCCACGCAGCCGTCATTGAGCCAGCCCATTTTCTCGCGTTGCGGGCAGTCGGTGGGGATCCCGTGCAGGTTGTTGAGCAGGGTGCGCAGGATCAGTTCCTGGATCTTGTTGAGGCGCGCATTGGAGCAGTTGAATTCGCCCGCGGAGCCCGGATCGGTGTGAACCCAGCGACCGGTCAGGCTCGCCAGGGTGGGAGGCACGGCAAGCCCGGTGACTTGGACGTAGCGGAACCCGTGGTAGGTGAAACGCGGTTCGAACGTCTCCGCCCCCACGCCTCCGAGGATGAATTCATCGGTCTGGAAACGACCGACGGTGTGGCTCGTGTTCTGGGCGGTATTGACGGTGCCGTCGGCGTTCAGCAGTTCGTTGTATTTGAGGGTGACCTTGGTGCCGGCCGGGCCGCTGCTCGTGAGGCGCGCCCAACCGCTGATGTTGACGCCAAGATCGAACACGAAAACACCCGGCTGCGGTTCCTTCAGACTCACCGGTCGGATCTCGTCCGTCGCCCGGATCGCAGGATGCTGCTGGGAAACCAACCGCCCGGCCGGAGCTGCGACCTGCAGCGCGCTCCGCCACGCGGACGCGTCATAGCCGGCCCGATTCCACCCCGGTTTGGCGTTGCGCGCATCGACGGTCTCGCCGCCGCGGACGCCGTTGAAGGTGATGGGGCCGGTGGACCACTTCCACGAGCCATCCGAGACCACCGTTTGGCTCGATCCATCGGCGAGCTCGATGTCGAGCCGGCACCGCATCCGCGGCGAGGCGGACCAAGGAGCTTGCTGGAAACTGAACGCGTCGGGCGCGGCGAGGTTGAACCAGCCGCCGCCGAGGGTCACGCCGAGCGCATTGTCGCCGCTGTGGATGGCGGCGGTGACGTCGTAGGTTCGGTACAGCACCCGGCGGGTAAAGTCGGTGAAGCCAGGGTCCAGGACCGCGTCGCCGATCTTGGTGCCGTTGATTTCCAGTTCCGCGTAGCCCAGCCCGCACAGAGAGGCCGTGGCGCGAGTCACTGCGGCACCGAGATGGATTTCCTTGCGCAGCAGCACGGCGGCGTTCCCCGGTTGGGTTGACGCGGGATCGCCAGAGGCGGCAATCCGCTTGCCGTCGGTCAATTTCCCGATCCCCCAACCGGCAGCCTCGACACTGTCTTTCGCACTGGCCGCCGTCCCCAGCGCGACATGGGTTCCTTGCTCCATCACCTCCAACTCGCCCAGCGCGAAACAAAACGGTGCCGCGCCGCTCTGGCGGTTCCACAGCCGCGTGGCGGTCACTCGCACATAACGTCCGTGCACACCATTGGCGGCAAACGCACGGGATTCATTGCCGGGGTTCGGGTAGTCGGTCTGCGTGAAGTCCGCAATGCTCTGGCTCTGCAGGAACCCGGGGTCATTCGACGCATCAATGCGGAACCGCACCGGGAAACCAAAGCCTGTGATCCGCTCAAAGCCCAGCGGTGTCGGCGGACTGAGCCTCACCTCGTCAACCGCGCGTTCGCTGCCGAGATCGACTTGCACCCACTTGATTTCATCCGCGGTGGTGGCTTCGAGGGCATGGTAGCCAAGCACTTCTCCCGCGCTTGCGGCCAACTGATCCGTCGCGGCGATCCATTCGGCCTGCCAATCCGCAGAGTCCAACAGCCCCATCGACCACATCGCGGGGGCACTCCACCCGGACGCCTCGCCGCGTTGGTCCCATGCCTGCACCTTCCAATGGCAGCGCTGGCGCGAGGTCAAGCCAGAGCCGGCATAGGCAACGTGCGACTGCTCGCCGGAGGAGATTTTGCCGCTGTCCCACAAGTCGCCCTGGTCGGCGGCGAGTTTCTCCGGGGTGCTCGCCACCAGCAACCGGTAGGCGGATTGAGAGAGCCCTCGCGGCGCACCGGGGGCGGGCTCCAGCGCCCACGACAGCCGCGGCGCGGGGGTATCGATGCCGAGCGGGTCTTGCTGGTACTCGCAGCGCATAGCGACAGGTCGGAGGTCCGCTGCGACTGCCATAGGTCCCGCCAGCCACCAGGTGGCCAGCGAGAGAAAGGTCGGGCGGATGACCCGGCTTGCGGCAAGCCATGTGTTAGGTTGAATCATAATGAAACTATTCTCTGTAGATGATGAAATGCGGGGCCGCCGATCTCTGATCGGCGACCCCGCGGGGATCCGGAGAAAAACCCATTAACTCCGAAAATCATCACATGTTGTGAAAATCAGTCTGAACCATGGAAGGTCGGGAGACCGATCAACCACATTCTCCATTCTATATCGATATCCCATCTTGGCGTTGCCTCATGGCGTGGGTGTGACCAGCAGGCGGCAGAATTTCTTCGCCGCGCCGCTTGGCAGGGTGAACTGGATCCGGTCAGGAGTTGCTAGAACCTGGATGTCGCCCGCCACGGCGTCATGCCAAATCGTCAGGTCATCGGAGGATTGGAACAAGTAGCTGGCCACGGCGATCGGGTCATACGGGATGGTCCAGGTCCAGGTGCCTGCATTGTCCACCAAGGGGGGCAACGTGGCGGGACTGGCAGCCGTGCCGCCCATGAAAAACTCGACGCCGTCGGGGACGCCGTTGTGGTTGGAATCCGCGGTCGGATCGGCGCTGCCACCATTGGCGGCGGCCCAGGTGGCGTAATGACCGACCGTGCTGCCCGGCGTGTAGGTGACGGCGATGCCACTCACCAGCGGGTAGGTCGGGCTGGAATAATGGATCCGGACCGTGTCACTGGTTGCGGTAAATGTTTGCCGGATGTCAAAGGCGGGGGAGAGGTCGCCATTGGTATTGCCGGCGTGGGAGGGGGTGAGGAAGAACGAGGCAGGCCCGGCCAGCGGGGTGATGCCGTCCGCCGCGAAGACCTGCACGGTTTCATAGCGGCCGTTGCTGTCCGGCCAATCCGCGGCGCCGAGAGCGCCGATGAATGAATCCACCTGGTATTCCCGTCCCTCGGTCAGCCCGGTGACGGTGGCCGTCATCGTGCCGGACGTGTAGTACCCTGCGGCAAACACCTGGCCCAGGTTCGTGTCGTTTGTCGTGGTCTCGGTGAAGTCCGCGCCGCCGCCGCCGGTCCCGGCATCCTGTCCAGTCAGGGTGACGGCACTCGCGTTGGTGTCGAAGGTCACGCCCTGGACCGGACCCACGCCGCTCTGGTTGAAACTCACCGCGGCATGGACCGCACTGCGCGGCGCGAAACCCTCGCCGGCGTCGCCGCCTGCCAGGACATGGACCGGCGTGAAAACGGCGGTGACGGAATAGACCTTTTGAGTGACGCCGTCGGCGGCGGTGACGGTGTAGTTGCGCGGGTTGGTGGTGGCGAAGCTCGGGACCGGAATGGTGCCGGAGGCCGGGGAGACGCTGGCCCCTGCGGACTTCGTGCAGGGGGGATTCAAGCTCGCCAGGTGCGTGCCGGTCGGCAGGGTGAGGGTGACATTAGTGCCGCTGATCACCCCGTAGGTTGCGCCCCAATCGAGGGCAAGCAGGTCGCAGTCGGTGATGGCGGGGGTGTAGGTGACGGCGATGCCACTCAGCAGCGCGGCGTGAGGGCTGCCATAATGGATCCGTACCGTGTCGCCGGTCGGGGTGAATACTTGCCGCAGGTCAAAGGCGGGGGAGAGGCCGCCATTGGTATTGCCGGCGTGAGGCGGGGTGAGGAAAAAGGAGTCGGGACCGGCCAGCGGGGTGATGCCGTCGGCCGCGAAGACCTGCACGGTTTCATTGCGGCCCGTGCTGTCCGGATAGTCCACGGCACCCATGGCGCCGATGAACGAATCCACCTGGTACTGCCGTCCCGCGGTCAACCCGGTGATGGTGGCCGTCATCGAGACGTTGGGGTAATACCCCGCGCTAAACACCTTGCCCAGGTTGGTATCGGCCGGCGTGGTCTCGGTGAAGTCCGCGCCGCCACCGGTGGTCGGCAAATTTCCCGCCATGACGACGGCACTCGCGTTGGTGTCAAACGTCACGCCTTGGACCGGCCCTGCGCCGGACTGGTTGAAACACACCGCGGCATGGAGCGCGGCGCGCGGCGCGAAGCCCTCGCCGGCGTCGCCGCCCGTCAGAACATGGATCGGTGTGAAAGCGATGGTGACGGCATAGACCTTTTGAGTGATGCCGTCGGCGGCGGTGACGGTGTAGTTTCGCGGGTTGGCGGTGGCGAAGCCCGGGGCCGGGATGCTGCCTGAGGCCGGGGCGACGGCTGCCCCCGGGGGCAGCGTGCAGGTGGGATTCAAGGTCGCGAGGTCCGTGTCGACCGGCAGGGTGAGCGTGATATTGGTGCCGCTGATCACCCCGGAGTATGGGCCCCAATTGAAACTCAGCAGGTTGCAGTCGGTGCTGGCGGGGGTGTAGGTGACGGCGATGCCACTGACCAGCGCGTAGGTCGGGCTGCTATAACGGATCCGGACCGTGTCACTGGTCGGGGTGAATGTTTGCCGCAGGTCAAAGGCGGGGGAGAGGTTGCCATTGACGTGGGGTGGGGTGATGGAGAAGGCGTCAGGACCGGCCAGCAGGGTGATGCCGTCGGCCGCGAAGACCTGCACGGTTTCATAGCGGCCGTTGCTGTCTGGAAAATCCCCGGCACCGAGTGCGCCGATGAACGAAGCCACCTGGTATTCCCGTCCCGCGATCAACCCGCTGACGGTGGCCGTCATCGTGCCGGACGTGTAAAACCCCTTGAAAAACACCTTGCCCAGATTCGTGTCGTCCGGCGTGGTCTCGGTGAAGTCCGCGCCGCCGCCGAAGGTCCCGGCATCCTGTCCAGCCATGGCGACCGCACTCGCGTTGGTGTCGAAGGTCACGCCCTGGACCGGCCCGACGCCGGTCTGGTTGAAACTCACCGCGGCATGGACCGCGCTGCGCGGCGCGAAGCCCTCGCCGGTGTCGCCTCCGGTCAGGGTGATGACTTGGGCGGACGCCTGGCTGGCAGCGCCGAGGGTGAGCAGACCGAGCGCGGCCATGCCGAGCGCGATGCGACGGGTAAGCACGGAGCCATGGCCGGTGGAGCGGATGGCGCGTGTGATGGGGTTGAATTGCGGGATATTCACGGTAGTGGTAGGGTTAGGTTATCGGCAAATAATGGTTGAGGCGATGGGTCTGGCGATAGGTTCGGGCTTGGGATGGCGACGGCAACGAACCGCGCATCGCCGCCATGCTTGTATGACAAGTCTGAGGCGTCAAGGGCTAATTTAAGAAAATCCCAAAATTGTTTTTGTGGATTCCTAGTGAGGCTGCGCCTCAGACCCAAGACGCAAGCACGGAACCCGGGGGGCGAGTATGGAGCAGGCAGTCACTTAAACTTTAGCGAGGTGGAGCCTCAAACCTGGCGAGAGGTGAAGAAGACTTCGGCGTGAGCTCAGTCGAACGACTTCGGCGTGAGCTCAGTCGAACGATTGAGGATTGCCGATTGATGAATGTTGATTTCTGATGTGAGCTTGGACACGATTTTCAGCGCGAACTAAGCTCACTTCAAAAATCCAAAATCAACAATCCTCAATCGTCAATCCATCCGGTTCTGGAAAACTTGACTCCTTCACGAGGACTCTGGGTTCAAGGACTCTAGCCGGGAGGATCACCGCGATCACCGCGATCACCGCGATCACCGCGATCACCGCGATCACCGCGACCCGGGCCCCGCAGCACCGGCGGGCAGGCTAGGCGGCACGCAAATCCGGAATCCCGAAAAAAGACTTGTCAGCTTTTTAATCCTATCATACATGTTTCGCCGGACGAGGCTGCAACCTCGTGCTAGACCATCTAGAGGAGACGTCCCGTTCCCTCGGCATGGCGCGACGGAGCAAGGGCCAAACCGACAAATCCTGTGAAACTTTTGATCCAAAACACGAATCCGGGCATGCTGCGGGAAGTGACCCGACGGCAGGGGGGACTGGCCTCATGACTGGGATGAATGCCTCCCGTGCCCGACAACTGGCGGATGCCATGCCCGGCGGACGCCTGCTCACCTCGCCCGCGCAGGTGGCAGCCTATGAATCGGACGGGCTTTCCTACCGGCGGTTCCCGCCGGATGCGGTGGCGATCCCGGGGAATGCCGACGAAGTGGTGGCCCTGGTGCGCTTGCTGCGGGATCTGGGAATCCCCTACGTGGCGCGAGGTGCCGGTACCTCGTTGTCCGGAGGGGCCGTCGCGGCCCAGGGAGGGGTGGTCATCCATCTGTCGAAGCTGCGCCAAATCCTCGAGATCAACCCGGACGAGGGCTATGCGGTGGTCGAGACCGGAGTGGTGCTCAATCATCTCGATGAGGCGCTCAAACCGTATGGATTGTATTACCCGCCCGACCCATCCACCGGGCCGGTGTGCACGCTCGGCGGCAACGTCGCCTGCAATGCCGGCGGGGTGCATTGTTTCCGCTACGGGGTGACCTGCAACTACGTGCTCGGGGCGGAAGTCATCCTGATGGACGGGCAGGTCGTCCGCTTCGGCGGGCCGGCCGGTGGCCGAGGCGGCTGGAGCGACGATTGGAAACGGCTCTTTGTCGGCTCCGAGGGAACCCTCGGGATTTTCACCCGCTTCTGGCTGCGCCTCATCCCGCGGCCGGAAAAAGTCTGGACCTTCCGCGCAACCTACGCCGATTTTCAACAGGCCAGCGAGGCGATCCGGCGGCTGGCGATCCATCCGGCGTTTCCGGCGGCCATTGAATTCATGGACCCGCCCTGCGTCGATATGGTCGAAAACAGTCCGATGCGCGTGGGCCTGCCCAAAGGGTCGTTCATGATTCTAACGGAAATAGACGGCCCGGCGGAGTTGGTGGACGGACGGGTCGAGGCGGTGGCACAATTGCTGCGCGAGTGCGGGTCGTCGGATGTGACCTACGGCCACGAGGAGTCGATGCGGATGGCGCTGTGGAAAGCCCGCAAGGCGCAAGGCGGCCTGCTGGGGCAGATCAGTCCGGACTTCGTGGTTCAGGACGCGGTCATTCCCAAGGCGTGCCTCGGGGAAATGCTCGAGCTGATCTATCAAGAGGCGGCTGCTGCGGGGATCGCCGCAGTGACCATCATGCATGCGGGCGACGGCAATCTGCACCCCGATTTTCTGTTTGATGCGCGCAAGGCAGGCGAGCTTGAGAAGATCGAGAAAATCGGCAAGGTGCTGATGCGCAAGGTCAGTGAGATGGGCGGCACGCTCTCCGGCGAGCACGGGATCGGCAACGACAAGGCCGCCTACATGGCGGAACACTTCGGTCCGCTCGGCCAGGCGATGCAACTGGCGATCCCACAGCTTTTCAATCCGTCCCACCAACTCAACCCGCTCAAGGTTTTCCCGGAAAGGAGATTCGTGTCATGATGATGGATTCTGGAATTGCCACCGACGGATCACGCCTGTTCACCCGCTTCTTCGATGCGGTGGACATGATCGGCAGTTTTCCCGCCGCGGCAACCCTCGCGGAGGTCAACGCCATCGCCGCAGGCCACGGCCTGCGCTTTCCACTCGTGATCGACCTGGATCGCACGCTCCGCGAGCATCTGGCGGTCGCCGAGTATGCCCCGGCGTCGGCGCGCTTTGGCGCCTATGTCGATAACCTGCCAGGCATGAATTGGCTGCTGCCCACCGGTAGGCGGGTCCGCATCGGCGAACGGGTGGTGAAATCGACCACGGGCTACGACCTGTTCCGCTTCCTGCTGCACAGCGACGGGCGCTACGGGCAGGCGACGGACTATGTTCTGCGGCTGCGTCCCGTCGGCGGCGAGTCGTTTGCGGTGGCCTTCACCGGAGACGCCGGGGCACTTGCCGCCGTGCGCCGCCGCTTGATGGCATCGTCGTGGAACCATTGGATCGACCGCATCGACCAAGTGTCGGTGGCGGGAAGCCCCCCGCGGATCGAGGCGGAAGTGGATTGCCTGGCCGGCGAAAAACCGCGATTTCTGGCGTTCTTTGCCGCAGTGGCGGGCGAAAGCGGTACCGGGATGGTTGAGGCAAGCGGCGTGGCAAGCCCGGGATTGCCGGCATTCTCGATCAAATCGACGCCGGCACGCGTGGCGGAACTCTCTGCAATCTGTGCCGGACGGCTCGGCGGCCAGGCACGCGCGTTGTTGCTCAACGGCGTGGTGTTGGTCTATCCGGACAACCCGCCCGACGCCGCGTTCCTTGCAGACCTCGGCAGGTCGCTGGAGCCCCTCGGCGGTCACCTTCTTGGCCCATCACTCCCCCCTCGTGATCCGATTCCAGCCGAAGCGATCTGGGCCGCCAGCCTTAACCACCAATGGAACGCATTGTGAGCACGTCCGCCACCAGCAGTCTCAGTCTGAAATCGCAGTTGGACGATCCGTTGCGGGCTTGTGTCCATTGCGGATTGTGTCTTGAGACCTGCCCGACCTACCGCCTGACGGGCGATGAGAACAACTCACCCCGCGGACGCCTGCTCCTCTGGCGGGCCGAAGAGGAAGGCCGGATTCCTCGCGACCCGTGGACGGATTTCTACACCGACGAGTGCGTCGGTTGTCTCGCTTGCGAGTCGGTCTGCCCCGCGAACGTCCCCTACGGACATCTCTTGGAGCAAACCCGGCTCCGGCAGGTGGCCGCGGCAAGGACGAAGATCCCCTTGCAGGTGGCCGCCGCCGGGCAGGCGGTGAAGTTTCCCGCCCTTTTTAATCTGGCCTTGGCACCGGCGCGCATCCTGCGTGGTGCCGGGTTGCTGCCGCACCCGATGGTTTTCCCGGGCCAGCCGGCGCTGATGAAATCCACCGCCGCCTATGCCATCGAGTGGGTTGCCCGGCACGCTCCGACGGGTCCAACGGTGGCCCTGCTCACCGGTTGCCTGATGGAGGCGTTGTTCCGGGAAATCAACTTCGCCACCGTCCGCGTGTTGGTAGAGAACAACGTGCGGGTCATCGTCCCGGGCGATCAAGGGTGCTGCGGCGCGTTCCATTTGCATACCGGCATGCCCGGCACCGAGGAAATGTTCGAGCGAAACCGCCGGGCCTTCCGCGCGCATCCAGTGGACCGTGTGGTCAGCAATTCCGCTGGCTGCGGATTCGCGCTGTCCAAGGCGCTCGCCGGCGGGCCTGCCGTCCAGGATGTGCTCGGTTTTCTTGGCGAGATCGGTGTCAAGCCGCGTGCTCGGCGCAACCCCGCAACCACCGTCTTCGTCGATCTGCCGTGCCACCTCATCCATGGCCAGAAGGTCGATGGCATCCCGCCTGCCGTGCTCGACGCGACCGGCTACGAGTGGCAACTTGCTCCGTGCGCCAGGGACTGCTGCGGGTCAGGCGGCGTTTACAACATCCAAAAACCGGACAATGCCCGCGAGATCCTCAAGGGCAAAGCCGCATTTCTCGAAAATGTTCCCGCCAACCGCCAAGCCATCCTCGCCACCGCCAACCATGTTTGCATGATGCAATGGAATACCGCCCGCAGCTTCATCAAACGCCCATTTGCGGTCCGCCACGTCATCCAACTCCTCGACCCGGGGGCGCTAACTTGAAGATTTACCGCAAAACACAAGACACAAGCCCCGAACCCGGGGCGAGTATGGAGCAGGCCGTAACTTGGGCGACAGAAGATCGCTGCGCTCCAAGACAAGAGAATGAAAAGCCGCCGGACCGCGCATGCCGCTTCTTGTTCCGAGCTCCTGTCTCCTGTCTTCTCCTCTCCTGTCTTCTTCCCTGACAACCGACAACCATGCCCATCGAACTCGCCATCTTGTTAGTCGCTCTCGGAGGAATCCTGGAGGGACTGTTTTCCATGCCCGTGACCCGCACACCCAAGTGGGAATTTGAAAACATCTGGTTTGTCGGCTCGCTGGCGGCGCTGGTGATCATCCCATGGCCACTGGTTTATCTAACTGTCCCCGACGTCGGGGCGCTTTACCGGTCGGTTCCGCCCGGAGTGCTTGTTGCGGTGATCCTCAGCGGGCTGGCATGGGGGATCGGAGGCATTTTCTGGGGTCGTGCGATCGGAGCGCTCGGCATGGCGCTGGGCGTCTCGTTGCTGATGGGCCTGATCAACGTGTTCGGCTCGATTGGGCCGATGGCGATATTCGATTCCGCCAAAATTTTCAGCCCCGGAGGGATGACCTTGCTCGGTGCGCTTGCCGTGATGATTCTCGGCGTGGTGGTCATCGCCCTGGCCGGCCGCCGCAAGGATGAGGAACTGCGGAAAAGCAGCTCTGCCGGCAACGCCCCGTTCTGGCTGGGACTCCTGTTCTGCCTGCTATCCGGCATCCTGTCTGCCGGGGTCAATTTCGGATTTGCCTTCGGTGCGCCGCTGGCTGCGGAGGCCGGCAAATCCGGGGTGCCTGCCTTCGCCCACAGCTTTGCGGTTTGGAGCCTGGTGTTCACCGCCAACTACTTGGTCAACGCGATCTACGGACTGGTGGTGATGCTCAAGCGCGGAACCCTCCATAAACTCGTCACGGAGGGTCGTCCGTCCTACTGGCTGGGCGCGATTTTCATGGGCCTCGCCTGGCCCGGTGGGATCATCATTTACGGCATTGGTGCCGGCGCCATGGGCACTTATGGTGCCTACGTCGGATTTCCCATGATGATTCTTGCCTCAATCCTCGCCGGCAATGCCGCCGGTGCCCTCGGCGGCGAGTGGCGCGGCACCAGCCCGAAACCACGCCGCCTCATGCTCGCTGGCATCCTGATTCTCTTCCTCGCCTTCGGTTTGTTAGGTTACTCAAACCATCTCCTCGCCTCCTGATTCCCATGATCGACGCACACATCCACCTGTGGGACTTGCAACGCCTCGACTATCCGTGGCTCGACGGCGTGCCTGCCATCAACCGGAGCTTCCTGCCTGCCGACTATGACGCCGCCCGTGGCCAGACCGCGGTGGATGCCTTCGTCTTCGTGCAATGCGAATGCCAGCCCGCGCAACACCTCGAGGAACTCTCATGGGTGCAGTCCCTCGCCGATGCCGACCCGCGTCTCGCGGCCATCATTCCATGGGCACCGCTTGAAACCGGCAACGCGGTGGCGGGCGAATTGGCGGCCATAGCCCGCGACCCCCGCGTCAAGGGCGTTCGCCGGATCATCGAGTTTGAAAAAGATCCGGATTTCTGTGTCCAGCCCGGTTTCATCCGAGGCGTCCAATTGCTAGGTGAAACCGGTCTGCACTGCGAATTGACCATCGCTCCGGAACATTTCCCAAACGTCATGCGACTCGTCGAGGCCTGCCCTAACACCCGCTTCATCCTCGACCACATCGGCAGTCCGCGCATCGTCAAACGAGAACTCGAACCCTGGAAGACCCACCTGAGAGCCTTTGCCGCCTCCGGCCCGCATTGCTGCAAGTTCTCAAACCTCGTCTGCAATGCGGATCTCGAACATTGGACCCTTGACGATCTCAAACCCTTCGCCGACGCCGTCATCGACGCGTTCGGCCCGGAGCGCATGATCTGGGGCAGCGATTGGCCCCACGCCCTGCGCGCCGCCACCTGGCCAACCTGGTTCGCCGCCGCCAACCAACTCACCGCCTATCTGGGCATTGTGGCCCAACAGCAAATCTTCCACGACAATGCCAAAGCATTTTATCGAATCTGAAATGCACTATCTACCAATAACAAATAGCCTATAACTCTATAACTCCCATGCCCACCCCGATCCCTATCCACAAAGTTGTTTCTGGCCGTTTCGACGGCAAAGTCGCCATTGTCACCGGTGGGTCATCCGGCCTCGGTCGCGCCATCGTCGAGGAGTTCTGCAAGGAGGGCGGCAAGGTCCTCTTCACAGGTATCAGTGACAACGGAGAAACGACGAAACGAGCCTTTGACGCGGCCGGCTACCAAACCACATTCCTCCGTGGCGACATGGCGGATGAGGAATTCTGCGCGGCGATCATCGCCACCACCGTCGCGACGTATGGTGCCGTCAACTATCTGGTCAACAACGCCTTCGCCTTCACTGCCAAGGCCCTGACCGCCACCACCAAGGACTGGATGCGCAGCTTCAGCGCCGGGCCGCTCGCCTACGCCCGCATGGTCCGCAATGTGGTCGAACCGATGAAGGCTGCCGGCGGCGGCGCCATTGTCAACATGTCGAGCATCTCGGCCCATATCGCCCAAGTCGACCGTTGGACCTACAACGCCGCCAAGGGCGCGGTCAACCAGCTCACCAAGTGCCAGGCACTCGATCTCGCCCCATTCAACATCCGCGTCAACAACGTCGATCCCGGCTGGATCTGGTCGAATGAAACCGACAAGGCCGCCAACATCGACGGCGGCGGACGTGCCAAGTGGGACCCGATCTGGGGCAAATACCACATGCTGCGCCGCATGGGCCAGGCGGTGGAAGTCGCCCGCCCCACCCTGTTTCTGCTCAGCGACGACGCCTCGTTCATCACCGGCACCACCCTGATGGTCGATGGCGGTTATTGCTCGATGGGCCCCGAAGGACTTGGCGAGACGGCGGTGATCGCCGGATCCGACTGAGCCAAGCGGCAACTTGACATTTTGGAACCCATCCATCAACACCTTCCCCCCATGAAACTCCAAGGCATCTTCACTCCCAATATCGTTCCATTCCATGACGACCAGACGATCAATGAAGGCGAATTGCGCCGATATATCTCCTGGCTGATCGACAAGGGGGTGACGGGGCTCTATCCGAATGGCAGCACCGGGGAGTTCATCCGTCTGAGTTTCGAGGAACGCCTGCGCGTCGCGTCAATCGTCGCGAGTGAGGCAAGGGGCCGCGTGCCCATCCTGGCTGGGGCCGCCGAAGCGAATATTGAAATGGTGTTGAAAGCCTGCGCCCACTGCGCGGACCTCGGCTGCCAGGCGGTTTCGGTCACCGGGCCATACTACTTCAAGGTTTCGCAGGAGAGCATCGAGCATTACTTCCGCCAGTTGGCGCGGGATTCACCCATCGATATCATTTTGTATAACATTCCCCAGTTCTCCAATGAGATCAGCGTGGAAGTCATCCGCCGGCTGGCGCTGGATTGTCCCCGCATCGTCGGCGTCAAGGACAGCAGTCGCGACATGCCCCGCTTCATGAACACGCTCAACAAAATCAAACCGCAGCGGCCGGATTTCTCCTGTCTGATCGGCTGTGAGGAAATCCTGCTGCCAACCCTGCTCATGGGTGCCGATGGCGGCACCATCGCCACCAGCGGCGTGGCACCCGAAGCCGTGATGAAACTCTATCACAGCTTCCTCAAGGGCGACATGGCCGAGGCGCGGCGCATTCAGTTCAAAATGTTGGAACTCATCGAGACCATGTTGGCCGCGGGTAATTTCCCGGAGGGCTTCCGCGAGGGGGTCAATTTGCGGGGCTTCAACGCCGGGCGCGCCCGCCAGCCGATGAGCCCCACGGAACGGGTTCACTTCAACAGCATCAGCGGCAAGCTCGCCTGCCTGCTCGCCGATTGCGGGTTTGCCGAGGCCGCCGCGCATTGCTCCAGGAACTCCTCCGCAACGGATTCAGCCGGGGAAGCTGGCTCGGCCTTCGATCGCGCCGACGTCGAGAAAATCGTCCGCTCCGTGCTTTTCAATTGCACCTACGGTTGATTCGAGATGCCCACTCTCCTTGATGGGGACACTCAAGGAGTGGTGGCGTCCTCGCCGCCATGGCCCATGTGCAGAGCAAATCCAGCCGCTTGGCGGCCTCTTTCTTGCACATCTCATGGGCAAATGTGGGCAAGATGCCCACTCTCCTTGAAGGGGACACTCGCCAGCAAGCTGGCTTGGTCTGGCGGCAGCAAGCTGCCGCACTCCGAGCGGCGCGGCGAAAGAATTGCCGCGGTCACGGCGTATTCGTGCGGCTTACCAAGTCCCCCCAGCGCTATCTCTGATGAAAACACCAACCCTTGAACATCACCGCAGCCGCTTCGCACTCGTCGCGCTCGCGTGGCTGTTATTGCCGCTAGCGGTCCAGGCAGGAAATTGGCCGCAATGGCGCGGCCCTCATTCTAACGGATCAACCGGAGATACCGGCCTGCCGGATTCTTGTGATGCAGCCAAAGCGAAATGGGTGACGGCGATGCCCGGAGCGGGTTATGCCACCCCGATTGTGTGGGAGGAGCGGGTATTCGTCACTTCCACCGATCCGTCCAGCAAAGGACTGCTGGCACTGTGCGTGAATGCTAGCAATGGCAAGGTGCTTTGGCAAAAACGCTTGGGCGAGGCAGGACGCGCCCCCCGTTGGGCAATTGCGCATAAACTACCTGCTGAGCAAGTTGCAACTACCCTAGAAAATATAGAAATCCAAGTGGGGAGAACTGGTACATTAACCCCAGTAGCAAGGCTAAAACCTGTTAGCGTTGGCGGCGTAATTGTCTCTAATGCCACACTCCATAATGAAGATGAAATTGCCCGTAAAGATGTTAGAATTGGCGATACTGTAATAATCCAAAGAGCTGGTGATGTTATTCCACAAATAGTTTCTGTTCGCTCGCACGCAGAAGGCTCACAGCCATTTGTTTTTCCTAATATTTGCCCAATTTGCGGCTCACATGCAGCAAGAGAAGAGGGCGAAGTAGCACGAAGATGCACAGGTGGATTGATTTGCGAAGCGCAAGCAATAGAGCGGCTTATACATTTTGTTTCCCGTGACGCATTTGATATTGACGGTTTAGGTGAAAAACAAATTAAACTATTTTGGGATTTAAACTTACTGCGCTCACCTATAGAT
>Ga0118677_10008949_pt1 | contig 15844 bp, 15 predicted proteins | sample AliMusrvi5mmetaG_FD_86154 | JGI IMG/M metagenome (GOLD analysis project Ga0118677, IMG submission 86154) | reverse complement strand
CACGTGTACTGGCCGCGATCGCCGTGCAGCAGGAACGGCCGCACGCCGAGCTCCACCTTGTGGATGTAGTCCTCGACGATCTCGGTGCTGAAGCGCTCGGCATGGCGGCGCAGTCGCGTCATCAGTTCCGGGCCCTGGACGCCGTCGACGTCGCCCGGCCAGTTGTCGACCTCGGTGGTGGTCATCAGCTGGCCACCGACCTCGACCCCCGTGATGAGCAGGGGGTTGCGGTTGGCGCGGCTCGCGTAGACGGCGGCGCTGTAGCCGGCAGGGCCGGAACCGAGAATCAGCAGACGGGTGTGACGGGGCGCGGGCATGATCTGAACGAATCCTCGGCGGCAGGGTCGAAAGAGGCGTCCATGGTAGGGAATTTCGGCGCCGTTGGGATCCCCATGTCGCACTGCGGCTGGCGAGGATTCAGATTGAGACGTATCATGGAGTTAAGCTCATCTTTTCGTTAGAGACCTGAACTTGCCTGACGCCATTGCTCCGACCAAGGGCGCCTCGTCATCCCGCCTCGCCGCGGTGGTTCCTCGAGGTGTTCGGGGGGCCTGCGTTCCTGTTCCCGGTGCTGCTCGGCCTGTTCGGCTGGTCGCTGTTCCGGCCCTCGGCCACCGAGTCCTCGTCGCGGGCCAACCTCGCGCTGCGTGTGGCCGGCTTCGTGCTCACGCTCGCCACGAGCTGCGGGCTCGCGACCCTGCACTTTGCCGCGCCGACCTACCCGGACACGGCCGGCGGCATCCTCGGTGACATCGTCGGCTCTGGCCTCGAGGGGGCGTTTCGCTTCCTCGGCGCGACGCTGCTGCTGCTCGGGCTGTGGTTCGCCGGCGTGTCGCTGTTCTCCGGCCTGTCCTGGCTCGTCGTCATGGACAAGCTCGGACGCGCGATCCTCGGCACCGACGCGTGGGTGCGCGCGAAGCTCGCCACCCGCCGCGACCAGGCCGTCGGCCGCGAGAGCAAGGTCGCCCGCCAGGAGGCGGCGCGCGAGGAGATGCGCGTCTTCCTGAGCGAAATCGGGATCGACCCCGGCGCCTACACCCTGATGGACGCGAGCGGCTCCGCGACCGACATCTGGGTGCGCGACCTCGAGCGCAACGTCTCGTCACGTGTCACCATCGGCCCCGGCAGCGACATCTGGCCCGTGTGGGGCGCCGACTCGCACACGCTCTACTGGGCGTCGAATCGCAAGGGCACGTTCGCCGTGTACAAGCGCTCGATCGACGGCGTGGGTGGCGACTCGCTCGTCTACCAGTCGGCGGCCAACACCGGTCCGACGGACGCGAGCCGCGACGGCAACTGGCTCGCACTGATGCAGCAGGGCTCCACCGGCGTGTTCGACATCCTCGCGCTGCCGCTGCACGGCGGTCCGCCCGTGCCGGTCGTGGCGAACAAGTTCAACAACTCGCGCCCGCACTTTTCCCCCGACGGCCGCTGGATCGCGTACGACTCCAACCAGTCCGGCATCATCCAGCTCTACGTGCAGGCGTTCCCCGGGCCCGGCGCGCCCGTCCAGATCTCGAGCCAGGGCGGCGGCAACCCGATCTGGCGCGCCGACGGCAAGGAGCTGTTCCGTCACGAGGGGTTCTTTGCGAAGGAGGACATACTCGGCAAGTGGAAGGAGTTCGGGGTCGTTCCTGCGGCGGCCGGGGCGGCTGTGGCGGCTCCGGCATTCAGCCGGTGGCAGACCGCGCAGCCCGACACGCGGGCCAAGGACGCCGTCTGCTACATGTGCGACAGGGACGTGAACCCCAAAACACAGGTGCTGGTGAAGTCGGCCAAGGGCGACGTGAAGATGTGTTCGCCGCACTGCTGTTTTATCATGTACTCCTGCCTCACCGGGAACACGACTGGCTTTGAAGGCAAGGTGACGGTGACGGACTTCGTGACGGGCGCGGCGGTGCCGCTGGCTTCGGCAGTGTTCTTGGCCGTAGCGGACGAGAAGAGCGGCCGGCCCACAGTGAAGGCGTTCGCGGAGCGCGGCGCGGCCGAGGTTGCGCAGAAGGCTTCGGGCGGCAGCGTCTTGCCGTATGAGACTCTGATGGCGCAAGAGCTGTCGAACCGGTGCGGGTTCTGCGACCGCGCGGTGTATCCGGCGGATGCCGCCGAGGTGCTGGTGGCCGACGGCACGCGCACGTGGGGGTGCTGCTCGCACTGCGCGCTGGGCGTGGCGGCGCGGACGGGTCGGGATATCGAGGTGCGCGAGCGGGACAGGCTCACCGGCGAGCCGGTGGTTGTCAAGACCCTCAACGGCGGAGTGGCCGCGCTGGTGCCTTCGACGGTGGTGGCGTGGTTCGGCCAGAAGACCAAGCCGGACGGGACGCATGTTTCGGCGGGCTGTTTCCATCAGGGCTTTTTCACAACGTCCGAGAATCTTAAGAAATGGGTCGAGGCGCATCCGCTTGAAACAGGCGAGCAGATCACCATCGCCAAGGCGCTGGCCGACAAGATGAAACTGACGCCGCAACAGATCGGCAAGACGTGCAAGATCGGCGAGTGCTCGCCGAAATGAGAGGCTGATCTATGGAACGGATTTTCACGGCGCTGACCCATGCGGTCGAGGGGACGCCCGCGATCGCGATGACGGCCGCGCTGGCGTGGGGCATCCTGAGCATCGTGCTCAGCCCCTGCCATCTGGCGAGCATCCCCCTGATCGTGGGGTTCATCGACAAGCAAGGCCGGATGACCACGCGGCGGGCGTTCACCATCTCGCTGCTCTTCGCGCTGGGTATCCTCATCACCATCGGGGTGATTGGAGCCATCACGGCTGCGGCGGGCCGGATGATGGGGGACGTCGGGCGCTGGGGCAATTACGCGGTGGCCACGATTTTCTTCGTGGTCGGCCTGTATCTGCTGGAAGTAATCAAGCTGCCCCTGCCGAACGCGGCGCAGCCCGGAATCAAGAGCAAGGGCATGCTGGCGGCGTTCGTGCTCGGGCTGGTCTTCGGGGTCGCGCTCGGGCCGTGCACCTTTGCCTACATGGCGCCGATGCTGGGCGTGACCTTCCGTCTGGCCTCTACGAATCTGGCCTACGGCATCCTGTTGCTGGTGCTCTACGGCGTGGGCCATTGCGGGGTGATCGTGTTTGCGGGAACGTTCAGCGAGGCGGTGCAGCGATACCTGAACTGGAACGAGCAGTCTAAAGGCTCCCTGATCCTGAAAAAGGTTTGCGGCATACTCGTTCTGCTGGGCGGGTTTTATCTGATCTACACGGCTCACTGAACATTTTGCCATGAACACCGGTTGGGTGTCGCTGGGACTGTTAACCCGAAGTCGAAGGGCTATAACGTTGGCCGCGATCGAGCGTTGCAAACCTCTTTCAAACCAGCTTGACTTATTGCTCATAAATCCGCACTATCTTGAAAACTGATTTGATGTATGTGTTTTTTCAGTGGTGTTTGTGCGGAGTCTTGAGCCGAAAGAGGCAGCGTTGGTAATCAAAAAGGAGAACTGCGATGTCAGATTTCACGTTCACGTGTCCACAGTGTAAGCGGGCGCTTAAGGGCAACGATTCGCTTGTTGGTCAAATCGTCGAATGTCCCTCGTGCAACGCGGAAATCACCATGGCATCCGGACCTGTTCAGGAAGCAAGCCTTCCGAACTTATTCTCATCTGGAACTTGTGCAGCAGCTAATTCGTATCCGAATCGTGATGCGGGCACAGAAAAAGGAGACACGAAAGACTATACGCCTCTAATCGTGCGCAACCAGACGAACGGGCTCTCGCAGGCCGAAGGTGTTCGCGATCAGATATACAACCTGTTCGAAAACGCTGCGGCCGAGCTTCACGTAGAACTCCTGCTTCTCAAGTCTCCGCCCTTCACCTCGCCTCCATGGGTTCGGGTTGAGTGTTGGCTCCGTCATCCGCAAGACTCAGCCATGACACTTCGCTCCAGTGCGGAAGTTACGATTCGGCCGCGTGAGTTTCACCGTTTTCCGATTGAAATCGATCTCACGATCAGCGATAGCAAACAGCGTCGTACGTGGCTGTCGATCATCTCCTTTAGCTCTTCAGATGCGAAAGATGTGCTGAGCTATCTCCTCTGCGAGAGAAAGTCTTGCGCATTCAATTTTCGCAGATGCCGAGTCTTGCCTATTCAACTCTGGCGGCCACTCAACAAGCCCGCAAGAATCGGGCATGACCCCGTGTCCATTGTGACGTGGATTCTCTTTGTTGTCGGGTTTGTGACGTTGAGCTTCGGTGTCGGAATAATCCTAATTTTGAGCGGTTTTATTGTGAACTATTTCGGCAAGAAGCGCCGTCGGCATGTCATAAGTTCGGGTAAACCCAGCCAAGAACCTCGCAATCTAATCCGTCTCGACTCGTGGCAAACACTTGTGTGGGGCTTGGGGCAAGAGCGGGGGGCGGTTGCCGCCGCCGTGGAGAAACAGCTCTCTTCAGTTACGGATAGCGGCTTTACGATCAGCAATGAGCGCATTTGGTATTGGGGAATAGATGGCAAAGAAGAAAGAGTCCAGCTTGTGGCACGCTTCCAAAGAGCGATCGCCTTTATCCACATTTACAGTTACGGTGAGGATCTGTTTGTCGGCTGGGATGCGCATGTCAACGGCGGAACATGGGTCGAGAAAGTCGCGGGAGTTGGATATGACAAGAATACGTTTGAGCTTTGCGCAATCCATACGATCACAGCCGGGTGGCAGGTTCCAACCGAGTACGACATAACCGATGCCAACTGTCTTCTGGAGCGAGTCCATGCCGCGGTGGCGAAAGTTGTGAGAATCAAAGTTGCAGAGCACCACATCGACCAAGAAATTGATTTCCGTATCCAGCGCGAAGAGCGACAAGGTGTCGCTGGTCGACAACAGCCGGAAACAGGTGCGGTTACGGGCGGTTTTAAGAAGATGTTGTCGAAGTTCCGGCGCGTTGGATAATCTCTACCCATGTATCTTGCTCGCTTTGCCTATCAGGAAAAACACCTTCTGACCGCAGCTTTTAAGTGGCCGAAGGTAACGAGTGCCCTGTTGACCCGCACCTGGATAAGCGCTCTGCTCGAACAAACGCAGTTCGATTTCGCGGTGCGGATTGCAGCCGAATCTAGCGGCTGCAATCTTCTGTTACTCGTGAACACCGACGCATCTGGTGAGACCGACCTGCGGAACTTCTGCCGCTCCCTGTTGCGCGACGATGCCCCTTCTGGGGTCGTTGTTCCCGCTGACGCGGATGAGTTCGACACGTTAACGGCGGGCATGCCTTCACCGCAAATCCGAGTCAATCATCAAGGTTATCACCACGGCGACAAGGCGCTTGCCTGCGATTTTCGGCTCCATCCGATGTTTGAAAGCCATTGCGGTGCGGTTTCGACTTTCTATCAAATCCACCTTCGGCCTTACTTGCCGGACAGGGAGACCGAGCGCCGCGTACTCAAGTACCTGGCTTGGCTAGATATCGAGAAACCATTCAGCGAGCCAGTCCGTGCCATGCAGCGGATGCTAGCGACTCGAATGAGGCAGAGGGGGTTCTTAACCAGCGAGTATCTCGCAACACCGAAAGAGGACGAGCTTGTAACTTGGCGAGAGAAAATCTGCACGCACTTCGATCAGACAACTGGAAAAATTGGCTTTCCACTGGCACCCGTTGAGATGGGAGACTTCACAGATTTGCTGACGACTGGCTGCCATCCAGCACGCTGTGACGACGTCGGTCCGGAACTTCCCGTATTGGCGGCCAGCGTTTTCGACGAGAGGGAAGTGTCTTTTCTTTTTTCCTCCGACATGTGCCGGAATCCCAACGAGCGTGCAACGCGAGGGGCAGTTCGCTTCCGTCCGGACATATTCATCAGCTACGCCTCCAGCGACTACCCATACGCTGCCGCCGTATGTCGCAACCTGGAGGAGTGCGGGATGGTTTGCTGGATCGCCCCGCGTGATATTGACTGCGGCAGTCTGCCCTACACCGAAGCGATTCAACGTGGCATTTCAGAAGTGCAAGCTGTCATTGTTGTTCTCTCCAATGCAGCCAATCTTTCGGTCCACATCCCCCGAGAACTTGATTTAGCGCTCGAACGTAAGTTGGCCATCCTGCCGGTTCGATTGAGCGATATCGCTCCAACCGGACAACTCAATTATTTTCTTCGCACCTGCCAGTGGCTCAATGCTTACGGACGGGACTTTCAAGGTGCAATGGAAGAATTGGTCGGACGTCTCCGAGGGATTATTGGCTGATGTCGGTCCGGGAGACCAGGGAAGGGTCAGTCATCATTGGCATATAGCTGCAGCCCTGAATGGGCAAAACGGCATTTCCGCAGCAAGGTGTGGCCTCACACGTCGTGAGCGTCCTCGGAACTACAGGTCTTCGAGAATGGCTGCGACGGTCCGCACACAGGGATCGCATATCTGTCTCTGCAGGCCGCCTGATTTGAACTCGTTACGGCCTGCGTCTGTTGTCAAGTCACAGCCGCCGAGAAGCTGGCGGCAGTTACAGGTGCCGTGTGCAGCCTCAAAGCGCCGTAGCAGTTCTTGCGTCTTGGCGTAGGTCTCTTCAGTGGCCATGCGATCCTGGCTCTCACCCCGGCCGTATTTAAGTCCGAGCGCCATGATGCCGCCGGTGACCGCGCCGCAGACCTCCTGCCGGCGTCCCATGCCTGCGCCAAACCCGCAGGCCATTTTCAAGGCAGAGTCCGAGTCAAAGTTGAACCGTTGCGCGAACGTCCACAGGACCGACTGGGCACAGTTGAAGCCGGAGAGGAACTTTTCTGAGGCTGTTTCAGCAGGTGTTTTCATCGGGTCTCCAGAGGTTAACTCATAGTCGTATTGTACCGGCAGATACAGGGTGGCCGCAAGCACGGAAACTCGGACGGTTGACAGGTTGAGCCATTAATGCTAAATTTCGCCATATAACGAAATGATATGAGCGTTTAAAAGCGGCAGATCTTGCTGCTGTTCGCTTGAAATGGTAGCACTCGAGAGGATCGATTGGTATGAACAGTGAAGCGATGCGGTCGACGTTAAGGATCACCAAGGCGCTGTCAGACATCCAGCGGTTACGCATTCTGATGCTGCTGCGAACGGGCGAACTGTGCGTGTGTCAGGTCATTGCTGTGCTAGGCCTGGCGCCTTCGACGGTATCTAAGCATTTGTCCATCCTGAGCGGCGCGGGGCTCCTAGACTCGCGCAAGGACGGACGCTGGGCCTACTACCGGCTGCCGCAGGGGGCGGCGCTCAAGACTGTAAAGCCGGTGCTGAAATGGCTCGGTGAGGTGCTGGGGGGCGATGACTCGGTCGCGAAGGATGCAAAGAAGCTTGAAGCGGCTCTGGCATGTCCCCCCGAAAGCTTGAGTGAGCGCCAGCGGAAAAGGTGCTTAGCGGATTAGACCGATAGGCGATTGGGATGGCAGTGAGTCAACTGTGTTAACCGAACAAACATGTGAGGAGTCGGCGATGAACGGTCAAAAAGAGATGGGTAAGGGGAACGGTCAAAAGAAAAGTTTTTGGTCGGTATTAAAGGAGTCTATCGCCAAAAGTAATGACGGCTGCGGCCCGGGTTGCGGTTGCCACGCTGCTGACGAAACAAAGAAGAACGGCGGAACAGTTGCGGGACGTGGAAAGAAGAAATAGTCCAGCCGGTAGCTGTCAGAGAGGAGTTTATTTGTCTGTTGGGGTTTGTCTCAACGGGGCCGAATGGAGGATGCTGATGTCCGACGCTGAAAGTGATCGTGACGAAAAATGCCATGAGATGCTGGTGCTCGGCCTGGCCCCTGCGCTGATTCTTGCCCTGATTCTAATGAGTTGGGCGCTCGCCCACTGGCGCATCGGCTCCGTGTACCTGAACGCGGCCTTGGCGTTGGTGGCTGTCTTTCTGGGCGGGACACCGCGGTTTATTGCGGGTTTCAAGGATGTCTTTTGCGGCCGGATCACGGTCAATGTGTTCGTGACCGTGGCGCTTGCCGCGACCATCGCAATCGGAGAGTTCCGGCCGGCGGCTGTCATCATCCTCATCATGTCGGTGGTTGGGGCGCTGGAGAGCTACACGCTGGAGAAGACGCGCCGGAGTATCAGCGATCTGCTCAACCTCGCACCGCAGGACGCGACGGTACGACGCAATGGCGAGGAAGTCACCGTGGCGGTGGCAGAGCTTCGGGTCGGAGACAGGGTGGTCGTGCGCCCCGGCGAACGGATCCCTGTGGATGGCGTGGTGGTTGCCGGGACGAGCAGCGTGAACCAGGCGCCCATCACCGGAGAGTCCATGCCCGTGGAGAAGGTGGAGGGTAGCGCCGTGTTCAGCGGGACGCTCAACGAGTCGGGCCGGCTGGAGATCATGGTGGAAAAGGTGGGCGAGGGCACCACTCTGGCGCGGATCGTCCATCTGGTGCAGGATGCCCAGAACACGCGTGCCCCCATCCAGAATCTGGCGGACCGGTTCACGACGTGGTTCCTGCCTACGGTTATCGTGCTGGCCGTGCTGGCCTACTTTGTTACCGGTGACTTCAAGGCGGCGGTCTCGGTGCTTCTGGTGGCCTGTCCCTGCGCCTTCGCCATCGCCACGCCGACGGCTGTGACGGCAGGCGTGTCGAATCTGGCACGGCGGGCGATTCTGGTCAAAGGTGGAGCGTTTCTGGAACTGGGGCACAAGATCGACCATCTGCTGGTCGACAAGACAGGGACGTTCACGTTCGGGAGGCCGAAGGTGATGGAGATCGTGTGCTTCAACAGTCAATCCCCTGACGAGGTTCTGCGCCTGGCCTGCGTTGCCGAGAAATACTCCGAGCATCCGTTGGCCCGCGCCGTTCTGGCGGCGGGCCGTGAAAAGGGACTGTCCCTGGAAGAGCCCGATCAATTCACCAGTTCCGCAGGTATGGGGGTGAAGGCGACCTGGAAGGGTGACCGAATACAGGTGGGCAAGCCGTCGTTTCTAAAGGGCTCCAGCTTGACCCTAACGCCTCAAATCGAACAGGCCCTCTCGCAGCAGTCGGAACTGGGCCGCACGCCGGTTCTGGTTGCCCGGAATGACGTTTTGATCGGACTGCTGGCGATTGCCGATGAGGTCCGGCCGGAAATGCCCCGCGCCATCCGCGCCCTCAGGGAGATGGGCGTCAAACGGATCACGATGCTGACGGGCGATAATCCGCAGGTGGCTGCGGCTGTGGCCCGCGCGATCGGCATCGACAATTTTTTATCGGAACTGCTTCCCGAACAGAAACAGGCGTTCGTCAAAAAGTGCCAGTCTGAGGGACTGATCGTAGGAATGGTCGGCGACGGCGTCAATGACGCGCCCGCACTGGCATTGGCCGATGTGGGCATCGCTATGGGTGCGGCAGGCACGGATGTGGCGATCGAGGCATCGGATGTCACGCTGATGAACGACGACCTTACAGGCGTTGCGGAGTTCATGTGGATGTCGGCGAGCGTGTTGCGACGCATCAAAATGAACATCTTCTTTTCCATGATTTACAACATTATCGGCCTCACCCTGAGCATAGTGGGGTTGATGACACCTATTATAGCGGTTATCTTCCAGGAGGCGGGTTGTGTGACGGTTGTCGTCAGCTCGACTCTGCTGCTTTGGGCGAAAGGGCGCCCGGCGTCCCACAATGGATGATTTGCGTGAACCGGGGACATGGGTATGAACTGCAGATTGGAAACCGGACATGGCGGGATTATGTGCTCAATCAAAACACGCGAGGGAAAAGCAATGGGCCAGAGCGATGAAGTGCGAATCGAAGCTGGAGCGTGCGAATCGGACTGCAACTGTAATTGCGGGTCGTCGGGCATGCGCAAGTGGCGTCACTGGCTGAGCGGCAGTGTGGTGCTATTGGCCGCGTGTGCGATCATGGCGGACCGTATGTCGGGCGCAGAAGAAGCCGGTCCTAAGACGCCGGGCTTCGCGTTGCAGGTCATTTCGGCACGCGCACCCGCTTCCGCGAAGAAGACAGACCGCGCGGGCTGGGAATCCCCTCTGAAAGGCATGAATGAACTGAACGTGGTGGCCACCAATACTGAAGCGGTTTTTCTGGTGATTCCCTCGGACGATTCTGCGCGGACAGGAGAGATTCAGAAGGTAGTGTCGGCAGCCTCAGCAACCATTTCGGAACAGGGCACGAAAATAGGCAAATACATTCTTAGCGAAGACGCTGAGGATTACAAGGCCATCGTGCAGCAGATCGGAGCGCCTGCGGTTCTCGCCATGGCAAAAGGTAAGGGAATGAGCGTCGTGGCTGACAATGACGTCACGAAGGACGCGCTGCTGAAGGCATTCGCCGGCGCGTCAAGCCCATCGAGTTGCGGCCTAGGAGGGTGCGGCCCTTCGGGGTGCAAGTAAGTATGGAATGGTTCTGCTCACTGTTGAAGGACGCAGCGGTGGCGTCTGATCATGCGGGTTTCGGCGTTGCGGCGGTCCTGCTCGTCTGTGCGCTCGGATGCCAGAGTGCGGTCGTGAGCGCTTCCTGTACGCTGCCAGTGCTGAGCGTTATCGCAGGCGGATGTCGGTTAAATTCAGGAGAGTGGAAAAGGTCCGTACACGGCTTGGCAAGGCATGCTAGTGGGGGTCGGCTTCTATATCCTGGTGAAACTCTGAGTGTTCAAAAAGACCGAATTCAGGAGTCAGACTGAAAGTGAAATTACTTTTCCTGTGCACGGGCAACTCATGTCGGAGCCAGATGGCAGAGGGGTGGGCGCGTGCACTCAAGGGCGACACAATTGAGGCGTATTCGGCGGGTATTGAGACGCATGGGCTGAACCCCAATGCGGTGAAGGTGATGGCCGAAGCAGGCGTTGACATCTCCGGGCATACCTCGAAAAACGTGGACACACTGTTCGGAGTGCCGTTCGACTATGTGGTGACGGTATGCGGTCACGCCAATGAGAACTGCCCGTTTTTCCCGGGCTTGGCCAAGGTTGTGCATGTCGGGTTCGACGATCCGCCCGCTCTGGCGAAGATGGTCGAGGGCGAGGAAGAGAAACTGAAGTGTTACCGGCGCGTGCGGGATGAGATTCGGGCGTTCGTGGAGAAGTTGCCTGAAAACTTGGAAATAATATGAGCCATCTACACCACGTTCTGGCCTTTCTTGTCACATGCCTATGGGTTTGTTCCTGTGACAAGGACCGCAGTGTCCCCGTTGCAAACCCCGTCTCGATTGCCTGCGATAATTCTGTCGCGAACGGTGAGGCACAATTGACAACGACACCAATCCTAACCGACACACGTTCGCCAGAGGAATATGCCGACGGGCACCTTGACGGCGCGCTACTGATGCCGCACAACACCATGGCGGCATGATCGAAGCTCGGGTTACTGACAAAAATACGCCAATCTATCCCTATTGCCGAAGCGGTGGCCGGGCGGAAAAGGCTCGAAAAAAGCTCGTTTCTATGAACTATGCACACGTGGAAAACCTCGGCGGCATGCAAGCCGCCGGCGATAGGCTTAAGAGGGAAGTGGTCAAGTGAGTGAGAGCAGTGCCTGGCTGTTCCCGTGAAGGATATGAGTGGCCGTGTTTTAGGTTTTTAGAATACTGAAGGAGGCTGCGAATTCATGAGTGACGGGATTATTAAACGGCTTTCGTTCCTGGACCGGTTCCTGACACTGTGGATTTTTCTGGCGATGGGACTCGGCGTACTGCTGGGGTACGTTGCGCCAGGCTTCGGGAATTGGATCGGATCGTTGCGACCAGAAGGGACGCAGACGAGTATACCGATCGCAGTCGGGTTGATCCTAATGATGTATCCGCCTCTTGCGAAGGTGAAATACGAGGAATTGGGCGACGCTTTCCGAGACTACAGGGTTCTCGGACTGAGTTTGCTGCAAAACTGGGTAGTGGGGCCCATCTTGATGACGGCGCTGGCCGTCCTTTTCCTGCGCGGGCAGCCGGAGTTCATGATCGGCCTCATCATGATCGGCCTGGCCCGCTGCATCGCCATGGTAATCGTATGGAACGATCTGGCGAAGGGGGACGCGGAGTACTGCGCGGGGCTCGTGGCGCTCAACTCGGTCTTTCAGGTCTTCTTCTACAGCGTCTATGCGTGGCTGTTCGTTACGAAGCTGCCGCCGCTGCTCGGGTTGACCGGGGTGGTGGTGAATGTGACGATCGGGCAGATTGCGCAGAGCGTCTTCATTTATCTCGGGATTCCTTTCATCGCGGGGATGCTTTCTCGCCTAGTTCTGGTCAAGGCGATGGGCAAGGTTTGGTATCACACGCGGTTCATCCCGCGGATCTCGCCGATGACACTGATCGCCCTGCTCTTCACGATCATGGTGATGTTCTCCATGCAGGGCCATAAGATCATGGCCAAGCCCGGCGACGTAGTTTTGATCTCCGTGCCACTTCTGATCTACTTTGTGGGGATGTTCCTGATAAGCTTCTGGATGAGCGCAAAGGCGGGGGCGGACTATGCTAAATCGGCGACCCTTTCCTTCACGGCGGCGAGCAATAATTTTGAACTGGCAATTGCCGTTGCTGTGGGCGTGTTCGGCATCAACCATGGGGCTGCCTTCGCAGCGGTGATCGGGCCTTTAGTGGAAGTGCCGACGTTGATTGGGTTAGTGAACGTTTCACTGTACTTTCAACGCAAGTATTTTGGACGTCCAGTCGAAACAGGGGCCTGAAAGGGCGCTTAGCCCTCGGCACTGGCTAGCTAAATCACAGGGCCGTGAGGTGTTGTTGTGTGCGCAGCCTGAAAGCCTAAGTCACGACAAGTTGCCGTATCCGCTACAATTGGCATTGGCAAGTGTGGCTAGTAATTGTCATGTTTGACACAATATATTATCAAAAGTGATAATTACAAGGGATATTTCTATTCGAAATGAGATCGTAAAATGGATATGCAATATATTAAATAAATTGAAAGATTACTCGCCGTCCAATTTTGTCTGATATGCCAAATGAAAGGGTTGGTTTGAACGGCTCCTGTCGCTCGTTTAGATGAGTCTTGAGAGTGTTGTTTTTCAAGAGTATCGGTGTTGTCATATGAGCCGTATGTAGGCACACATTGTGCTAATCGTTGCACTGGCGTTTCGTTTGCCATTTTAGGTGAAATCCGCTGATTCGCAGGCGATAGGGACGAGGTTTGCGGGACGTCTCAGGCGTGGGAGTTGTGTGTTGTGAACAGGGGTTGGAAATCGCTGGCAACTGCCCGCCAGGATGATATATCAAACAAGCTGACAGCTCTTTTGGCATCAGTATTGCTCTAAAACAGACCTGGTTTAGCTACACGATACGCAATTTTTATTTGCGACATCGAGTTTTTCTGACAGACAAAGCATTTTTCACGGACAGGGCTGATTAGAGGCAAAATGTTAAACACGTGTTTGATGACACGAAAACTCTGGGGCATCCTATGAATGGCGTATCGACAGAAGGTAGTTGCAAAGAAAGAACTCCGACTCACGTGCCTATACTAGTTTCACCCGTGTGGCGGTTATGTTTGTTTCGCGATTTCGCTCCTCTTTTCTCGTTCATTTCAAATTAGAGGTTTAATTGTTTGGCACTGTTGCCTTTAGCGGTTTCAAGCGACGGATGGCGTGTGATCTTATGAACCTTTTTTGGCGGCACAAGCGGTTAAAATTTTGCACTCTTGATCGTTTTTCCTCTGGAAGGGAAAGGACGGGTTTAATGCCCACCGGTGAAGCGGACATCGTTTTGGGAAATCGTCGGGCCGGCTTTACGGTAGCTGAAGTTGTCATTGGCTCAGCGATCATGCTGGTGGTTGGCCTCGCGGTGCTAAGCACGATGTCGTATGGGCGCAGGACTTCGTCGCTAACGGAAAATCGGCTAGCATCCCTGCACTATGCCCGTCAGGTTTTGGAGTCGTTATGTACCGTCAGCTACTCTTCAACTAATCTTACCGCCGGAACAGTCCAACTCCCTGGCAACAAAGGCAGTTATGTTGTGACCGAAGCCAGCGATGGTATGACAAAAGACGTCACGGTGGTCGTCAGATGGGTTGAGCCATTGGGGATGACCCAGTCGGTTTCCCTGGCGACGTCCATCAGCCGGAGCCTGCACAAATGAGCCGCCCAAAACAGCTTCGCCGCTTGGCCAGCGGTGGTTTCACGATGCCGGAGTTGATGATCGCCGCCTCGATCACTGTGATCGTAATGGCCATTTCACTGGGCGTGTTCATCAACATGTTCAAGAGTTGGCATGGGATCGAACTGCGTATGCAGGCGGACCGCGACGTGAATATCGCGATGAGCCGCATGGTTTACGGAATGGGAGACAGGCTGGGCATCCGCTCCGCGTCAGACGTCGCGTTCACAAGCAACAGCACCGGATGGACGCTGTCATACCCAACTGGCGGGTCGGCTCCTCAAAGCAACAGCTTCGCCTATTCCACGATATCCAGCAATCTGGTTTTCAATCCGGGTTCGCAGATTGCGGGAAAAAATCTCTCATACGCTTTAGCTATCGTCAATGCGAATTCTGTCGTGGTCACACTGCGCGTCGACACGGTGGACGGGGCTCTGACTGCTCGCCGCGAAATTGGAACGGTGATCTATTGGCGCAATTAACAATCGTGAAAGGGGCGATCGAATGAAAAGAACACAAACTGCGTTCGGCAGCCGCAACGGAGCGACACTCATCGTGGTGATGTGCCTGGCTATGTTAGGCACGCTGGCCGCCTCATCCGTTGTGCTGAGTGTCGGATCGCGGATGCGGGAGTCATACTCACAGCTCAACGTCGAGAAGGCTTTTTACATCGCCACGGCGGGGATCGAGCGCAGCGCGTCCCGTGTGGCCGGCGGTAACAACACATCCGGAACGCTGTCCGGGTCTATTGGTGACGGAAGTTATGTGGCGGCCATCGACAGTCAGCCTCAGACAAGCGGCGATGTCTATTTCAACGTCACCTCGGTCGGAACCGCCAACGGCATCAGCCGCTCGGTCACCCTGCGTGGGCTCCGGCACGTCAGCTGGGCGCGTTATGCGCTCTGGTACGACACAGAGGCGGCGAAACTATGGATCGTTCCGGGCGAGAGGTTCGACGGACGGGTTTACTCGAAGCCCCAATTCCATTTCCATGACCAGAATCTCGCAACAAAGGGGCAGGTTGTTTTCACCGATAAGGCGTGGACGGCCGCCGCCACCATCGAGACGGCGTCAAGCGCGGTAAATCCCATCTTCCAGCAGGGGCTGACCACCAGCGCACCTCTCGAATCGATGGCATCGGTCGACTTCACGGCTCTGTATACTGCGGCCAACACGAGCGGGCTGGTGCTGGACGGCGCGACAACCATCGTGCTTAACGGCGCAACGTTGACGATCACCAACAGCCGCAAAAGCTGGACCAGCAAAGCCGTGGCGATTCCCGCCAACGGCCTAATCTACGTCAGGACCGTTACCAGCGGCACCACATCGACCCGCACCGGAGACATCTCTGTGTCGGCCCCGAACGGACTCCTAGGACGGCTGACGCTGGTGTCGGACAACGACATCAAGATCACCGACCATATCCGGTATCAGAACAATCCTGCGACCGTCCCAACCTCAACAGACGCACTGGGCTTGGTCGCGAAGCGAAACGTCGAGGTGCAGACCTCCGCGCCCAACAACTTGGACATCTATGCGCACATCATCTGCCAGACCGGCGGGTTCGGCGTGGCCAGCTACAGTTCGGGCTCATCGCGTGGCACCCTGAACGTTTACGGCGGAATCGTCAACAGTGTGCGCAACGCCGTCGGCACCACTTCCGGAACGGGATATTCCAAAAACTATGTCTTCGACAAACGGTTCACCAAGAACCCGCCGCCGAGCTATCCGGTTCTGAACGACGAACTCGAATGGACTGAGTGGGAGGGATGAAAACTTTATTTTTCTGCATGGGAATGTTGTTGCTTGCCGGTTGCGGAGATGGCGGTGTCTGCCGACCCTCGTCACGCTCAGCCTACCCTGACC
>Ga0118677_10008948_pt1 | contig 15846 bp, 11 predicted proteins | sample AliMusrvi5mmetaG_FD_86154 | JGI IMG/M metagenome (GOLD analysis project Ga0118677, IMG submission 86154) | reverse complement strand
TCTGATTAATTTAGCAATCGGTTGTTCTGACTCTCCTAAGTACTTTATTCACATTCTTATAAATCGTTTACGGAAATATTTTAACCAGTTTAATCGATGGGATGGATCCAAAAAATATCTACGGGTAATAGGGTGAGAACACCAATTGTAAATAGCTACGTCAAGTTCAGTTCTTCCATTTATGGCCGGGTCGTACTGATCATAACTATCTCTTCCTTTTTCCTTTTTTTGTCATTTGGGATCATTTTCAGGTCTGTCAATGAGAAATACATGAATTCGGTGATACGAGAGAATGGCAATAACATTGGCTTTCTCGTTCAGGGGGCACTTTACCGGTCTATGTTGGAAAATGACAGGACTTCCCTTCAGGGTACTCTTGACATTATCAATACCATGTCGGGCATCGACGATGTGAACATGTATGACAATAAAAACAACCTGGTTTATTCCTCTATATCGAACGATTCAACCAGTCATGGCGACCCAGACTGCAAATCCTGTCACAAAAATTTTGCTACGATGTTCTCTGCTACCGGGAAATCTTACAAGATTATCGGTATCGACAGCGAATGCAGCATGAACCACAACAACAACAACTGCAGGCATCTTATCATCAAATCACCGATTCCGAACGATAAATCCTGCTATACAAGTTCTTGCCATGCCCACAGCCAAAATGATGAGGTACTCGGTTCGTTGATCATTAAAATTCCATTGGCAGGACTTGATGCAGCACTCGAGAAGTCAACCACGGATTATTTCCTTTTGGCAGCGTTACTTACCGGAGTATTGATTCTGTTTTTGATTTTCTTTACCAGAAAAAAGATTAAAAATCCTCTGAATGCCATCATCAAAGCCAGTCTGGATGTTGCAAAAGGGGATAGAAGCACAAGATTGGCTGTAAAGCCGCATCAATTATCGGACATGAGAATGGTGTCGCTTGCCTTCAACGAAATGCTTGACAATTTGCAGACAGCCACCAATGAACTTCAGAATTGGTCGCAACAGCTTGAATACAAGGTGCAAAAGAAATCAGAGGAACTTGGGCAGGCTCAAAATGAATTGATCAATGTGGAAAGAATTGCCTCACTTGGGAAATTGTCATTATCGGTGGCGCATGAAATCAACAATCCCTTATCAGGAATATTGATTTACGCGAAACTGGTGTACAAACAACTGACAAACCTCGATTTTGATCCAACCAAGAAGGAATCGATGCTCAAACATCTTAAATTGATTGAAAATGAGACCAAGAGATGTGGAGATATTGTCAAGGGCTTACTGGATTTTTCAAGAAAGAATCAGGATGGATTTGAACCCAAACATCTGCATGAGATCTTATTGGAAACTTTTGAGCTGATGTCACATCCGATGAAGATTGCCAATGTCAATTTTCTTTCAGATTTTTCGGCCAAGCCCGATCTGATCTATTGCAGTCCGAATCAAATCAAGCAGGCTTGTATCGGTATTCTGGTCAATGCATCGGAAGCCGTATCTGAAAATGGCGAAGTATTATTCAGAACCATTAACCCTGACGAGGACCATGTCAGGATTGAAATCATCGACAATGGTATTGGAATCAATGAAGAGGATATCTCACATATTTTTGAACCCTTCTTCTCGACCAAGGAAAATGCAAGCGGAATAGGTCTTGGGTTGGCCATTGTTCATGGAATTGTTCAGAATCACAAAGGGAAGGTTGATGTAAAATCACAACAGGGGAAAGGAACTACCATTTCAATCACATTACCCCTGATCAGGAATAAACAAGATTAAATTATGGCCAAAAAGATTTCAATACTGATTGTTGACGATGAAGAGTCCGTTAGAGATTCCTTATACAACTGGTTTATTGAAGATGGATATCATGTCGAATGTGCGGAGAATGCAAAAACCGCCCTTACCATGCTTCAATCAGAAAGTTTTCACATCATTCTTGCAGATATCAAGATGCCCGGGATGGATGGTTTGGAGATGCTCAAACGGATTAAATCGCTTAAAAGTGATGCAATTGTGATCATCATGACCGCATTTGCAACAGTAGATACCGCCGTCCAGGCCTTGAAGGATGGAGCATTTGATTATGTAACCAAACCTTTCGATCCTGATGATCTCTCGCATCTGATCAGAAATGCCTCCAAACAGATTTCGTTGATTGAAGAAAATGAAATTCTGAAAGACAAGGTTGTCTTGCTGGAGAATGTAGAGGATATGATTGGCCACAGTGAAGCAATGCAGGAGGTTTTCAGGGAAATTGAGAGTGTTGCACAATCCAATGCTTCCGTCATCATAACCGGGGAAAGTGGCACCGGAAAAGAACTTGTTGCCAAGGCGATTCATGCGAATTCCCCCCGCAAATTCTTCCCAATGGTTAGTGTTCATTGCGGTGCGCTGACTGAAAGTCTGCTGGAAAGTGAGTTGTTTGGTCACGAGAAGGGTGCATTTACCGGAGCCGTGTACAACAGGAAGGGTAGATTTGAAATGGCCGACAGTGGCACAATTTTTTTGGATGAAATTGCCACCATTTCACCAAAGATGCAGGTAGAATTGTTGAGAGTGCTGGAGACCAAGAGCTTCGTGCGCGTTGGCGGTAACAAGGAGATCAGTTCGGATTTCCGGGTATTGTGTGCCACCAACCGCGACTTGAAGAGCATGGTGGAGAAGGGCCTCTTCAGGGAAGATCTGTATTATCGTTTGAATGTGGTGAATATCAATGTACCACCCCTTCGCGAAAGAATAGAGGATGTTCCTTTCCTGATTGAATATTTTATAAAAAAATACTGCTCATCTATGAACAGGCCCATCCTGCCGATCGAGCCGGCGGCCTTGCGACGAATGGAAGAATATACCTATCCCGGAAATATCCGCGAACTTGAAAATATGATAGAACGGGCTATCGTCGTAGGTAACGGGAAAAAAATCATGCTTAGGGATTTGCCGGTTGCCAAGGAAAAGCTCAGTTCATCGGTTGAAAGCTTGGATGACCTTGGCAAGAAACACATTCTGTCAATCCTAACGAAATACAGTTGGAACATCACTGTCTCGGCCAAAGCTTTGAAACTGGATCGCGTTACCCTCTATAACAAAATTAAAAAGTACGACCTAAAACAACCAAAGTAATGGTCTAAGATGACCTATTTTCTATTGTACGATTGGTTGACGGATCATGGTACCAGTATATTTTCAGGTTAGTATCTCAATCTTCCTTAAGAATTTTAGTCACTTACTCCGGGATTTCCGAATAAGCCATCAATGAATGAATCTGGAAAAAATCAATTTGATCTCTTTTGGGTATTTTGAGAAAGGTCTTCTCGATAAGGTAGTCAAGGATGTAGAACAAGAATTTTCACTTCCGGTACGAACCAAAGAGGGTCATCTTGATCTCAGTCTGTTTTTTGAACCCTCCCGAAGGCAATACGATGGATACAGACTGCTTAAGGAGGTTGATTCCGGTTTTGCGCTCGAGACCGATAAGACTCTTGGTCTGTTTAATGTAGATCTTTACATTCCTATTTTAACCTATATTTTCGGACAGGCCTATTTGAACGGCCGGGCCGGAATTGCTTCCATTTACAGGTTGCGGAACGAAAGATACGGGATCTTTAAAGATGAGAAGATTCTGGTCAAGCGATTTCGGAAGGAGGTGATTCATGAACTTGGCCACACCTTTGGCCTCATTCATTGCTACAATCCAGACTGTGTCATGAGGTCGAGTACTTATGTGGAGGATATTGATCAGAAAGGACATAGACTCTGTCAACAATGCAAGGCGCAGCTCGGTTTATAGCCTCCACTTCGATCCTTATTCAAAATTCCACTGACGAAAATTGGTTCAATCGCCGATCTTCAATCAGGGCATTCTGCTCAATCCTTCCCAATTGACTTTCCAGCTACCATCCTTGGGGATTCCGGGATTTTCTACTTCACAGCCGTCATACCCGGCACACATCATGGCTACTGCAGCCAGGATACCTCCGTTTCCCGGCAGGTAGAGTCTTAACCTTTTATCCTGGTAATTATGACCATTGGCAAGGTAGGTATTGGTCGGAACATTCATAAAAAGGGCATCCACGGCCTTGTCTGGCCTTCCCAGCCGGGTGGCGGTCATTGCAACCATTGGAAAATCCCAGCCCCAGGTTTTTTTCCAGTTCCAGTGATCCCACACAAAGTCGAAAGTAGCATTCATGATTTGCTTGCTGACCACCCTTGATTCTGGCAGGAACCCCAGAGCACCCAATACTGCGGGATGATCAGAATAGAAGGGAAGATTGGTGTAGGAATCCGGAGCACTCTCGGCAGAGAGATAGATTCCGTTTTTTTGAGCAAGGACAGCCAGTTTCTCAATTATTTCATCCCATTGCCGGTTCCTTCCCATGCCCAAACGCACCCTCCATTGCTGGGCCGTGCTCAAACCCCAGTGCCAGTATGCCAACTCAAAGGGAGAATTAAAGGTCGTTTCGGGACGGAAGGACTCCTGAGCAGGAATGAACCCAACCAGGTTGTACCTATTTTTATCAGGGTCCCAGGTAACGAATGAAGCCATGAAATCGGCGGTCTGAAACACCAGCTCCTTGTACTTTTCCAGGATATCGTTGTTGTGGTAATTGCGGTAACAAAGTTCTGCAAAATAGATGATATGAGGCTGTTGCCAAATCAGGAAAGAACCTATTCCGGATGGGGCTTCAACACCGGTGGTGTCCGTCATCTTCATCCAGCGGGCTCCTTTGAATCCTTGCCTTTGGGCAATTTTCTGTGCAATGGGAAGAACATCCCGGTACCATCCCATACTTTTCTCAAGCAGATCTATTCGGTTCCACAATGCAAAATGAGTAGCATGCCACCAATGCATCTCCAAATGAAATTTTCCATACCAGCTGTTACATGTCAGGCCGGTCTCCTGGGGAGGATAAATACCAGCACATTGCACGGCCATAAGGTATTGGGATAGTACAACGCGACGTTCCAACTCATTGGCACGCGGGTCCGTACTTCCTGAGAAATCCACTATTCCGCCCCGGTTCCAGTAATAGCTCCATTTTGCCTCATTGCTCTTGCTGGTCATGCTGAAGTCTGGCAAATCCGAAGTGTGTTTCCCCATGGAAAAAAGAGAGCTTATCTCGATACTCTTTCCTTTGGGTACAAGTTCAAAATGGTGGGGCTGTTTTTCTTCCATTGTGGCAGAACCTTTCCAGTCGACTCTTGCAAAATACTTTGTATTATCCAATATTCTTTCAAAAAGGACTGTATTCTTGCTATTGATTATCAATGTTGTATGCTTTTCAGGATGCTTCCAATCACAGGCTCCATCCACAGGATTCCCGGTAGGGTAGGGGAAATTAAATTTTAACCTGAGTCTGCCTGCATCAATCAATGGTGAGGTAACCTTTGAAGAAACCAGGTCCAGATCCGGGTGACAAATGGTGACTACATCAACCGGAACCCCATCAATTTTAAAGGAACTGTGAATCTCACCTTTCCAAAGATTGAGCGTCTCGTGAAGGTTCTTAATGTCATCAATTGTTATTTCGGACCCGTCTTTCTTCTTTATGCTTAAACCTATGATCCCCAGATGTAAACGGTGTGGATTGGCACGAAAATAATCGCTTGCCTCTTTGGCATGTTGCGGATTTTTGGGTTGCACAGCATAAATCTCGGGTCGACCGTGAAAATTGAAGTTTTGGAAACTCTCTTCGAGTTTGTAACCTTCTACGTTTGGAAATGCATGCCAGCCCCATTGGGCCTGCGTTCCCAATGGTATTCCTCCTTCATAATAACCAGGGAAAGTCTGTAAACCTGTAGCATCTACCGTAAAAGCAAAATTTCCGTTACCAACTGTCAGGGAACCAAGAGAATCAATTCGGTCAATTAATATATTGTGTCGATTTACCACAGTTTCCCTGTTAATTTTACCCCGGAAATTGGTCTGTAGGTGCACCTCTTTCCTGATGTATTTGGCAATTGGCAGTTTGTGGTAAATTATTTCCTGAACGGCAATTTCTGAGACTTTTTCTGCTCCTTTTGGATTGAGGTGGGTATTGTCAGTTTTGCCGAATGGATCCGTTTTGCTGACACCTGGTTCAAATATCATGAAAAGCGATTTAGAACCCTCTGCTCCCATCTCATTGATCATTATTTCCGTCGCTTTATTAAGGTCCAGTACTGGAACATTGAGTTCGGCACCTACCTCACGGGTTACGGCCGGATAATCACCAAGTGTGTTCACAGCTTTGCCGTCTGAATCGAATGAACGCCTTACGATGGAGGTAAAAAGAATAGGGATTGCACCTTTTTCGCGAGTTTCGTTGACATACCGGATCAGATTCTCTTTGTAGGTCGTATGAGGCTCCGTTTTGCGGGCTGCATCCGGTTTTGAGTCGTTGTGACCGAATTGAATGAAAACGTAATCTCCTTTTTTCAAAACATTCAGGACATTCTTCCAGAGTCCTTCATCCATGAAACTTTTGGAACTTCTCCCATTTTTTGCTCTGTTGTCGATGACCACCTTGTTCTTATCAAAAAAAGATGGCAGTATTTGGCACCATCCCCTCTCCGGGTTATTTCCGGTGGTATCCTTGTTGGCCATGGTCGAATCACCAATGGTATAAATGGTAATCTTCTTATTTTCAGACGAAAAACTGGTCAATAGCAGAACGAATGTCAAAAGGAGCAGAAATATTGAATTTTTCATGGTCTGATCTATTTGATTAGCTATTGGCAATTTTCTGTTACCAATGTTAGGCACTCAGAAGAAAATTTGTTAAAACTGTTCTTTACTTTACCCTTTATCCTTTATCCTTTTACTTAAGATACTTATCGAACCAATCCGAAAATGCCACCAGATAGTTCATGATATCTGGCCAAACCTTGTGAGTTCCACCCTGTTTGATCATCAGTTCACAGGGAACATTCAATTCTTTCAGTTTCTGGATAAAAATCTGGGATTGTTGCAACGGTATCAACTCGTCCATATCCCCATGGGCAATCAAAGTGGGGGCAGATTGTGTTGTCACCTGGTAAATAGGGGAGATTTGCCGGCCAATCTTCAGCAATAAGGTCGAATCCGTGATCATTTCAAAATGCCTGGATTGTTTGTTCCAGTTGCTGAATTCAAAAGCGGCACGGTATTCTGAAAGCTTGCCAGTTCCCAGGGATATTTTGCCAGTCTCACCAAAATTTAGGAAATCGGTTGGTGGAAAGAAGCAGGCTACTGCCTGGACATTTCCCGGAACCCTGTCGACCGGATCCTTTGCGTTCTGATCGGCTTCAACTCCCGTTGTGCCCATCATAAGAGAGAGATAGCCGCCTGATGAGGCACCTGTTATACCCAGTTTGTCAGGTTCAATATTGTATTTGGCTGCATTGAACCGAATAAACCTTACTGCACGGTGAAGGTCGGAAACTATCTCTATATTGTTATATTTTGGTGCAGAGCCGTGGCAAACTTCAAAGACAGTATAGCCCTTCATCAAAAAGGGTTGTGCGATGGTGGATGCCCATTCAAGTGCCATATCAAAATTGGATTGGAGTCCGGCACTGACAGCAAGGATAATTCCACGATTGTTTGATTTGGCTTTTGGGCTTAACACATTCATGGTCAGTGCCATTCCGTTCTTTCTACCGTAAATCACCTCTTCAGCGGAACCAATGGCATTTTCACTTTTCTGTGCAAATGAAGGAATAAGCCATAATACAAGGAGGACAGATATGATAATTTTTTTCATTATGAATAGTTTAGTAGTTCAATAAAGTAGCAAATGCAAAGTTTGGTTTAGGCTTACTAGCTAAACAACTAAAAGCTAAATATTAAAAGCCATTCCAATGCTAAAATTCAGATGTAAAATGAAACTTGATCTTCTGAAAGTCGCGCTGTGCCATATCCAAGATAAAGGCAGAATCAGCGAGAAAAACATCGCGTCCCTGTTTATCAAGTGCCATCTTGTTGTATTTTCTCTTCTTGAAATCTTCCAGAACGGCCTTGTCTTCACTTTCGATCCAGCAGGCTTTGTATAGGGAGATTGATTCCCAGCGGCATTTGGCATTGTATTCATGTTCCAGTCTGTACTCTATGACTTCAAACTGCAAGGCGCCAACCGTTCCAATAATCTTCCGGCCATTTAGCTGACTGGTGAACAACTGCGCGACACCTTCATCCATCAGTTGGTCTACGCCTTTTGCAAGTTGTTTGGATCGCATAGGATCTGCATTTTCAATGTACCTGAATATTTCAGGAGAAAAAGAGGGTATTCCCTTGTAATGCAGGATTTCTCCTTCAGTAAGGGTATCGCCGATTACAAAATTCCCGGTATCGGGTAATCCAATGATATCACCCGGAAAGGCATTTTCGATCACCTCCTTTTTATCTGCCATAAATGCAGTAGGACTCGAGTATTTAAAGCTCTTGGCCAAACGGATATGCCTGTAATTTTTATTTCTTTCGAACATTCCCGAGCAGATTTTGACGAAGGCAATCCTGCTGCGGTGGTTTGGATCGATGTTGGCGTGAATTTTGAAGACAAAACCTGTAAATGTCTCTTCTTCAGGATGTACCAATCTCTCTTCGGATTTTTTGGAGCGTGGTGACGGAGCCAGCTTGACAAAAGTGTCAAGCAATTCTTTCACTCCGAAATTGTAAAGCGCACTTCCAAAAAAAACGGGGGCCAATTCGCCGGCCAGGTAGGAGGAATGGTCAAATTCAGGGTAGACCCCTTCGACCATCTCGAGATCTTCACGAAGAACAATGGCATCATTTCCGATCAGTTTATCCAGCTCGGGATCGTTCAGGTTTTCAAATCTGATCCCTTTTTCAATATCCGTTATACTCGGATTAAACAAGCTAAGACTGCTGTCGTAAATATTGTATACCCCCTTGAATTCCGGGCCATTGTTGATTGGCCAGCTCAATGGACGCACCTTTATCATCAGTTGTTTTTCGATATCATCCAACAGATCAAAAGTATCGCCTGAAGGACGGTCCATCTTATTGATAAAGATGATGACAGGGGTTTTCCTCATCCTGCAAACATTCATCAGTTTTTCGGTCTGAGGTTCAACACCCTTGGCCGCATCTATCACGATGATGACGCTGTCGACTGCAGTAAGAGTTCGAAAAGTATCTTCCTGGAAGTCCTGGTGACCAGGCGTATCGAGGATGTTGATCTTATACCCACCGTATTCAAATCCCATTACGGAGGTTGCTACGGAGATTCCCCTCTGACGCTCAATCTCCATGAAATCGGATGTTGCACCTTTCTTGATTTTGTTGCTTTTGACCGCGCCGGCCACATGGATGGCTCCGCCAAAAAGAAGCAGTTTCTCGGTAAGTGTTGTTTTTCCTGCATCAGGATGACTTACAATGCCAAATGTTCTCCGCCGCAGAATTTCTTCGTTTAAACCCATTGTTTCAAATTATGGGGTAAATTTAGCATAAATATAAGTGAATTTTGGATTTTGGATTTTCAATTTTGGAATAGTACTCCGTCTACATGATGTAGAACGATTGATTTCCAATTACTTGTTCAAGATTTAGAAGAAAGTAATTAGATAGTGATAAAATTCAGGACACTAAAAAAATAAGGCTGAAATAATCTCATTTCAGCCTCCATTTTTTCTTGTTAATCCTAACACTTTATCCCTTTTCCATTCTCAATGTGCTAGATTGAAGGATTTGTATTCCAAAATCCAAAATCGAAAATTAAATTAGTCTTCGATAATCACAATCTTCTCAATCTTATCTCCCTGGCGAATGGCATTTACGACTTCAACCCCTTCTACAACTTTCCCGAAGCAGGTATGGTTTCGATCGAGATGGGCAGTGTTTTTCCTGCTGTGGCAAATGAAAAACTGAGATCCACCGGTATTTCTTCCGGCATGTGCCATCGATAATACACCACGATCGTGGTATTGGTTTTCTCCGTCGAGTTCACATTTAATTGTATAGCCGGGTCCGCCTGCTCCGGTTCCTTTTGGACAACCACCCTGGATTACGAAGTCCGGAATGACGCGGTGGAAGGTGAGTCCATTATAAAAACCCTCTTTGGATAATTTTACGAAGTTGGCTACCGCTATGGGAGCATCTTTTTCATAGAAATCAACTTTCATAACTCCTTTGGCTGTATGAATCTCTGCTTGTAACATGGTATTTTTTTTAGTTTTTGCAAAGATACCTCTTTCCGCAGGATAATACCAAGGATCCGTTTATATTTTGATTTTGAGAGTTAAATTGGAATAGCAGATCGGAGAAGCCAATAACCATCATTACAAGCGGGCATCTTTTCGGTGAACCTAAATTTTTGAATAGGTATTTCATCTATATTTGTCCTAAATACTTCCATTTATCATGATCCGTAGCTTAGGATCCGTTTTTGTCCTTTTCATCTTGCTGTTGCTGAGCGGAGGTTGTACCGTTTCGCACCAGACGAGGTTGGCTGCAACCTCCTTCGATAATGGTGAATATTTTAAAAGCATAGCCGCGTACCGGAAAATTTACTACAAAACCAAAGGCAGGGAAAACAAGGCAGCCATTCAGTTGAAAATAGGGGAAGCATTTTATAAAATAGGACAATACCGTCAGGCCGAAAGCTATTTTAAAAGTGCAATTTTTAAGGATCCTTCAGATGCTACAATCCTGCTGCGCTATGCTGAGGTGCTTAGGGCAAATGGCAAGTATGACGAGTCTATAAAGAGCTACCAGAAATTCCTCACCTATCATCCCAAGGATGAGCGTGCACTGAATGGCATAGTCTCCTGTAAGACCTGTAAAGAGATGTTGAAGAATACAACTCTTTACCAGATTGAGAACCTGAAAGAGATTAATTCCCGCTGGTCTGACTATGCGGCTATTTACCCGGGTTTAATTGAAACAGAAATGGTATTTACCTCCTCCAGGGAAGATGCCACAGGCAAAAAGAAAAATGCCGTCACGGGAGAGTACAATGCCGATATTTACAGATCCGTTTTCAATGCAGAAAAGAAAAAGTGGGATCTTCCCAAACGCATCGATGAGGCATTGATGGTAAATACGGTTGACGAAGAGGGTGCTCCGAGTTTTGACAAGAGCGGTAATACCCTCTACTTTACTCGTTCCCATTCGGAGAAAGGAGCTGAAGCTCAGGTAGGTATCTTTGAATCAACATTGATCAGCGGAAGTTGGGGCAGGGCAGTCAAACTTTCCATTGGCAATGACAGCCTGCTGGCAGCGCATCCATCCATTTCGAAAGATGGTGATGTGATCTACTTTGTTTCCAATAGACCCGGAGGTTTTGGTGGAAATGATATCTGGATGGCACAAAAAACGGGAGAGGGTAAGTGGGGTGAACCCAGGAATCTTGGTCCTCAGATTAATACAGCCGGAAATGAGATGTTTCCCTTCATCCGAGAAAACGGTGAACTCTATTTCTCGTCTGATTCACATATTGGATTGGGTGGATTGGATATTTTTAAGGCTACTCCAATAGAAAAGAATCAGTGGAAAATTGAAAATATGGGGGTCCCGATTAATTCAACCGGAGATGATTTTGCCATTTCGTTTTATCCCGGCGAAGAAAAGGGTTTCTTTTCGAGTTCACGCGACGGAAGCAGGGGCGATGATATCTACTCTTTTTTGTTGCCTCCTAAAAGTTATAAGGTGGAAGGAAACCTTTATAACAAAGAAACTGGCGAACAGGTTGAAGGTGCTTCTGTTCGTTTGATCGGAACCGACGGGACCATGCTTCGGATAAAATCTGAAAATGCTTCCTTTAAGTTTCAGCTTAAACCGGGAGTCGAATACCTTGTAACCGCCTTTAAAAAGGGCTTCTTGAACGCAAAGGCCTCCTTGTCGACTGTCGGACTCGACCAGGGTAAGGCATTCACCATCCGGATGGATTTGACACCAGTAGACCAGCCCATCAATATCGACAATATATTTTATGAATTTGGCAAATGGAACCTGATGCCTGAATCAATAGCCTCCCTCGATACAATGGTGAATCTGCTGAAACAAAATCCAACTGTAACCATCGAATTGATGGCACATACAGACTGCAGGGGAAACGCTGCAGACAATTTAATTTTATCACAAAAGAGGGCACAATCGGTTGTTGATTATCTGATCTCCAAAGGAATTCAACAGGGCAGACTAAGTGCAAAAGGTTATGGATTGAAGAATCCCAAGACAGTTGATGTCAAAATGGCTAAAATTCATCCATTCCTGAAAAAAGGTCAAATCCTAAGTTGTCAGTTCATTGAAGGATTGAAAAAAGAAGAGGAACGAGAAATATGCCACCAACTCAATCGCCGAACCGAGTTCAAGGTAACTTCCTCAGAATACAGGGAGAAGTTTAAGGAATAAAAGGATAAAGTGAACCCCGAGCATTGTATTCAATTGGTACAACGATAATTCCAAAATAGTTATTTCAATTTTGGATCGAGCTATTTCGACTTTATCCTTTATCCTTTATTTTTCCCTTGCGGAAAATGTTGTACTTTTGCCCCAGTTATGAGCAGCAACCAAAGGTATATACTCAGAGGAGTTTCAGCCTCCAAGGAAGATGTGCACCAGGCCATCCGAAACATCGACAAGGGTTTGAATCCCAAGGCATTCTGTAAGATTATTCCGGATATTCTTGGCGGTGATCCGCTTTGGTGCAATATCATGCACGCTGATGGGGCTGGAACAAAATCGGCTCTTGCTTACCTTTACTGGAAAGAAACCGGTGATCTAACAGTTTGGAAGGGTATTGCCCAGGATGCCGTTGTGATGAACCTCGATGACCTTATTTGCGTAGGTGCGACTCAAAATATCTTGCTTTCATCGACCATTGGGCGAAACAAAAACCTGATTCCCGGCGAAGTTGTCTCTGCCATCATCGAAGGGACCGAGGAATTCTGCAACGAGATGCGCGAACTCGGAATTTCCATTTTTCCCACCGGCGGTGAAACGGCTGATGTGGGTGATCTCGTCAGAACTGTGATCGTAGATTCGACGGTCACCTGCCGGATGAAAAGGTCGGAAGTGATATCTGCTGATAACATAAACGCGGGAAATGTCATTATTGGACTATCTTCCTCAGGAACGGCTATTTATGAAAAGGAGTTTAATGGTGGAATGGGCAGCAATGGACTGACCTCCGCCAGACACGATGTTTTTTCAAAATACTTTGCCGAAAAATATCCTGAAAGCTATGATCCATCCCTGCCGGATGAGCTGGTCTATTCCGGAGGATTTCGTCTGACAGACAGAATTGACGCGATTGGGATGGATGCCGGGAAAATGGTTCTCTCCCCAACACGCACCTATGCCCCGTTAGTTCGAAGGATACTTGATGAATACCGGAGTTCCATTCATGGCATGATCCATTGTTCCGGAGGAGCCCAAACAAAGGTGCTTCATTTTGTTGATAATGTTCATGTTGTCAAGGATAATCTTTTTAGTATTCCTGAGCTTTTCAGGATCATACAACAGCAAAGCGGTACCGAATGGCACGAAATGTACAAGGTATTTAACATGGGTCACCGGTTCGAAATCTATGCCGATGCTGAAGTTGCCGATGAAATTGTAGCGATTTCCCGGTCTTTTGGGATAGATGCCCAAATCATCGGTCATGTAGAACCGTTCAATGGGAAAAAGGTAACTATACAAAGTGTTTTCGGCACCTTCGAATATTAGCTTTTCTATTGGCATTTTAGGCACTATAGTTTGTTTTAGTCACTTTCCTATCAATATTTAACATCAACAAATAACATGTCAGATATATCATTACTCGAAAAATACGAAGGAATAAAAATACGCTTTGATGAGGTAAGCCAGCAAATCTCCGACCCGGAGGTCATGAAAGACATGAAGAGATATGTCAGGCTCAACCAGGAGTACAAGCAACTTGATGCATTGGTTCAATCCTTCAATCGCTACCGGAACTATTTGCAAAATATTGCGGATGCACGGGAGATCCTTGAAAATGAAACCGATGAGGATCTTCGCGAAATGGCAAGGGAAGAGCTGGATGAAGGCACTCAAAAAACTACTGCTTTTGAGGATGAGATCAAGCTTTTGCTTGTACCTGCCGATCCGGAAGACAGCAAAAATGCCATCCTCGAGATCAGGGGAGGCACAGGGGGAGATGAAGCGGCTATCTTTGCCGGTGACCTGTTCAGGATGTATTCCAAATTTTGTGATCGTGTCGGATGGAAACTGGAGGTTACCAATACCTCGGAAGGAACATCAGGCGGATACAAGGAATTGGTGGCAAAGGTTACCGGGAAAGATGTCTACGGTATCCTGAAATATGAATCCGGCGTACACAGGGTTCAACGGGTGCCACAGACCGAAACGCAGGGCCGGATCCACACATCAGCCTCTACAGTTGCAGTGTTACCGGAAGCCGAAGAATTCGACATCGATCTGAGAGATAGCGATATTCGGAAAGATACTTACTGTTCTTCAGGCCCTGGTGGGCAAAGTGTCAATACGACCTATTCTGCCATCAGACTGACCCATATTCCTACAGGGATTGTCGTAACCTGTCAGGATGAAAAATCCCAGATAAAAAACCTGGCCAAGGCCATGTCAGAATTGCGTACCCGGATTTACAACATGGAACACCAGAAATACCTTGATGAGATTGCTTCCAAAAGGAAAACAATGGTTTCAACAGGAGACCGGTCTGCAAAAATCCGGACCTACAACTATCCCCAGGGACGGGTAACGGACCATCGTATTGGCCTCACACTCTACAATCTGCCTGCCATCATGGATGGAGATATCGGCGAGATAATCGACAAACTCCGGTATGAGGAGAATATTGAACGACTGAAAGAAACTGAGTTATGAGATAAGTTATGAGTTATGAGTTATGAGACACAAGATACAAGACATGAGACATTTTAAGTGAATGCTTTATCCTTCACATCTTTCACATCAGCATATCAGCACATCAACACATTAGCACATTATGAACAAGTCCCAGCTTTTCGAACAGATCAAGAAGAAGCAGTCGTTTCTCTGCGTGGGATTGGATTCTGATATTCAGAAGATTCCCTCTTTTTTGTTGGATACTTCCGATCCAATATTCTATTTTAATCAGAAAATCATAGATGCTACTGCGCGCTATACAGTAGCCTATAAGCCAAACCTCGCATTCTATGAGTCGCATGGGATGGAGGGATGGAACAGCCTGGAAAAGACTGTTCATTATATTCGAAACAGGTATCCGGATATTTTTTTGATCGCCGATGCAAAACGGGGCGACATTGGAAATACCTCATCACTTTATGCCCGTACTTTCTTTGAAACTTATAATTTTGATGCAGTCACTATTGCTCCTTATATGGGAGAGGATTCAGTAACCCCATTTTTGGGCTATCCAGAAAAATGGGTTATTTTACTTGCCCTAACTTCAAACAAGGGAGCTTTCAACTTCCAGTTTATGGAGGACTCTCATGGTGAGAAACTGTTTCAAAAAGTATTGCGCCAATCGCAACAATGGGCAAACGAAGAAAGCATGATGTATGTTGTTGGAGCTACTAAGGCTGAGGAGTTGAAAGGAATCAGAACAATTGTTCCCAATCACTTTCTGCTGGTTCCGGGAGTCGGTGCCCAAGGTGGAAGTTTGGGGGAGGTTGCAAGATTTGGCATGAACGACCAATGCGGCCTTCTGGTCAATTCATCCAGGGCAATTATCTATGCCTCGAACTCTGCTGATTTTGCGGAAAAAGCGGCTGAAGCAGCTTTTGAAACACAAATTGAGATGAAAAATCTACTCCTTGCGAAAGGATTGATCCAGCCGGACAATGATTGAATTGTTACTCTTTATCAGGAATTTACATTTATATAAATTAGGCATTTTTTTGAATCTGGTTCAAAATGAAAAC
>Ga0118677_10008947_pt1 | contig 15846 bp, 9 predicted proteins | sample AliMusrvi5mmetaG_FD_86154 | JGI IMG/M metagenome (GOLD analysis project Ga0118677, IMG submission 86154) | reverse complement strand
CGCCCCTGCCCTTTCCCAAAACGGGGAAGTCGAGTTCGCTCTCCAAAAGGCCCTCGCCCTCGAACGTCACCACGCGGCTCACTCCGTAGGCCGCGCGCTCCATCCCGTTCGTGGTGAGCGTGTACACGCACCGGGTGCCGCGGTTGCGCTCCAGGGGACTCCCGAGAAAAACGCCCGCCTCGGTCGCAACAACCGTGTAGCGTCCGGTCCAGGCCTGCCCCGCCTCGACCTGGCCCAGCTCGGTCGGCGCGTCGCAGGTGACCAGGAACAGCGGCTTGGCGTAGCCCTCGATCCCGACCTTGATGTTGCGGTTGCCGGGGTCGTCGGTCTCGATGAAGAACACCTGCCTGAACGCGCCGGACACCTCGTTCTTCAGGATCGAGACCGCCACCTCGCCGGTCTCGCCCGGCCCGAGGGAGCGCGGATAGGCGTCGACCCGCATGCATTTGCAGGTGCCGATGACATGTTCGAAGCGCAGCTCCCCCGCGCCCGCATTGCGGATCTGCACGCGCGCCGTGCGATCCTCCGTGTTCGGATAGGTTCCGAGCGACACCACGTTCGTCCCCAGGAGCACCGCCTGCCCCAGCTTCTCCTGCGCGGCCACATCGATGTTCGCCTGGTTGATCGCCTCCGCCGCCGCCTTGCGCCCGATCGCCTTGATGTAACCCGATTCGTCATCGATATCGCGAATGTTGACGTTGATGACGGCCAGACCGATCTTTTCCAATTCGACCGCCACCGCCTCATTCACTTTGACCATGAAGCCTTGCCGGTCCCGATTGATGTCCTCGATCTTCATCGTGGCGATGACGGCGCGCATCTGGCCGATGATGATGTCCTGCGCCTGGGTCTGGATCTGCTGGGTGGATTCGCCGAGCAGGCGGACGGCCGCATTCTGCATGATGCCCGGCTGGTTTGAAATGGCCGCAGTCACGGTGGTCGGCACGCTGACGCGGATGTTTTCCTGCGAAAGCGCATTGGAGAGGTCGATCGGGACCACAAACGGCTCGAGGTCAAGGTAGTCGTACGCCTGGAAGAGCGGCCACACAAACGCCGCGCCGCCATGGACGCATTTGGAAGCGCCGCTGTTCGTCTTGCCGTAGATGACGAGGATCTTGTTTGAAGGGCAGCGCTTGTAGCGCTTGGCGAGCGTGATGAACAAGGTCAGGAAGAGCACGGCCGTGATGATGCTGAGGATGATGCCCGGCGATGCCGCGCCCTCCTGCCCCGCAATGGCGGCCAACGGCAGCGATGTGATGATTGCGTTCATTCCTTTATTCCTTTCACTGGGTTGTGGAATGTTCAATTTCAACTTCAACAGAGTTGGGCCCGGTCACTTTGGTGACCTTGACGGCCGCTCCCGCCTTGGCGGGCGTCCCATTGGCCGAGCGGGCTTTAAGGTGGGTCAACACACCGCTGCAGAGGACGCGGATCTCACCGTTGCCATCCGCCGGGATATCCAGATAAACGCTGCCGGTGACGCCCACGCAGGAGCTGATCCTGATGTTGCCGGTTTCCGTCATCCGCCGCATGCCGTAGACCAGGAGCGATATCAGGAGCATGGCCCCGAAGCCCCACAGGAGGCTGTAGCCCAGGCAGGAGGCGGTGGCGATCCCCCTGGACATATAAAGCGCACCGGCCCAGGTGAACAGCGTGAAAAAGGCGACCACCGACCTGACGCTCAGCAGCTTGAAGGCGACGGCCGAATCATCGGCATCGCCCGGGGAATCATGATGCATGGTATCCACATGCGCGTCCAGGTCTGTGCCGGCGCCGAGCCCCAGGAACGCCATGATGACCTGCCAGGCAAAGAAGACGCTGAAGAACGCCGCGCCAATGAAGAACCATTGGTTAAGAGGCTGAAGACCGCTCCACCAGGCCGTGAACGATTCCATTGTTTCCTCCCGTCTGTTTCCATGCGGCGCCCGGCCCGCATTCGTGGAAAAGATACATTCCCCGCAAGACGGGAACAAGCAAATAAAATGCCTTCACCGCAAACGCACGGCCACGCCAGGGCGGCGCCCGGCGGTGGCGGCGGTCATGTGTTCCCGATCCGGGTGTACACGTCCTCGAAATCGCGGACCCGCCCGGCAAAGGCCGACACGACCGCAGGGTCAAAGTGGGTGCCGCTGTTTTTGATGATGATGTCCCTGGCCTCGGCATGAGGCAGGGCGGGCTTATAAGGGCGCTGCGAGCGCAGCGCATCATAGACATCCGCCACGGCCATGATGCGGGCCGAAAGCGGGATGGCGTCGCCGCGCAGCCCTTCGGGATATCCGGTGCCGTCATATTTCTCGTGGTGGGACTGCGCGATGTCGAGCCCCATGGCGATGAATTCGTTGCCCGGATACTGGGCGTGGACCGCCCGGAGCGTCGCGGCGCCGGTCGCCACATGGCGCCGGGCGCAGTCAAACTCCTCCGCAGTGAGCGTGCCGGGCTTCAGCAGGATCGCATCCGGAACCCCCACCTTGCCGATGTCGTGGAGCGGCGCGGCCTGGTAGATGGTCTCGACATAGCGGTCCGTGATCACGCCGGCGCCATACCGCATGCACAGCAGCTCGCCGGCGAGGACCCGGCACAAGACCTGGACCCGGTCCAGATGCCGGCCGGTCTGGTCATCGCGCGATTCCGCCAGCTTGGCCAGCGCGAAGATGGTCGCCATCTGCGCCCGGTTGATCTCCCGGATTTTATCCTGGACGAGGTCCTCGAGGTGCGCGTTGTGTTTTTCCACCTCCATCTGCAGCCGCCGCAGCCTCAGGTGGGTGGCCACCCGCGCGGCCACCTCCCCGGTCTGGAACGGCTTGGTGATGTAATCCACGGCGCCCATGGCGAAGGCCTTCACCTTGTTCGCCGTCTCCGCGTCCGCGGTGATGAAGATCACGGGGATGGCCTTGAGCGCCTCATCAGCCTGCAGGCGCGTGTACACTTCGAAGCCGTTCATCTCCGGCATGTTGATGTCCAGCAGGATGAGGTCGGGCAGCTCGGCGCGGGCGGCCTGCAGCGCAAGCCGGCCGCCGGGGACGGGGCGCGGCTCGTAGCCCTGCTCCCTGATGATCCCGGCCAGCAGCTCCAGATTGGCGGGGACATCATCCACGATGAGGATGCCGGGCGAGACGGCCGGCGCCGGGCGTTTCAGGCCAGTGTTCATATATTCACCTCTTCTTGTTCGCCTGCGATTTCAGGATACAGCTTGAGCATGCACTCCGGGCAGATGCCATGGCTGAACTGCGCCTCGGAATGTGCGCTGACATAGGTTTCGACGGCCTCCCAGGCGCCTTTGTCGTCGCGGATCTGCTTGCAGCTGGCGCAGATGGGGATGATGCCGCGCAGGGTGCGGATGTCCTCCAGCGCCTTGCGCAGCTCGCCCACGGTGAGCGCCAGATCGAGCTGGAGCTTCCGCAGCCGCAGGTGGGTGGCCACCCGCGCGCACACCTCCCCGGCCTGGAAGGGCTTGGTGACGTAATCCACGGCCCCCATGGCAAAGGCCTTCACCTTGTCCACGGGCTCGGCATCGGCGGTGATGAAAAGCACGGGGATATCCTTGAGCGCCGCATCGGCCTTGAGGTGTGCGCACACCTCGAAGCCGGTCATCTCCGGCATATTGACGTCCAGCAGGATGAGGTCGGGCGGCTCGGCGCGGGCGGCCTGCAGCGCAAGCCGGCCGCCGGGGACGGGGCGCGGCTCGTAGCCCTGCTCGCGGAGCATCTCGGCCAGCAGCTCCAGATTGGCGGGGACATCATCCACGATGAGGATGCCGGGGGCGAGATTTGAACAAGGCGCGTCTTCCATCATGACCTCCTGGTTGGGCCGCTGCATCCAGCCGCATCCCGCAGGATGCAGCTGGTTAGATTATCAGAAAATCCGGGCATTTCTGTTCCTTTATTTCCAACCGCCCACCCGCGCGTCCCGCATTCCCGGCGGCCGGGCCGGCCGCCCTCCAGAAGAGCAGACAGTTTACAGCCTTCCCCGCCCCCACCATGGTTAATCTTTCCACCCACTTCGTGTCCTTCGTGCTCTTCGTGGTAAATCATTCCGGCAGATTTCACCGCGAGAGATCGCAAAGAACGCAAAAACAGATCTGATAATTTCCATTGCAGCCACCCGCCCCACGCCCCTTTCGCGGTCTTTGTGTTCTTTCGTGGTGAATCTTTTCCGTTTTACTTATATCGGCGCCCGGAGGTCGCCTCCCACATTCCGCTCCCTGGAGGGCGATGGGCTCCATCGCCGTCTGCTCCCTCATTCCCGGCGGCCGGGTCAGGCGGGGTTCACGCACTCGCGGATATGGTGCACAAGCCGGGGCACATGGACCGGTTTTGCCAGCATCACCGGCTGGCCGGGCGCTTCGCATTCCTGCGGCGTGGACACGAGCGCGGTGAGGAAAATGAAGGGGACCCGCCGCGTGGCGGGATGGACCTTGAACTCCCGCATCACGCCGGGCCCGCTCTTGCCGGGCATGGAGATATCGCAGACCACGACATCCGGCCTGAAGGCGACCGCGGTCTCCAGCGCGTGCGTGGCGCTGCTTTCCATGCAGACCTCAAACCCGCGCTGCTCAAGATCGGCTTTCAGCAGCTCGTTGAGCTGCGCCTCGTCATCAATCAGCATCACCCTGTGTTTGACCGTGTTCACCGGCAGCCTCCTGTTGGTTTTTCGCCGTGTTCCGCAGGCGCGTCAAGGAGCGGCAGCTCGAACCAGAAGGTGCTCCCGGCGCCCTCCCTGCTCTCGACACCGATGCGTCCGCCATGGGCCTCCACCGCCATCTTGCAGAAGGTGAGCCCCAGCCCGGTCGCATATTTCACCTGGTGCTCAAAGGTCGCCACCTGTCCAAATTTATCAAAAATCGTCCGCTGGTATTCCTCCGGGATGCCCGGGCCGTTGTCCTGAACCGCCACACGCACACGGCCGTCCTGCGGCGTGATGGCCAGGCGGATCCAGCCGGCCGGCGGGGTGAATTTCAGGGCGTTGTCCACCAGGTTTTGAAGCACGCGGAGCAGGATGTCGGCGTCGGCGGTCACGGCCACGGATGCGGCGGACGCCTCGACCGTCAGCTCCCGCCGCCCGCGGAGCGGCTCGACGGATGCCAGCACGCTCCTGGCGATGGCCACCACGTCGCACCGGACCCGGCGCAGCTTCATCGCGCCGGACTCCATCTTGCCCACATCCAGGATGGAGCTGATCATCTCCGCGAGCTTGGCGGTGACCGCCAGCGCGGCGTTCATGAATTTCTGGCTGTCCTTGGTCAGCGACTGCGCCTCGCGCTGCATGACCACATCCATGGAGCCGCGGATGACGGCGAGTGGGTTGCGCAGATCGTGGATGATCATGTGCACCAGGGTCTCCTTCAATTTTTCAAACTCGCTGAGCCGGACATAGTTCCGCTCCAGCTCGCGCCGCTGCCGGTGGATCTCGAGATGGGTCCGCACCCGCGCCGCAACCTCCGCGGCCTGGAAGGGCTTGGTGATATAGTCCACGCCCCCCAAGGCGAAGGCCTTCACCTTGTCCTCCGTCTCGGCAAAGGCGGTGATGAAGATCACGGGGATATCCTTGAGCGCCGCATCGGCCTTGAGGTGTGCGCACACCTCGAGGCCGTTCATCTCCGGCATGTTGATGTCCAGCAGGATGAGGTCGGGCGGCTCGGCGCGGGCGGCCTGCAGCGCAAGCCGGCCGCCGGGGACGGGGCGCGGCTCGTAGCCCTGCCCGCGGAGCATCTCGGCCAGCAGCTCCAGATTGGCGGGGACATCATCCACGATGAGGATGCCCGGGGCGGGCTGTGAACAAGACATGTCTGCCATCATGACCTCCTAATTGAGCAGTTGAATCAATGCGTTGTAATCAAACCTTGCGGCCATGCCCCGGAGTGTTTCGCCAATCTCCGGCGTGATCGCAACGGCCTGCTGGATCAATTTGAGCAGCTGGCCCTGATGTCCGCTGATGGTGGCCGCGCACATCTGCCGCCTCAGCTCGGCGGGCAAGGTGTCCACCAGCGCCCGCATCAGGTCCTGCGTGATGGCGGGGGCGGGGTCCTGCCGGGCCGGCGGGACGGAGTCGTACCGGATTCCGGTCAGGTCCCGGATTTTCTCAAACAGCACGGCCATGCGGAAGGGTTTGGCCATGAAATCGTCTGCGCCGGCCGCCGTGCTGCGGAGGCGGGCCTCCCCGCTGGCGTTGGCGGTCAGCATGAGGATCTTTACCGCGCGGCCGCCCGGGCTTTGACGGATCAGCCGGATCGCCTCGTTGCCGCCCATGACCGGCATCCCGTCATCCATCAGGATCAGCCCGGGCTGGACGGCGGCGAAGGCGGCCACGGCCTCCCGGCCATTGGCGGCCTCGGCCACCTCGAAGCCTGCGGCGCCGAGCATTTGGACGATGAGGAGACGGCTGCTGCCGTCATCCTCCGCAACCAGCACCCTGCAAGCGGGTTGCCCCGCCACGATGCGCAGGACATGGCGCGCATCGGCGTCGGCCGCCGCCGGCGCCACGCCCGCCATGACGGGGACGTCGAGCGTGAAGATGCTGCCCTTGCCCACCTCGCTGGCGACGGTCACATCGCCGCCCATCAATTGTGCAAGCTGGCGGCTGATGGCCAGCCCGAGCCCGGTGCCGGCGCCGCTGCGCCGGCCCGCATCCGCCTGCTCAAAAGACACGAACAGGCGATCCATTTCGTCTGCCGCAATGCCCGGTCCGCTATCCTCGACCCGGATCACCAGCCGCAAGACCGCCCCCGCCGGTTCGACCGCCACGCGCAGCCATATGCCGCCCTCGCGGGTGTACTTCACCGCATTGCCGAGCAGATTGATGAGCACCTGCCGCAGCTTCTGCTCATCGGCGACGAGGTAGCGGGGCGCCTGTTCAACCCCGTCCGCGTGGAGGGTCAGGTTCCTGGACTCCGCCCGGATGCGGAACATCATGGCCAGATCATCCAGCAATCCATGCAGGTCGAAGGCGGCCGGCGCCAGGGCGATCCCGCCCGCCTCAATTTTGGACAGCTCAAGGATGTCATTGAGCAGCGCCAGCAGGTGTTCCCCGCTGCGGTTGATAATCTCCACGCGCGGCCTCTGGCCCGGGGTGAGCTCCGGATCATACTGCAGCAGCTGCGCAAAGCCGAGAATGGCGTTGAGCGGGGTGCGGATCTCGTGGCTCATGTGGGCAAGGAACCGGCTTTTGGCGGTGGTGGCCAGGATGGCCTGCGCGGCCAACCCATCCGCCTTGGCCGTGGCCGCGGCGAGGTCTTTGTTGATGTCGACCAGGTCGCGCTCCGTTTTTTCCCGGCGCCTGACATTGACCAGCATCTGGGAGAAAAACGTCAGCAGGGCGATTTCCGTGCCTGTGTATGCGTAGCGCGTCTTGACCGAATCAAACCCCGCAAACCCCATGCAGTGCTGGTCCTCCATCATGGGGACCGTGATCAGGCTCTTGATCCCCTGCGGCGCCAGGATGTCCCTCAAATTGCCCGGCGGCAGGGCGTCGACGTCTTCAATATACAGGGACCGGCCGCCGGCATGGGCCGCGACCCACTCCGGGATCCCGGCCAGGGGGACATCCTGCAGCTGCTCAATCTGGGGTTCAACGCCCGCGGCGCACCATTCATATTCATTGGCCGTGATTTTCTTTTCAAACTCGTAGCGGAACACATAGGCGCGGTCCGCGGCAACAAATTCACCCATTTTTCTCAGCGACAGCCGGATGGCGTCGTCCACCTTGTCCAGCGGGATATTGATATGCTGCGAGGCCAGCTCCATCAGGAGGTTCCTCATGCTCTCCGTACGGGCCAGGGCGGCCTGCGACTTTTTCAGGGCGGCGAGGTCGGCGATGATGATCAGCAGCACCTGCGCGCCCTGGCTGTCGATGATTTCTCCGGAGAGCAGGCCGTCGGAAAACTGGCCGGGTTTATTGCGGATCTTCATCTCCACGTCCAGGACGCGGCCGCGGGACTCAAGATCGGCATCAATCCTCGCCTGCACCGACGGGTCCTCAAAGAGGTTCAGCTCCCCGGCGGTCCTGCCGACCACCTCCCCGCGCGCGGCCCCGAGATGCGTGAGGAAGGCGTCGTTGACATCGAGGATGATCCGGTCCGGCATCGAGCAGATGAACATGAGGGAGGGATTGTGGCGGAACATCTTCTCGAATTTATCCAGGGCCGCCTGCTGCGCCGCCAGGTCCTTGAAGGTGCTGAACACACATTCCGCGCCGTCCCACCGGCCGTGCCACACGCGGGCCTCCACCGGCAGGGCCGCGCCGCTTTTCGTCTGTATCGGCAGCGGGCAGAACGCCTGTTCGCCATGCATCATGGCGTCAAAGGCCGCCCCGGCCTCCTTGCGGCATTCCGCCGGATACAGGCCGAGGAGCTGCAGCGCCGCCATATCGTCACGGGTGTAGCCCAGCTTGTGGAGGAACGCCGGATTGGCAAACAGGATGCCCCCGCCGGGCGCGCTGACCACCACAATGTCGTCCGCCGACTGGAAGAAGGTGCGGAAATTCTCCTCGCTGGATTTAAGCTTTTCCTCGAGCTGCGCCTGCGCGGTGACGTCCCAGTTCGTGCCGATCATGCGCAGCGGCCGGCCGGCCGCATCGCGATGCACAATGGCGAAGGCGTGGATGTTGCGGATGGAACCGTCCGGCCAGCACACGCGGAACTGCGTGTCGAACTCCTTCTCGCCGCGCAGCGCCATCTGGATTTCCAGATCCCCGCGCGCGCGGTCCTGCGGATGCAGGCCGGCCTGCCAGGCATCGTAGGCGCCGCTGAATGTGTCGGCCGTGATCCCGTAGATCCGGTACATCTGCTCATCCCAGACCAGGCGGTTGTTGGCCACATCCCAGTCCCAGATGCCCACGCCGCCCGCCCGCGTGGCGAGCGCCAGGCGTTCCGCCATTTTCCGCACCTCCGATTCAGCCTGCTTGCGCGCGGTGATGTCGCGGCTGACGCCCAGCAGGCCGATGACCTGCCCGTCCGCGTCGCGCAGGGGCGCCTTCAAGGTGTCGATGAGGACGCGCGCGCCGTCCGGATACTGGATCCACTCCTCATTGTGGTGCGACTCGCCCCGGTCCATCATGAGGCGATCCTGGACGCGGAAGAAGTCCGCGGTCTCCCTGCCGAACAGGTCCTGGTCGGTGGCGCCGACGACCCCCGGCACATCGCGGCCGACCAGCCGGGCGAACTCGGGGTTGCAGCCCAGGTACACGCCCGCCGGGTCCTTGAAGAAGATGATGTCGGGGATGGAGGCCAGCAGCCCGGTCAGCAGCGCCGTCTTCTCGTGCAGCACCACGGTCTGCGCGTCCGCCAGCTGCTTCACGGCGGCCGTGCGGTTCAGCAGCGCCGCGATCAGGGCGCACAGCAGCCATGTGATGAGCGGGCCGAGGAGGAGGATGAGCCAGAGGCTTGCGTATTCCGCCGCAAAGGGCCCGCCGCCCGCCTGCGCAAAGCGCAGCGTCCAGCGATGGCCATTGAAATCCACCGGGGCCTGCCACGTGAAGCGCTCGCCCGCCATGCGGGCGACGGCATCGCGCCCCGCGGGGCGCGAGTCATAGAGCAGGCTTTCGGGCGACGGCTTCGCGCCGTCGAAGACCCGGAACTGAAGCAGATCTTCTTTTTCCGGATGGCGGGAACCCAGCAGCCCCCGCATCAGGTCGTTCATCCGGTAGGGGCTGTAGACCCAGCCCCGGATGGCGGCGCGGCGCTGGGCCACCGAAGCGGTGGGCATGCCCTTGCGGTAGACCGGCACATACATCAAGACGCCGGGCTGGACATCCTCGGCAGTTTCCTGGACCAGGACCACCTTGGCGGAGAGCGCCGCCGCATCCGTGTCCCGCGCCCGCTCCATGGCGGCGCGGCGCACCGGCTCCGACCACATGTCATAGCCAAAGGCCTGCAGGTTGCGGCCGGAAAACGGCTCGATGTAGATGATGGAGGAATAGACCTCCCGGTCGCCCGCCGGCCTCACTGTGTATGAGGGGAAGCCTTCGCCGCGGATTTCCCGGATATGCCCGGCCAGCGCCGGCTGCGGGATCAGAAGCGAAAAGCCAAAGCCCTGGATGCCGGGGAGCTGGTTTTCAATCCTCAGGCGCCGGCTGAACAGGTTCCACTCCTCGCGCGTGACCACATCGGATGCGGCAAAAAGCGCCTCCCCGCCATGCAGGAGGCGGGCATAGTCATCCAGCTTGTCCAGGATCTGGGCCTGAATCTCCCTGCAATGATAGCCAAACGCCTGCTTTGCGTTATTCTCCGTGCTTACGCCCATATACACGGCGACGTTGGCGGTGAGCAGCAGGCCGAGCACCAGCACGAGCCGGACGGTGTGCCGGGAGGTGGATTTCAAGCGCGGCGCAGCGGGCGCAACCGGCGGTTTAGATAAAGATTTCACCTGCATGGATTCGCTTTTTCGCCCGCCATTCAAGACTCCGCACCTGCGCCTGTTTTTCTTGATCACCGCGCATCCCGGACCGAGAGACAACGCTCAACACGGTATAAGAATAACGCGCGACTATCAAAGCATATCTGCGGGCGCGGGCGGTTTTTATCGCCGCTCCGGGCGTCATGGTTTCAACGACGCGCAGGCGGGGGTGCAAAGAGCGGTCAGCGATCAGCTTTCAGCGGTCAGCCGCACCCGGAATTTAACTGCAAAATGCGAAAGGGAGAGCAGAGATTTTCTCGCAAAGGCGCAAAGGGCGCAAAGTTCCGGAATTACACGGCGGCCGGGTGACTCCGCTTTCGCGGTCTTCGTGCTCTTCGTGGTGAATCATTCCGGCGGAATTCACCGCGAGAGATCACAAAGAACGCAAAGATAAAGAGCGGTCAGCGATCAGCATCCGGAATTCAATTACGACATTTCACATGGATATACAGGATGGACAGGCTCAACGGCGGCCGGGCCGGCCGCCCTCCATTATTTTTCTTATCCGTGTCATCCGTCCCATCCGTGGTTATTCCCCTCCTGCCTCCCCCCTACTTCTTATCCAGCGCCTCGCGGACTTTGGAGGCCAGCGTCTTGACGTCGAACGGCTTCTGGATAAAATGCACCCCTTTATCCAGGACGCCGTGGTGGGCGATGATGTCGGCCGTGTAGCCCGACATGAACAGGCTCCGGATGCGCGGATAAAGGGCCTTCAACTCCCTGGCCAGGGCCTGGCCGTTCATGCCGGGCATGACCACATCGGTCACGAGCAGATGGACAGGGCCGACGTGCTCCCGGGCCAGCTGGATGGCTTTTTCCGGCGCATCAGCCGCCAGCACGGTATAGCCCAGCTGCTTGAGCATGATCACGGCCAGCCTCAGGATGGACGGCTCGTCCTCCGCCACCAGGATGGTTTCATGGCCATGCGCGTCCGTCGGCGCCGGGGCATCCTCCAGCACCAGCCCGTCCTGGCCCGCATGCCGGGGCAGGTAGATATTGAAGGTGGTTCCCTTGCCCGGCTCGCTATAGACGTTGATGAATCCGTTGTTCTGCGTGACCACGCCATAGATCATGGCCAGCCCGAGGCCGGTGCCTTTGCCCACCCCTTTGGTGGTGAAAAACGGCTCGAACAGGTGCACCAGCGTTTCCTTGTCCATGCCGCAGCCGGTGTCGCTCACGGTGAGCCGCAGATAATCGCCCGGCACAAAGCCGGCGTGGGCGGCGCAGTAGTCCGCGTCAAAGGTGCTCCGGCCCGTCTCGATGAAGACCTTGCCATGGCCGGCGATGGCATCCCGCGCGTTGACGCACAGGTTGACCAGGATCTGGTCAACCTGGGAAGGATCCATATGGACCGGCCACAGGTCCGGGCACGGCTGCCAGGCGATCTGGATATTCTCGCCGATGAGCCGCTGCAGAATCTTGAGCATGCTATCCACGGTCCCGTTCAGGTCCAACACCTTGGGCATGATGACCTGCTTACGGGCAAAGGCCAGCAGCTGGCGGGTGATATCGGCGGAGCGCCGGGCCGCCTGGCGGATCTCCATCAGGTCGGCATGGATCGGCTGCCCGGGCTGCACCTGCGTGAGCGCCAGGTCCGTGCGCCCGAGGATCACGCCGAGCATGTTGTTGAAGTCGTGGGCCACGCCGCCGGCCAGGAAGCCCACCGATTCCATCTTCTGGGCCTGCCGGAGATGGTCCTCGAGCTGGCGTTTTTCCTCCTCCTCCCGCTTGCGCTCGGTGATGTCGTGCAAAAACACCACCAGCCGGCCGCCCTGGTCCGGGCGGTACTTGGTGCTGACTTCGACGTCGCAGATGCGCCCGTCCTTGCAGCGGTGCCGCGACTCGAAACGATCCTCGCCCCGCGTCATGACCTTTTGGGTGTGGGCGGCGACGGCCGCGGCCGATTCGACGACCTCGACGTCGGAAATGCGCATGGCCAGCAGCTCCTTCGCGCTGTAGCCGCTCATCCGGCAATACGCCTCGTTGACCTCCAGAAAATTCCCCTGCATGTCCACCAGCCAGATGCCGTCCATGGCGGTGTGAATCATGGCCCGATGGTGTTCAGCGCTCATCCGCAGCGCCTCCTCGGCCTGCTTGCGCGCGGTGATGTCATTCATCACAATGCGGCATTCCGGCGCGCCATCGGGAGTCTGCGTGACCAGGGTGCTCAGACGCACCCATAAGCTGACGCCATCCGGCTTCACGATCCGCAGGTCGCGCCCCTGCAGCGCGCTGGATTCCGCAACCTGCCTGCGGTGCAGGTAGTAAAGGGCCTGGTCATCTTTGTGGATGAACCGGGAGAGCTTGCTCCCGACCAGCGAGTCGCGGGCCACGCCCAGCAGGGCGATGGCGGCGAGGTTGGCAGTCAGGGCCACCCCTTCTTCGTTGAGGGTGATATACCCCACCGGCGCGAAGTCGTAGAGGTCTTCATAGCGCGCGCGCGATGCCTCCAGCGCCGCCTGTGCCCGGCGCAGCTCCTCGTTCTGCATCTCTATTTCGGTCTGGCGCACCTGCAGCTCGTGGATCAGCCGCTGCGTTTCCCCGGTCGGCGCGGATTCAATATTCTTGTCCGTCATGTTTATATCGCCCTGGTTTCCCATGTCATATCGCGCTCCCGGCGCGGAGTCCGCCATGCCGCATTCCGTTCCATGGCGGGAATGGGCCCCATCGCCGCCTGCTCCCCATTCACGGCGTACGCACTCAATATCACACGCGCGAAGAAAATAAAAAGGAAAACGTCATCGGGCGGCCAGGGCGGGAGCCTCAAGCATTGCGCCGCCTTTTACCTTTTCCGGCGGGCTGGTCAGGCGCCGGATGTGGTCAAGCAGCAGCGTCATATTGACCGGCTTGGCCATCATGATGGGGGTGGCCATGCCGGCCTCCTCCTCCCGCTTGGTGACCAGCGAGCTCAGGAAAATGATGGGGATGTGATTGGTGGGTGGACGCTCCTGCAGGTCGCGCACCACGCGGGAGCCGGTCTTGCCGGGCATGACGATGTCGCAGATGATCACGCCGGGCCTGAATTTGACGGCGGTTTTCAGCGCGGCAAGCGGGTTGCTCTCCGAGGCAACCGTCATCCCGTAATTTTCCAGCGTGCCCTTGAGCATCTCATTCTGGATTTCATCGTCATCAATCAACAGCACTCTATTTGCGGTCATGTTCATGGATATCCCTTTGCTGTCTTGTCAAAAAAAAGATTCCCGCCAGCCGGACCGGCCGCCCTCCCACATTCCGGACGGCTCGCCCGGAGGTCTCGCCCTACCGCTCCACCCAAGGGGTGATTTCAGATTTCAGACGTCGGTCGAGCCGACCGCCCTCCAGAAGATCCGATCCGTGGAGGGCGATGGGCTCCATCGCCGTCCTGATAACGCGCCATTGCCTCAGAAAAGCCGGGACACCCAAGCCGCCACGGTGGTCCAGAACCACAATCCAAAAGCCACAATGGCTGTGTACACTGCTGCGATCGGCCAATTCATGTGTCTGCCTTTGTTTTTCACCCGCCACACGTTTAGAGCATCTGCGCCACGATCAATCAGCCGGCGGCCTGGGTGGCATGGGTGGCATGGATCACCAGCACTTTGGCCGCCGCGTCGGCGCGGTTCGCCACGTCATGCGCAACATGCCCGGCGAAATAAATGCTGTCGCCGGGCGCCAGCATGAACTCGTCCTGGTTCAAGGTCACATGCACCTGGCCCTCGATGCCGTAGATAAACTGGTCCGTGCGCGTGGCCTCGCGCTTGAGCGCGGTCTGCGGCGGAATTTCCAGCATGAGCGGATTCATCAGCTTGAGCCGCTTGTCGCGGGCGAGCTCAAACCAGGCGCCCATGGGGTTGGCATGCTCCTGCGATGCGCCCTGCCCGGCCGGGGTGAACACATAGGCCGGATCGGGCGTCTTGCGGTGCAGCAACTCGGACGGCGCGACGCCCAGCCCTTCCGCAAGGCGATAGAGCAGCGACACGGACGGCAACGACTGCTGGTTTTCGACCTGGGAAAGGCAGCCTTTGGTCACGCCGGTGCGGGCCGCCATTTCTTCCAGGGTTAGCTTGCGCTTCTTGCGCAACGCGCGAATGTTCAGGGCAATATCTCCAATACTCATTCCAACCTCCTTATCGCCAGGACCTCTGGCATTCCTTAACTAGGTTTAAATGTACAAAACCAGACGCGGCCTGGATAGCGCGGGCGTTTGTGATCCGGATGTCATGGTTTCAACTACACGCAGGCGGGTTGAAAAGAGCGGTCAGCGATCAGCTTTCAGCGGTCAGCCGCACCCGGAATTTACCGGAAAGAAAAAATTCCCCGCCCCCACCGTGATTAATCTTTTCACCCACTTCGTGTCCTTCGTGCTCTTCGTGGTGAATCATTCCGGCGGATTTCACCGCGAGAGAACGCAAGGGTGCGGAGACGGAAAGAAAAGATTCACCAGATAGACGTTGATCCATCCCGGCATTCCGGGATGGATCATTAATTCAGCCTGACAGGTTCTACTGTTTGCCGCTGCTTTTCGGGGCCTGGGGTGTTTCCGGGGCCGCCGCGGCACCGGCCAGCTTGCCAAGGAACTCCGGGAGCTCGAGGCCGACCTGTTTCGCCAGCTCATGCATCGGGGGCAGCGCGCCCATGAGCTTCTTGCCGAGGTTCGACATCCCGCCGTTCTCGGAGCCGCCGTCCCAGATGATGATCTTGTCAATGGGCAGGTCCTGGATGGCCTTGGCCTGGATATTCGCAATTTCCGTGAGCCGCTCGATCAGCAGCAGCGCCGCCGCGACCTGCGGATCGCCTGCGGACTGGACGAGGTTGCGGTAGCCCTTGGCCTTGCCGTCCAGGACCGCCTGCAGGCCCTCACCCTCGGCCGTCATCTTCGCGATGGTGGCCTCCGCCTGCCCCCTGGCGATCAGCACGGACTGCTCGCGCTGCGCGTCGGCCGCGATGACGACGCGCTTCTTCTCCGCATCGGCCGGAACGACAATTTCAGCGTTCAGGCGCGACTGCTCGCGGAGCGCGCGCGCATCTTCGGCCTTTTTCTGCGCAATTTCCTGCGCCACGCGGATGGCGCCGTCGGCCTCCCTGGCGGCCGAATCCCCCTTGTTCCTGGATTCCTCCTCCGCAACCTTCTGGTTGGCCCTGTGCGCCTGCTCGGTGGCGGCGGCAACGGCGATGCGCTGGTCGCGCTGGCGTTCGGCCACGCCGATCTGCCCGAGCTTTTCCTGGTCGGCCACGTCCACGTTGGCCTGGTTGATGGCCTCGGCGGCGGCCTTGCGGCCGATGGCCTTGATGTAGCCGGACTCATCATCGATGTCCCGGATATTGACGTTGATGACGGCAAGGCCGATCTTCTCCAGCTCCACGGCCACGGCCTCATTGACCTTGGACATGAAGGACTGCCGGTCGCGGTTGATGTCCTCGATCTTCATCGTGGCGATGACGGCGCGCATCTGGCCGATGATGATGTCCTGCGCCTGGG
>Ga0118677_10008946_pt1 | contig 15848 bp, 15 predicted proteins | sample AliMusrvi5mmetaG_FD_86154 | JGI IMG/M metagenome (GOLD analysis project Ga0118677, IMG submission 86154) | reverse complement strand
GTCTTGATTTGCTCATTGATGTTCGCTGTCTCGGCAAGGAGTTGATCGAGCGAAAAACGACCGACGACATTGCGCACCGTTGTCTGGCTTATCTGATTGATCGCGTTGTAGACATTTTCAATAGCAATCACAGCCTTTTCCGCATCTGAGATCCTGTAATAGGCAACGGCAGCGATATCGATGGAGACATTATCCCGGGTGATGATTTTTTGTGACGGGATCTGCATGGTCACGGTGCGTAGCGAAACGCTGGTCATCGTCTGAAAAGGGGTAAAGATCAACGTGATGCCCGCCTGACGGACACCGGAAAACTTGCCCAGAGTGAAGACAACGCCGCGCTCATATTGCATCAAAACACGGATCGAAGTCAGACCATAGACGACGATGAGCACGAGGGGGATGAGTAGGATCATAAGATAACTCTATAGCTAATGGGGTGGCTGTCTAGAGGCCAGATGCCGCAAGGCGGCCGCGATGCGCCATAGTTCGGGTGGGTGCGGGTGGCCCCCCAATCAGGGAAGTTGAAGCTCAGGGACGCAAAAGAAGCCGAACTACCAGGCTCCTTTATTGTGCTGTTCCCTGGCGAACTCGATCATCTTGGACTTAAGCTCACCCGGATTATTCGTGAGCGCTTCATCGATGGCTCCCTTGATCACCTGAGGTGCTGTTTTCTCCCGCTCAAGAAGGAACTGCTTTACCTTCGGGTGCTCTCTGGCGTTGCTGGAAAGGGACCACTCAGCCGATGCTGCCGTCATGTAAAGCATCAAGGAGGCTCGTTCGTTGATGTAGGCGAGCCTTTGGACGATCGCCTCGAGATATTTCTCCTTCCCGCTGGCAAAGAAAGCCCCCCAGCACATGTCATTACGGGCGGGGTTGGGTTTTGAAGGATCAAAGCTCAGGAGTTTATCAAGGCTTCCTGAAGACTTGATCGCAAGTTCCAGGGCTTCCTTCGTTTTCCAAGTAGTTTTTTCGATCTGGGACTGCCAGCCGGGCAGTTTGTCAGGATTTGCAGCGAAAACCTCCGCAAAAAAACCGATGATAGGCGCAAGTTGGGAATCCTTATTCGGGAATCCATCTTTTTGCATTTCGCTAATCACAGAGCCGATCTGATCGGGATTGGGGGTCTGATAGTAAGATGCCATGAATTTCCCAAGGGCTGGATCGACTCTCACTGACGGGGAACCTTCCTTTTTGGGAACCTCATCGGTCACTTGAATTCCTGTCGGTGGCTTGAAGAGGGATGCGTCGAAGGGGAGGCCGGTCTCGTAGCTCAGATATCTGACCGAGAAATCGGCTTTTCCATCCTTGAAGATATCAAGCTGAAAAGGTTGGTGGGTATCCAAGTTGACATAGAGCACATACTTGTAATTTCCAATCGTCAGCTGGGAGGTTTCGTAGCGCTGACCGTCCAACAACTGAATTCCCAGAGAGGTCGCGTTGTGCTTTTGGAAAAAGTCCATCTCCTGCCCGAATTCAGGGCTTTGACCTGCTGACGCTCCCCGATCCGTGACTACAGGGGAATGTGCAACAAAAGTGGGACCAGGATCGACAATGTGGCGGCCATTTTTATTTAAGAGATCAATCATCCAACAATCAGGAGGATTGTAGATGATCAGCTGCTGAATGTGCTGTAGAGGATCCGGTAGCTCCTCTAAGCGGAGATATGTGTCTGCCCCCCTGTAGATGGTTTTTGAATTCGCGGCGAAGGATCCGTCCTTAATGTCGGGCGCAAGAATACGAACAACGATCTTGGAGAGGGGGGGTTGCTGCTTGTCTGCGGGTGCTCCCTGGAGCACGGAGGACAATAAGATAAGAAGGGTAGCCAATCGGATCAATTTGATGTTCATACGCTGGGAGGGGTGTAAGGCTCACCTTTGCGAGCCATTCACAAAGCAGCAGCTTGGGGTTGATAATTGATGTCCCATAACAAGGCTATTCTCGCCAGCCAAAAACCCCATGATCGAAGGTAAATAACTCTTTGAATTTATCGCGATTTTTAATTCGGTGGTCATCGGTTTAAATTGGCTTCTTTGAGCCGCATTCCCCAGGGAATTAGAACCATTAGCTTGGTTGGAGAGACGGGAAGCGCCTCGAGGGCACATCTTTTGAGCCAGGCAGTTGATCTGTTAAGGAAGGTTCCGAATAGTTCCACAAAACCTTCAGACGATTGAGAGCTTTGTCTTTGAATCATGAGACTTCTCCCTATTTCTAGAACAACAATTGAATGCTGCCGTCCGATCCTCATGCCGACTGCTTTGCTGCTTTAACCAAGCATTGACACAATGCCGAAGGGAAGATGCCTCCCAGTTAGTGAAGACTTAAGCGCTCTCCATTTTGGCTTTTGATATTAGATATAAGCTAAGCCGGAGATTTGGCATTTGTGTTACACCGGATTTTTCCAAGTATACCAATCTCCGTCGGGAATAAACCCAGCGGCCAGTGCATTAGTATCATAGAGTAATTTCATCTCTCTCTGGATGCCATTCGTGATCCGTTCCTTGTCTCCCTTTGTAAGATCCAACTTGAGGCCGGGATTGTGAAAGGAATATATGGAGGCAGCTTTAGCTACCTTTACACCTTTAAGGTTCTCTTGGAGAACAAAGTCCCTACATGATTCAATAAATCGTTTTGCCCAGGGACGAAGTTCCTTCGGGACCGCAGTTCCAAAACGACCCTGAAGTTGGCCTATATGGAGATAACCATTGACGAGATAAACTGACATGCCGAGAGCCAACCGTTTAGCTTTTCGCCCCTTCCTTCTGAAAATATAACACGCAACCGGTTCATCCCAATAGATTGAGTGGACTCCTTTAACATCATAACCTGGAATAAGGCGGAATTTTAACTCCATCCCAACTACCCAAGGGTGATTGAAATGGTTTTGGACATGAGGAAGAAGCTTTCTTAATTTGCCCGACTGGAGCATTGCCAGGCAATACTTCACGGCGTATTTCACACGCCGGACGACCCTCCCATAGATCGTTGAAGAGGCTTTTCTAGGGATCTCCTCGGAGCCTCTCAGATGGTAAAATGAGCTCAAAACGAGGGGAGTGGTATAAGGCAACTAATAGACGATGAAAGCCGCTAGCGACGGCAGTCGATTTAATTACAAAAATTTTTTCGTTAAGTCCAGCACCCTAGCGCTATCATGCTGAATCCATATCTTTCCTTTGGAAGGTTCCAAAGTAAAATGAGAACGCCATCCCTTGATGCCAAATTGGCTCAACTTTAGTGCTTTACTCCAAAAATTAGCCTGAATAAAAACAGATTGAAGCAACAACAACCCCCATAATCTCAAGATTAAATGAACAAATTCTTCCTTATTCTTCTTGCTAGCATAGCAAGCATCCTTCCGGCAGTGGCCGGAACATCGATTCCGAATGCCAGCACAAATTCTTTTCAGGGGAAGATTGTTTGGAAAAAAGACGATGGTTCAAAGATTACTCTGAAGAAACAGCCGACCGATCCCGCAAGCACGGCTTTTTTGGTTACAACTGACACGAAGATCATCATCAACGGAGCGTCGAAGGAGTTTGATGACCTCAAAACAGGCTGGCCGGCCACGGTCACCCCAAAGGCTGCAAGCCCAGCAGAGGCTGCGTCAATCGAGGTCACTAAACAGTAGAAAGCTGCCGGGCCATAATACGGCCCACATTCTACTCGGTGAGCTTACAGCCCTGGTCCGATAAGTCTGAGGATCGCAGCCGGTACAACTTCCTTTTTCTTATCTGAAAGATTAGTTCGCTCGAGCTGCCAGCCCATCACTTCCTCTGGAGTGAAGGGACTCGGCCGGCTGGGATCAACGTAAACCTTCCTCGGCAATCATCCCGGATGCGTCTCTTTGAGTGGAACGTCCAACAGTGACTTTGCCTTCAAAATCGCTTCTTGTGATTGCCTTTCCCTGAAATGACTAAAATGATCCCCACGCCATGAACGAGATCGAAGTGCTTAATCGCGGAGCTTTCCTGCGCCTCAATGGAGAAGAGAGTTCGCCTCGCTGGCTTATCGATCTGGCGATCGGCATTGGCGATGATCTGATCTACCTTGTTCCATTAGTCCTCATCGGGCTGTGGCTTTGGGGAAGCAGTGTGCAGCGCACTGGGGTGATAAAATCAGGCGTGAATAGCTTGTGCGCATTGGGAATGAATCAACTTATCGGTTTGGTGTGGAAGCATCCGCGGCCTTTCATGATTGATCTTGGACACACTTGGATGTCTCATGCGCCAGATTCCTCCTTTCCGAGTGACCATGCGACCGTGTTTGCCTGCGTAGGGATGTCGTTGCTCTTCGATGGAGCTGCCTTATTGGGAACTTGCATCTTGTCTGCGGGGTTCTTCGTTGCTTGGGCACGTGTGTTCCTCGGCCTGCATTTTCCGCTCGATATCGTTGGCGCCGTAGGTGTGGCGAGTGCGGCGATTTTCGTCGCCTCCCCAATCTGGGGTTTCGTCGCTTCGCCGACCACAAAGCTATTGGAAAAGTTGTATCATCTACTTCTGAGGCGACCTATTGAGGCAGGCTGGATCCGCTACTGAGATTCACAAGTCCAGCATCTCTAGAAATGCTCAAAGGATCATCGCAAAACCGCCTGAGAGGGCCCCGACATTAGTTTTTCAGCAAGACAAGTGGTAATTCCCTGAACCCATGTCACAACATGCCATGAGGTTCTCTCATAGCTGTTCAGTCCGAACGCTGTTGACGCAGGATCTCTGTGAAATCTTCGAGCCCAAAACCAATCTATGAGCTAATCGGGACTCGCGCGGGAAGCGATTTCATCCATAACTTCCAATCTTTCATAGATTGCTAATGATATTGATTCTATCTGTAAAAAAGTCGTTGTTAGTAAAGTTACGCCGGAATTCATAAAAGTTGTTTTAAGTGATAGCAAAGTATGGTGTGGTGATTGTCGCACCATCACATCTTCCTTTAATCACCATGAAAATCGCTTCCACTATCGCACGCATCATACTCGGGCTGATCTTCGTTGTTTTCGGAGTGAACGCTTTTCTCCACTTTTTGCCGATGCCTCCGATGCAGGGACTTTCTGCGCAATTCATGGGAGCCCTCTACCTAAGTCACTACCTTTATGCCATCAAGTGCTTTGAGATCATCGGGGGCCTTCTTCTGCTTTTGGGCCGATATATTCCCCTAGGTTTGACATTGCTCGGCCCGGTCATCGTCAATATTGTCTTCTTTCACATCTTCTTGGATCCTACAGGACTCCCGCTATCTATCATCGTTGCCTTGTTGGCCCTCTTCCTTCTCTGGCAGAATCGCCGTGCTTTTGAAGGATTGCTTAAGCCGTAGAAATTCTTTCATCACCTCAGACGGGTCATCCTTTCGATGAGTGGAATGGGGATCGATTCTAGTCCATGATCGGCGCGCGGGCTGTTGATATCGATCAAACAGCGATCTGAGCCCACAAAAAATTAACCGATAGATAACAAAGTGGAACTGCTGCACAAATTACTTCTCAAGACATCCTCTCTTTTCAATTTCTTAGGACGTTTATGGTTTCAAATCGTGATCGAGTTCAGGATGAAGCATCTGGGTTTTTCGCATGCAAGATCCATTCATACATTCACCACTCCCTACGAACTGGTTGTCTTGCATAAACTTGCCTCAAAATGTGCCCTTGATGCCAATGTCGTAGAAATCGGATCCTATCTGGGAGCGTCAACTTGCTACATAGCGGCAGGGTTGACCGGTAAGAATTCCAATCTTTATTGCGTCGACACATGGCAGAACGAAACCATGCCGGATGGAATAAGGGATACGTCTACCGAGTTTTCAAAAAACCTATCGCCCTCAACGGCTAAGATTATCAAAATCCAAAAGAAGAGCTCGGATGTCGTTCCTGAAGATCTACCCGGTGCCATCGATTTTGCATTTATTGACGGTGATCACTCCTACGAGACTGTGAAATCTGATCTCCTGCTGCTAGAGCCACTGATGAAAGATGAATCGGTGATAGCATTCCATGATGCAATCTACTTTCATGGAGTTTCAAGAGTGATTGGCGAATTGCTTGAAAAAGGGCGTTGGAAGCTTGAAGGCCAAGTGAACAATCTCGTCTGGGTACGACAAAATACATTTGTAAGGTAAAAAGCCGCGGCGACATCATGAGCGGTCCATCATTAAGGTCATCAACTGGTTTCTGAAGATAACTCCAGGGTGGGTCCCTGGCGATTTGGATTTCCCCAAACGACCATCAGGTATTAGCTGTCATTCATGCCATATGTTAATGTCAGGATCCTTCGCAACGGAGTAACAAAGCAGCAGAAAGCTAGGATTGTAGCGGAAATTTCCAAAACACTTGAGACAGTCCTGGATAAAAAGCCTGAATACATCCATGTGGTGATTGATGAAATCGATCCTGAAAACTGGGGATACGCCGGCAGGCTGACCAGTGATCTGAACGATTAATGAGTTTCAGCAATCTAGAAAGGTAGCCGCTCGGTAGATTCTTCGGCTTAACAGTGGTTCTAACAATTCAGGGACCAGGTAAGACCCGCGCGCAGGGGGTCGGAGTCGGTTGCAAACCGATCAGAGCTGCGAGCGGACCATATTGCAAAGCTGCATCACCATTTGATCCTTCATTCCGTAATAGACACATTGTCCCTCTTTCTTTCGCGAGAGAACGCCCGCCATGGAAAGAAGCGTCAGATGCTTTGATACGTTCGCCTGTGTTGATCCAGTGATCTCCACGATCTCATTCACCGTTCTAGAATCGTGGCAGACGGCTTGGAGAATGCGCAGCCTCATTGGCTCCCCGAGGAGTTTGAACCGAGAGGCGAGATGCTGGAGTTCGGACTCGGTAAGAGGTTTCTGTGATTTGACCTTTGACATATCGTTTTATAGTTATATATCTATATCTCTACCGTATGCAAACGCAATCCAACATCACGCCACTCGAACTTCAAGCTCTCCTTAAAGGAGGCAAGCCAGCCCACTTGCTCGATGTGAGATCTCCCGCCGAGTATTCTGGAGTCCATATTCCAGGTGCTCGACTCCTGCCCTTGGATGAATTGGATCCCGTTTCCTTCTGCCGCGAACAAGGAACTGACAAAACTCCGATTTATGTGATCTGTCATTCCGGTGGGCGAGCCACCCGTGCCATTGAAAGGCTCGAGGCGGCCGGGGTTAGCGGATGTGTCCTTCTTGAGGGTGGCACTCAGGCGTGGATGGATGCCGGGCTGCTAGTAAACCGAGGGAGAAGCCGGGTTCTTCCACTCATGCGTCAGGTTCAGATCACGATCGGGGCGGTGTCAGCATCAGGATCATTACTCGCACTCTTGGTGGACCCGAGATTTGCGCTCATCCCCCTCTTCATGGGTTGCGGTCTTCTCATGGCGGGGATCACCGGATTTTGCGGGCTGGCTATTCTCATGGCAAAGATGCCATGGAACAAGGTCCCTTCATCCACAACGACATCCTGTTGCTCGGTCGGATCATAGAGGTCTGACTATGAATCCAAAACGAATTATCGTTGTAGGCGGAGTGGCCGGTGGAGCCTCGGCTGCGGCAAAGGCAAGGAGAACAGACGAAAGGGCAGAAATACACGTGTTCGAGCGTGGTCCCTACATATCATTTGCAAACTGTGGACTCCCTTACTTCATAGCGGGAGAAATTGACGATAGATCCAAGTTGGTCGTCATGACGCCGGAACGCTTCTGGACGACCCTACGGGTGAAGGCCCATGTGAACCACGAGGTGATCTCCATTGATCGTGCTGCAAAAACCATCGCGGTAAAGGGACCTGATGGTCAGGTTGCTGACGTAGCCTATGACAAATTGATCCTCAGTCAGGGAGCAAAGCCTATCGTTCCACCGATAGCCGGGGTTGATCTCCCCCATGTCTTTACACTGCGGGATATTCCCGACATGGATCGGATCGTTAGCTTTTTAAATGAGTCAAAACCAAAACATGCCGTTGTTATCGGAGGAGGTTTTATCGGCGTTGAGATGGCGGAGGCATTCCATCATCGGGGAATGCATGTGACGATCGTTGAGCGCAATGCGCACATCATCCCTCTACTTGATCGTGACATGGCCACCTATCTGCAGGATCGGATACGGCGACCGGATTTTTCCTTCAAGGCCAATGCAAAGGCCAGGAGGTTCACGCATGATGGAGTGTATTTCGAGGATGGAAGCCATCTTAAGGCTGACTTGATCCTCGTGAGCGTGGGCGTGAAGGCCGAGGTTGAGCTGGCTCGCCAGGCGGGGTTGGAAATTGGAGCGACCGGTGGAGTGAGGACCAATGGGCGCATGGAATCATCCGACCGAGATATCTATGCCGTGGGGGATGCAGCCGAGAGCATCAACGCCCTAACAGGAGCTCGATCGCGAATAGCCCTAGCGGGACCGGCGAATCGGCAGGGGCGCATCGCCGGGGCTAATGCAGCCGGGGGAAAGCTAACCTACCAGGGGGCCCTTGGAACCTCCATCGTTCGGGCCCTCAACATGACCGTGGGTTTCACGGGCATGAACAGCAGGCAGGCGGCCGGTGCCGGATTCAGTTTCTTCACCAGCCTGACCCGGGACAGCAGCCACGCTCACTACTACCCTGGGGCAACCCCGCTGATGACCAAGCTGGTCGTGGAGGAGGGAACCGGCAGGATCCTCGGGGCTCAGGTGATCGGCGAGTCAGGAGTCGACAAGCGGGTGGATGTCTTTGCAACAGCCATTTCTGGCAGGATGAGTGTGGATGATCTTGAGGGTTTGGATCTGGCTTATTCTCCCCCCTTTGGTTCTGCCAATGACCCCGTGAACGTGGCCGGTTTCGTGGCGGGACATATCGCCCGTGGAGATATCAGTACGATTGCACCGGAAACATGGCAACCCGGTGGGGAGTTTCTTCTGGATGTCCGTGACCGGGATGAAGTCGAGGAACTTGGGATGCTTGGCGGTGCAGTCAATATTCCACTCGGGGAGCTTCGTGACCGATTGGAGGAAGTGCCAAGGGATAGGGAGGTAATCGCATACTGCCAGAGGGGACAAAGGGGATATCTGGCAACCTGTCTGCTTAAGGGAAGTGGCTACGGCAGGGTTTGCAACCTCCGGGGAGGGTTTATTCAGGCGAAACTGAACGGCTTGAAGTAGGGCGTAATCGCTTCAAAGCGATTTCCCAATCACGTGTCTCGCGGAGCAGCATGGAAGCTCTGTCGGCGTAACCAACCTCCATAGCCGAAGAGTTGACCCCTTGAATCGTCCTCGTATTCTAATGAAATGCCCTCCCTCAAAACACTTCTGATCGTTGCGATTGCCCCACTTCTTTCAACGATCGTTTTTGCCGAGGATAAAGGCGTTAGCGAACTGGAGCAAAGTTGGTTTGCCAATCCCCCTCCAAACGTGGAAACCCGGGCGGATGTCCCTTATCTTGCTCCCGGACGGGCAGAACGCCTGGATCTCTATCTTCCAAAAAACCGACCCGCCGGGACGCTCTCCCCTGCCGTGGTCCTTCTTCACGGTGGAGGCTGGATCCGGGGTGACAAGCGCCAGGCGCGCGAGATTGAGATTGGGACGACGCTTGCGGAAAATGGATTCGTGGCGGCCAGTGTCAATTACGACATGACTCCTGCCGGCAAGTATCCCGCAAATCTCAAGGACTGCAAAAACGCGGTTCGTTTTTTGAGAGCCAATTCAAAGCAACTCGGCATCGATCCCAATCGCATCGCGGTTTCGGGGGGATCCGCAGGCGGGCACCTGGCCTTGATGGTGGGGTATACTGCTGATGATCCGTCGCTCTCTCCGTCCTCTCCCTATCCTGGGGTTTCCGACCGGGTCCAGGCTGTCGTGGATATGTACGGGGTCGCTGACATACCAAACCGTCGAAAAACAGACGCCCAGGGCAATCCCACGGAGTTGATCGGCATGGATAAGCTTATCCTGACAGTCTTTGGCGATGAGGAGACAGCGAAGGCGGCATCTCCGATCAATCATGTCTCCAAAGATGTTCCACCGACCCTGATCCTTCAGGGGAGGCGAGACCAGTCCGTCGACCATGATCAGTCCATCAATCTGGCAGAGGCCCTTAAAAAGGCGGGAGCCTCGGTCGAACTCGTCATTCTTGAAAATGCAGGTCATTCCTTTTCGTACAAGTATTCCAAAGCCAAGTCCAAAACCCCACTGGAGAGGGACATTGGTCCGGAGGTGATGAGTTTTTTGAGCAGAAGTTTTTCCAGCTCTGCAAAGTAGCCTCTCCGAGAGCCCTGCCTGCGAAGAAGGTGGGTTAAGCCACTCCCAACAGGGCGACCGTGGACGTTCCGGAGACTTCGCGAGCCAACAAAAGGCAGGTCAAACAACGAGCACAACCTCCTGAGTGGCTGAGCTAGCTTGATTTCTGGCGCTGGTTGACTCTTTCAAGATTTGGCAGGAACGCCGTCAGAATGCCGATCAGTGGAAGAAAGGCGCAGACCTGATAGACAAAGCCGATGCTGGTCATGTCCGCCAGTTTTCCCAGGACAGCGGCTCCGATTCCCGCCATTCCGAAAGCCGCGCCAAAGAAGAGTCCCGAGATCAGTCCGATCCTCCCGGGAGCGAGTTCGGTGGCGTAGACAAGGAGTGCGGGAAATGCCGAGGAGATGATGAATCCGATGATGACGGAGAGGATGCCAGTGCCCCAAAGATTCACATGGGGGAGAAGAAGGGTGAAGGGAGCCGATCCCAGGATCGAAATCCAAACCACCTTTTTTCGACCGAAACGATCCCCCATGGGCCCTCCAATGATGGTTCCCAGCGCCACGGCCCCAAGGAAGAGGAACAGCATGAGTTGGGAAGCCTGCACGGAGAGGTGAAACTTAGAGATTAGGTAAAAGGTGTAATAGCTCGTCATGGAGACCAGGTAGAAAAACTTGGAAAAGACGAGCGTGAGGAGAATGAGGAGGGAGGCTGTCACCACAGCCCTGGGAAGCTTCCTGTGGGTGGCGCCCTGATGGACCGGGGAGGAGAGGCGCGAGCGAATCCTTTCGCGATACCAATTGCCAACCCACGAAAGGATCAGGATGCCAAGAAGGGCTACAAGCGAGAACCAGAGAAGTTGATGCTGGCCATGGGGCACGATGATGAGGGCGGCCATGAGGGGACCGATCGCCGAACCGGCATTGCCACCGACCTGAAAGAGCGACTGGGCGAATCCGTGGGATCCACCGGATGCCGCACGGGCAATCCTGGATGCCTCGGGATGGAAGATCGCGGAGCCAAGGCCGATCATCCCGGCGGCGGCGATGATGGAAAGATAGTTCGGGGCAAGGGCTAGAAAGAGCAGGCCGCACAGGGTGATGGTCATTCCTATGGGGAGGGAGAAAGGCTTGGGTCTTTTGTCGGTGTAGAGTCCGACCGCGGGCTGAAAGACGGATCCCGTCATCTGAAAGGTGAAGGTGATCAGCCCGATCTGGGTAAAGCTGAGGGCGTAGGTTGTCTTGATCAGCGGGTAGATGGACGGGATCAGCGCCTGGATGATGTCATTGAGCATGTGCGAGCAGCTCAGGGCCACGAGGATGCCCAGCACGGCCTTGCGGGCTGGGTTTTGCGGCTCCAGCGGGTCGGGTCGGTCCACGGCATCCGCTCCCATGGGCTGTGGCGCGTCTTCGGTTCCTGGTTCCATGCGACAGATTATTCTTTGGTAGAAACGCGATCCAGCTCTATCGAAGCACACTCTCATCCTATCGGGTCGCATGGGCGGATAAAAAAATATCCCCCGTAAGGAACCTGAGAGGCTTGCTGATGATGAATGCTCTTGCTTAGCTTCAAACAGTGGCAAGACCGAAGGTTCTCATTCTTCAAAGAGCATCCAGCTCGATTGTTTACCAAACGGTCCAGTGTCTTGCCGCGGCCGGCACCTTCGAAGTCCACTACCTGACAAGTTATCCGAAAAGTCCGATCAGGTTTAGCAGGTTCTTGCGGAGTGTTCATTATCTTGAGCCATGTGAGGATGACCTGTCCCAGTTGAAGCAGCTCAAGGGTTTTCTCCGCGAACACCCGATGGATGTTCTGCTGACCATCAACGAGGAGGAAATCGATTTCATAATCAGGAATGCCGATGAGGAACTCCGCTCCATGGTCCGCCTTCCGGAAATGCCGTCTGAGGAGATGTTTCGGATCGCCAGCAGCAAGGTGTTTCTGGCTTCCTTCATGGAGGAGCACAATATTCCCCATCCCAGGAGCGTGAGTGTTGAGCTGTCAGACCCCGCCGGCCTCAACGCGGTGAAGGATCTGCGCTTTCCCGTGATCATCAAACCGGAAAAGGGTTGGGGGGGTGTCGGCATGATTGTCTTTGAAAGCCATTCCCGACTCGTCGACCATCTGAAGCGACATCCGATGACCCAGCCGCGCCTCCTCGTGCAGGAATTTCTGACGGGAAGCGATCACGGTTGCGCGGTCTACTGCGAGAAGGGAAAGGTTCTCTATTCCACCGTCCAGGAAAAAATTCCCGTGGAGCCCTATCTCTTCGGCGCCTCGAAGGCGGTCGTGTTCCGCAAGGATCCTGAGGTCGAGGACATCGCGCGGCAACTCATGGAGGCGCTCACCTGGAATGGAATCGCCCAGATTGATGTCTTTGAGGATCAGGAGCGGGGGGGCTACTACGTGTTGGAAATCAACCCACGCTATTGGGGGACTCTCTATGGATCGCTAAGAAGCGGGCTCAATTTTCCCGAGATCATCTGTCGGAAAGCCATGGGTCTTGAGGCCACACCGATGAAGTACCGGCCGAAAAAATTTGTCAAGATTCACGGCTATCTTCACATCTTGAAGGCGAGACTGACCGGAAAAAAATTGAAGGTCGACTTCAATTACTCGGACAGCAACATACCCGAAATGCTCAGTGATCCGCTATACGCGATGGTCGATCTTTTCGGGAGGCTGAAGAGGAACTGACCGGATCCTTCAGATCTCGCGGTCCGCTGTTTCATAAACCGCGTAGTAGTAGGGAAGATAGGCGTCCAAGAAGTAGGGTGAAACCCCCTCGGTCTTCAGGATAAAGCGGGGATAATTGCGCAGCACGTCCTTGTCGGCGTCAAAGGCCCATGGTTTTGTGCTGGTCAAGATCAGGATGACTTTGCGCGGAGTCTGCTTGAGCGAGGACTCCAGATTTTTCATCATGACATCCCAGAGCTTCGGGGAAAAGGGGTTGAAGAGCATGAGCATCAGGTTATCGACGGGAAATTCGTAAGTGGAGGCGTCGAGATTGAGCACCTCGGTTGGGGTGTGCAGGTCCTTGCTGTCGCGAAAACTCTCCACGTTCCGCTTCGCCAGATCACAGGCTTCGGTGACGAATTCGACCCCGATGATTTTTCGGAAGCCAAAGAGCCGTGACATGAGGAGCACCTTCCCCTGGCCGGAGCCCAGGTCGATCAGGGTGAATTTGGCCCGGTTCTTGGGAAAATAGCGGGAAAGATAGTTGAAGAAGGTCGCCGAGGTGGCCGAAACCCATTCCCCCTCCGCCTTGTTGGGGCCGACGACATTCACGTCATTGAGATCCATGAAGCCGGTGGTCTCGACATTGTGCTCCTTGTCCCAGCGCTTCCCGAGTTCGAGATAGATCTGCTTGCGGATCTGGCGGTTGAAAAAGCGGAAGAACTCAAGCGGTCCCTTTGAGCGGAGATAATCCCAGGTGGGACCCTTTCCCATCAGGAAGGAGAGGATGCGCTGCGGTCGCGACTGCCACGGGGTGTTGTCTCTTTCCTGACTCATGACAGACTCCACTCAATCAGCTGGGGAGACTTCCTTCAACGTGAAAGAGTCCTCTATTGCCTTGGGGCTCAATCGGCTCAAACCATGGGAGCCTTGGAAGCGGACATGGACAAAGGGACCTCGACACATTAGAAGGCTCCCTATCACAGAAAAGGTTCCCTATCACCGCTTTTCATGCACGTTCCAAACAGTCCGGGTCCCGGCAGTAGGGCGATGAGGGGGCGGCCATGACGCTCCTCTCGATCTTCCTCGGCCTGCTCTTCCTCTACTCCCTCTTTTCCAGGCGGCTTGAGCGGACCCTCCTGACCGCGCCCATCGTCTTCACCTCCGCCGGGATGCTGCTCTTTTGGTCATCGCAGGGACGGATCTCCGCCGGGCTGAACGTCTCGATTTTTTTGCATCTCGCGGAAACCGGGCTCGTCTTCCTGCTCTTTACGGATGCGAGCCGCACCGACCTGAAGATCCTGCGCCGGATCGGAAGCCTGCGGGCCCGTCTTCTGAGCGTCGGCATGCTGCTCACCCTCCTCCTTGGGGCCCTTGCCGCACGCCTGGTCTTTCCGGGGCTCACGATCTGGGAGGCCGGGGTGCTCTCGGCGATCCTTGCGCCGACGGACGCCGGCTTGGGCCAGGTCATTGTCGAGAGCCCCCTTGTGCCCCTGCGCGTTCGGCAGGCCCTGAATGTCGAGGCGGGACTCAACGACGGGCTTTCGGTCCCGTTCATGCTCTTTTTCATCGCGCTTGCGGGAGTGGCGAGCGAGGGAGGCGAGGCGAGTCTGATGCAGTTTATCGTCGAGCAGCTCGGCTACGGGGTTCTGATCGGCGCCGGGGTCGGCCTTGCGGGGGGGTGGCTCCTCGTGATGGCGGGGCGTAGGGGATGGATCGCGCAGTCGTACCTGATGATCGGCGTGGTCGCCCTTCCCCTCTTCTGTATGCTGCTCTCGGAAGCCCTGGCCGCCAGCATGTTTATCGCGGCCTTTGTGGCGGGTCTCTCCGTCCAGGTCGGATTCAAGGAGGTGAGCGGCCACAGCGTGGAATTTGCCGAGGAATGGGGTCGCCTCATCAACCTCTCGGTCTTCTTCCTCTTCGGCATGTACGTCGTCAAAGCCGCGCCGCAGTTCACTTTCGCGGCGCTCCTTTACGCGCTTCTCAGCCTCACCCTGGTGCGGATGCTGCCCGTGGTCCTATCGCTCGCCGGTTCGGGCCTGAGTCGCCCGAGTGTGCTCTTCATGGGGTGGTTCGGTCCGCGGGGTCTTGCCTCGATCGTTCTCGGGCTCGTCTATCTGGAGCAGGAACTGCATCTCCCCGGGGAGGAGACGATCAGGATCGCCGTCATGGTGACGGTCCTCCTGAGCATCTTCGCCCACGGCATGAGTGCGCTTCCTGGAATCGGCCTTTACGGAAGGACCCTCTCCGCTCTTCCTCCGCAAGCCCCCGAGCTGCAGTAACCCCACGGGAAGGGACCGCCCGTCCGCAATATTTTGAAACTTTCTTCCCGCCCTGGTGTTTGTGATTCTATGACTCCCCTCCTACGAAATTCCCTCATCGCCGCCGGTATTCTTCTCATTGTGGTGCTCGGACTAGCCGGCATCCACCACGTGATGGAGCGACACGAGCACTCCGGCCGCCACGATGACTCGCGGGGATGCTGTCACAAAGAGCAGATGTGGAAGGGTTGCCATCACCACAAAAAGCACAGGCATCACGGGAGAGGGAAGGAAGAAAAGGAGAGAAGGGAATGGAAAAAGGGCGATCGCGGCAAGGAATGTGATAAAGATCGTGACCGGGATGCTTGTGACCGGGGGGGATGCGATCAGGAAGACTCAGACAAAGGAGACCGGGACCGGGGAGATCGTGACCGGGCCTGGGGGGGCCATCAAAAGGATGCTTCCATGTGTGAGGAGAAGGGTCGCGGGAAGATTCCGGATTGGCGCCGCCCCGATGACGGCGACGATGACGGCGGCCCACGGCATCATGGTCCCTGGGGGGATCTTTCAGCCCCCGATCAGGCCAAACTCCGCTCGGCCATGCTGAAGATCCAGGACGATCCCAAACTCCTTGCGGCCAAAAAGTCGTTGGGGGATGCCATGAAGTCGCTCGCCCAGGTTCGAAGCGATCTGCTCCTTGGCGCCGACCCGTCGCTTAAGCCGCTCCTGGAG
>Ga0118677_10008945_pt1 | contig 15848 bp, 12 predicted proteins | sample AliMusrvi5mmetaG_FD_86154 | JGI IMG/M metagenome (GOLD analysis project Ga0118677, IMG submission 86154) | reverse complement strand
GTCTATGCGCTGGCGATGGACCAGGGGCTCATCCATCCGTTAAGCATTCTCGTGGACGCGCCGCACAGCTTCGCCGGTTACAACCCCGAAAACTTCGACCGCGAATTCATCGGCCCGGTGCGTGCCTGCGATGCGCTGACCCGCAGCCGTAATATCCCGGCCATCGCGCTCGCCTCACAACTCTCACATCCGGGGCTATATGAATTGCTGAAATCCGCCGGAGTCGATCTTCGGCATGAGGAAAACTTCTACGGTCTGACGCTGCCTCTTGGCGGGGCGGAAGTAACCCTGCAAGACCTTGTGCGCCTCTACGGCGCCCTGGCAAACGATGGACGGCTCAAGGAGATTCAACGCACGTTGCCCTATCGTCCAGAAAAGGGTACGCGCCTGTTCAGCCCGGAGGCGGCCTTCCTGACGCTCGAAATGCTAGGAAGCAACGGGGGGGGATCTACCGCAACCAACGATGCCAGCAAGCCGGTATTCTGGAAAACCGGTACATCCAATGGCTTCCACGATGCCTGGACCGTGGCCATTTTCGGGCAATATGTACTCGTGGTTTGGATTGGGAATTTCGATGGCCGGAGCAATCCCGAATTCGTTGGTCGCACCTGCGCGGCACCGCTCGCGTTTCAGATCGTCGATGCACTGAAGGCCAACGGCGCTCTCCACTGGACGTCCCATCTCCCTCCGCCCGGAGCGAACCTTCGCCAGGTGGAGTTTTGCGCCGTTTCGGGACAACTGCCGCTGGCCGGATGCAAGGACCGGGTAAGCGGGTGGTTCATCCCAGGAATTACACCCATTTCGACCTGCACCGTGCATCGTGAAGTGTTGGTCGACACAGCAAGCGGCCTGCGTGTCGCAGCAGACGATGGCACCCGGATCTTGAAACGGGAGGTCTACGAGTTCTGGCCCTCGAACCTGCTGGAACTCTTTGCCAAGGCGGGGTTGCCGCGACGGCTTCCTCCCCCATTCCTGCCAGGGTGCGGGCCCGAGTCGGTGGGAGCAAACAGTGTCAAAGGCAAGGCACTGCGGATTGTTTCGCCCAAAGCCGGACTGACCTACGCCGTCCGCGCCGGGGATGACGAAAGCCGGAGCCTGACGCTCAATGCCGAGGCCGACACGGACGTTGCACAGCTCTACTGGTTTGCGGGAAAACAGTTTCTCGGCATCTCGCGCCGACAGGAATCTCTGGTCTGGCGCCCCTCAGCGGGACATTACACGGTGACGGCACTGGACGACCATGGACGATCAGACGCCGTCACCGTCACGGTTCAATCGGCAGAGGGGCAATAGAAAGCTACCATTCTGATTTTCAGAGCCGGATCGGTAACTCAATCTGGTAACAAACTCTACGATATTTTCCCGGCCTCAATCCTCAAGACGGGTCGGTAGCACGTTCGCTAGGACCGTTTTCGGGATACGGCGAGTCCGTAGCCAAGGGATACATGGCAAAATGCCGTTTGCCAATAACCGGTAGATCGTATTGACGTGAACGTGATAAAGCTCAGCCAGTTCATCGGGTGTGTATACCAAGCATGAACCGTGCAACTCCAACTCACGTGTCAGACCTGCTGGTGCATCCAGGGCGGAGGAGAGCAACTCTTCAATACTGCGAGCGGAAACCCGAACTGCCCCAAAGCCATCGACTCGCCGCAATTTGCCACAGGCAATCAGTCTCCTCACAGTCGAAGTGCTTTGAGCAAATAGCTCGGCAGTCTCGGCTAATGAGTAGGCCGCCGATAGCTTTGCCATGGCCATGCTGGCGGGGGTTTGGGTGGTTTGGATGATCGGCGAACCCGATGTGCTGGTGTTTTTCATATAAACACAGATACAGGCCCAATTTGAACTCACAGAGGCGAGGCAAAGTTTGGCCCTATCTGGCAGTAGCCCTACCAGCAACGACCCAACACCTGCTCGACATGGACAGATACGACGTTTAAGAAGTTCGGGCAATGAAATGGTTGTTCCCTGCTCTCACTGGAAGTTTACCTGTCTTTGCCCTGCTTTTCAGCTTCAACCTCTTGCGCAAAAAGCGAGCGGCTAAGGTCAAAACACCCTTTATTGAAAAGCTGCTGCGCCCGCCAGGTGAATCATTGGGGAGAAAATCGCGCTGCAGAACTGCCTTCGACGTTACCGCTTGCTCCTACGGCGTAGCGGCCTCCGCGTCCAAACAGCTTCGCCTTCGCCCCGGGGAACAACGTCTATCCGATCCCCTGCGCATAGGCGAGGATGAGGGCTTGGACGCGTTTATTTTTCGGTTGAGGCGGGTATATCGATCAAGAAGCCATTCGGTCTGCGATTACAGCAATCTGTTCCTCGGTGAGGCGCTCTGAAGACCACCCTTCCGCAAACTTGGCACTTTCTGATTTGGGTAATTTCTCTCTGGGCAAATCGCGAATACGGACTCTTGCGGGCAGTGCCGCCGCTTCACCAACGAAAATAGCTTCCTGCTGTGCCAGATTGGGCAGTGCTTTCGTCATGCCGGAAAGTCCATCGGGCAGAAATCTCGACACATGCTGTTGATCTGCCGCGTTCGTAAGTCTCAGAACAAGCCATGTTCCACATTGAGAAATCACCGTACTCTCAACATCCGCAGGGCGTTGACTAACAAGCATAAGTCCAATTCCATACTTCCGACCTTCGCGAGCAATTCGCCGGATCGCAACTTGTGCAGCAGCGTATTCAGCTTCCCCACGATCTGGAACGTAGCGATGCGCCTCCTCGCATACCAAAAGAATGGGGTCATGAGCCCGTTCTTCTGCGGTTTGGTAGAGTTTATATTGAAAAAGAAGCCGTGCGATCATTGCTGCAAGAGGTCCGGCAACTTCATTTGGCAAGCCCGAGATATTGATAATTCGCAAATCTTTACCCGGTGATGAAGAAGCGGCTACAAACTGTCCAAGAATCGCCGAAAGAGAAGGCGATTGAGCATTCCAAGGATTCATCAAAAAACGAATCCGGGGGTCACGGCGCAATACAGCGAGCTTGTCGATAATCGACTTAAATTTTGATGAAAAGTCGGAATCCGTGACTCTTTCGAGATTGCCGGCTTTGTTTACTCTGGCTGCTTGTGCGTAAACAATATGATTATAAAACTCGTCCAAGCTGAATGGCCGTGGCTTATCCCGGTCAAATTCAACAATGGCTCCTGCATCTATCCCCTGCCGGGGTATCGGTTCGTCTGGAGCTATTCCGCCAGGCAGCGCCGCACCGCCATAACCGCTCGGGGCAACCTCAATCAGTTCTGCCGCCACCATCCGTGCATGAGTTAGGGCTTTGTAAACGATGTTGTTTTGCGATGTCGCTTCCTGTTCTGTTTTGCCAATAAGCAGTGAACGGAATTCCTCCGCCGACATCAGCCAATAAGGGAGCGCGACCGGTTCTCCAGAACTATCTTCATTGCCAATCGGGTCATAGGCACGATACGTAACTGCCCGCGATCCAAATGCTTGGCTATATTCGCCGTGGGGATCGATAATAACAATTCTTGGATCACAATCCTCCTTCCGATTTGCCTTATGCTCCAGAACGCTGTGAATAATGGCAGCCACGGCACCAGATTTCCCTGAGCCAGTCGATCCCAATACGGCGCAATGCATACCAAACATTTTGTCGATGTTTGCCCTACAGGCGGCATTATCCGCTCCAACGTAATGAGCGAATGCAACTAAGGGATCACATGTCTCCTCATCGCGCTGCCCCTCGGCAGATTTATAGAGTTCGACTGTTTCGTCGCGAGTTAACAGGAAAACACCTTGGCGTGGAAGCGGATAAGTTGTGATTCCACGCTTGAATTGAAGGCATAAATCGGCACTGTTCCAGATACCTTCTGCGAACAACTCAACCTCCATAATCCGTTGGTCTGCGTCCGGGGTAATTGGCATCACGTGCTCAATCGATTCCTCTGACCTCATCCGCAACAGGGTCACAAAGCCAAAAACTAGGCGGCGTCCAAAGTGTATTTTAACAATACTGCCGATTTGGCCGATAGGATAGACGCGACCATTGTAGGTTCGCGTAAGCTCACTTACTTCGACCGACAACTCGACGCGTACCGTGGTGCCGGACACCTCGACAATATGGCCGATCTTGAGGTCGGAAACGATTTCAAAACAATTTAACATACACAAGCCTCCGCTCCATTGTTTAGGATTTTGGTAATTCCGGCGAAGGTCCACCAGTCATGCTTCTTGCCTGCACCCGGTTCATGGAAGGGGCCTTCGTCTCCGACATAGAGACCCGATTCCGCAATAACGTAAAGCCGTTCTTTCCATGCGCTGGTCCGCCATTTGGTAGGGACACAGCCGAATTCAGGGGCGAACGCCAGAATCGTTGTTTTGTTGTCGGGATTTCCCATCGCAAGCTCAATCTCTTGATTGATATGCTCGTCGCCAAAACTGTATCCACATATCGCCAAAATGTTTTCACCTCGCAGAGCCATCGCACGCCGGAAAAGATCAAATTGAGCGGAAAATGGATCGCGTTGAGTTGCTAAGTATTTTGTTGACTGAGGGTAAATCAAAACGCGCCCGGTGCGTGGCGGATACAGATCGCCGTCTCTTACCCTCCAGACCCTGTCATCGCTGCTGAGATACCAGTCAATTGAGCCGTGAAGCTTGATCACATGCGCCCGTACTGGTTCGGTAGGCTCTGGATCGCCATATCGATAGCTCCGAAATGCCAGTGCCCCACCAGAGAACCCATCCCAATAAGTGCAGCCCTCCAATGCAAGGGCGTCCTCAAGGAGCGTGTCATAGTTTGTGGTGAAAAATTTTACGGGGTGTCGACGATCAGATAAACCCGCCTGCGATTTCCCCAAAATAGACCTGATATAATTTATATGATCTGTGGCATCCACCAGTGGTTGTTTATAACTGCCAATTACCTCCGCCTTCGCAGGACATGTTTCTGTCTCTTCTATGGCGGGTGAATACCCCCATCGGATTGCCTCAGCGATTACCGAAAGTATTGCATCATGGTGTAAATTAAGATCCGTTAATGAAAAGGGTGTTTTGCCGATAGTAACTTCTCGCCTAGATCGTTCAGCAATTGCAGCGTAATCACCAATTTGGCTGAGGACGTGTTCGATGTGGGATTCGGGAGGGAGCCCCTCCTTGATAGCCGAAAGAAGCGCTTCTGCAGGTTTTCCGGCGAGAACGGAAAAAACGCGACTTGTTAACGCCTCCATCAATGGGATATTTGCGCCAATGCTGATTCCTGCGCCAAACAGCCATGACTGCCTGCTTGAGGCGAGAAGGTTGTCGATTTGAGTAAGGTAGTCAGACGAGGGCGTTGCCATACATATCCAGTGTTCTATTTTTCGAGAGACAAGTCGAGTCGGTTATATGCCCCCTTATCGATTGATTTAGAAGTATCCTGAGCGAGCACAAGAGGCGCGGCCAGGGTTGCCAGAAAATAATATGGGCCAGGGAGAAGATGAAAAAGCACATGCGGTGCATTTTCTCTTGAAATGTTGATTTTTACCTCCACGATTGAGGTCGAAAAAATCAACAACTCGATTTTATGAACAACAGCATGCACGCCATCAGTAATCCCATACAAGTCAGGAACTCCCTGGCTGAGCTTGGAGTCAAGCAGGAGCAACTTCAAGAAGTCGTTGATTCCATGGTCGTAGCCCGAAGGAGCGCCACGTTAAACCATCCTCCGGGCTCAGGCGGCTTGATGGCCTGGATGGAAGGCACCCGTAGATTGCGCGAAATCTTCCTGTCCCTCGGGTGGGAGCGCAATGACGACTTCCGCGTTTATTCTGTTAGTAAAGGAAGCATCCGAATCGCTGTGTGTAACACGAATGACGGAACAGGAATGGAATTCCAGCAGCCGAAAAACCGGAACAAGAAAGGTCCAGGCACAGACTTGGCCGTTTCTCTGAATCAAGGGGTATTTTCGGTGATTCTCGAAGAGGCCATGAACATTGTTCCGCCTTCGTCCTCCCCCGAGGGGATTTCATACTGGTACCTCTGCGTTTTCTGTGAGGATGAAACTGTTCGCGCTGAGCTTTCATGCCCTCTGGAATTCGAGAATGGCTTTTTTACATCGTTCCGGGACCGAATTATTCTAATCGGTGGTGATGACAACAACCTCATTACCCGTCGCAGTCAAAATCCTGACGGCGATTCTGACTATGGAATCGTCGTGACACGCAAACAAGCGTAGCGCGGCCATGAAGTTTAACCCCTCAAGGCTCGGCATTGCCCGGAAACGGCGCATGCTGAATAAAAGCGCATTGGCGGAACGGGTTGGTGTTCGACCTCTCACGATAACTAGGTGGGAATCGCATCAATCGGAACCGACCGCAGAAAACATTGACGCCCTTGCGAAGGAGCTTCGGTACCCTAAGGAGTTCTTTTTTGCGCGGGACATTGATGAGCCACTAGATGCCCTAACGAGCTTTCGGAGCCAAACGTCCATGACTGCGGCTACTCGGGACGCGGCCCTCGCTGCGGGAGCCATTGGATTTCTCATTCTCGATTGGGTTAGCGAACGGTTTAATCTTCCGGTCGACCATCTTCCTGACCTTCGCAGCTATGGCGAGGAAGGGCCAGAGGTCGCAGCACGCGTGCTGCGCCAAGAATGGGGACTGGGCGAGGCTCCGATTTCCAATATGGTTCACCTTTTGGAATCAAAGGGAGTCAGGGTGTTCTCGCTTGCTCAAAACACAAAGGCGGTGGACGCCTACTCGGTGAGGAGACACGATGGAACGCCATGTGTTTTCCTGAATACATTCAAGAGTGCCGAGCGCAGCAGGTTCGATGCAGCGCATGAGCTTGCCCATCTAATTTTGCACCAAGACGGGAGCGTGACTGGCAGAAGTGCCGAAGACCAAGCAAACGCCTTCGCATCGGCATTTTTAATGCCAAAATCTGATGTTCTGAGCGTGCTGCCGCGTATCCAACATTTGGGAGAGCTGATTGCCGCAAAAGCACGGTGGCGGGTGTCCTTGACCGCATTGACCTATCGCGCTCACAAACTTGGCATCATCAGCGATTGGAAATACCGCGACTTCTACATCGAGATATCCACAAAGGGCTACAACAGGGAGGAACCGATGGAGAGTGAGCGAGAGAAATCCGTGGTCTGGGATAAAGTTCTCAAAGCTCTTTGGGCCGAAAAAACGACGCAGGACGATATTGCAAGGGCACTCGATGTTCCAACCGACGAGGTTGCCGACTTGTTGTTCGGCATGCTCAATACGGGCATTCCAGTCACGAATAAGGCGTCTAGTAAACGATTTTCAGTAATTCAAGGGCACATCCCTCCTGGATAAACTGCGGTCATCCTGCATACTTGCTCACTCAGCGTAGGTCATTCCAAAAACCGTGTCCGTGAGCCAACGGCGGAAGGAATCATTGTCTTGGAACTGCTTGAAGAGTTGGGCGTCGTCGGTGAAAAGTGCAGTGATTACCCGCTTGAGTGCCTTGTCGTGCTCGATGCGGGCGTTCTGACGGTCGGAGTTTTGCTTCGCGTTCTGGTAGGCTTGGTCAGCTGAAACTTTCTTCGGAATTTCGTCGGTGATCCGTTTCTCCATCCGCTTCGCATCGGCGAAGAGACCGCCAAACTGGTCTTGAACGCCTTCACAATGTTTGAGAGCCTGTCCCTCACTGGGCGCAGGGGTTAACTGCACCCTTGGCTGTTCCTGATCATAGGGGATTTTTCCTGCTTTTCTGCATACTTCGGCCGTTTTGCAGGTAGCAATTTTGAGGAACCAACGAGATTTTTTCAAATCGTTCAGAAAAGGTAGCAAAAATGGGTAGCAAAATCGGCATTTCTGATCGTAAATATCTTTTTTACTCTGTAAATCCCCTGCTTAGAGCAGGGGATTATGCGTCCCCTCTCTTCAAACGCGACCGTAGCAAACGACTACCAAAAATTATCGAGTATCCTCATTGCAGTAAAAGCCAATCCTTGCCCAAAATCAGCGCGGTTGAGAGATTGGACGAGTGCTGGCTAAGTCACTGTATTCCAAAGGCTCCGATGCCGCATTCCCTCCTGGCGTTCCTTGAGGAAATCGGCGTGGCGGGCCTTGGCCAGGCTGAAGTTTTCAATGACTTCCAGATTTCTTTGCCATTCGCGAAGGCTCTGACATAATACCGCTTTGACTTATGGCGGATCGGGTTTTGAAGCCTCGTTTTTTGCAGGTTCCACGTTTTTTGCCCTCCATTACACTGGGGCGGGTAGCAAAATACCGAAAAGCCAATTTTTCAAAAGTTATTCTTTCGTAAGTTACTGATCATCAGCTATTTGGGCCTATAGCTCAGCGGTTAGAGCAGGGGACTCATAATCCCTTGGTCCTCGGTTCGAATCCGAGTGGGCCCACTTCTTGGCATCTTGGTTATCAAAGACGTCCGACCCATCCAGTAAAAAGGCGGAACCTTGCGGCCCCGCCTTTTTTATATGCGATGGGAAGAAGCTCTATTTCGAAGACTTCACCGCTTCCCGCAAGGCAGTCATGGTGGCGGGCGCGGCGCTAAACTCCAGGCCGAGCGCCCCCAGCTTCAGATCCACCAGGTTGCCGTTCAAGGTCGATTTCACATTGAGGGGAGCCTTGGCGTCTCCGTCCATTTGGAGGGCAAAAGCCACGGCAGCCTTGTCGAGTTCGCCAAGCTTAAATTCGCGCTTCGGGCCGGAGTAGAGGACGAGTTCGAGGTAGGTCGTCTTGCCTTTTTCGTCCCGCCCGGCTTCCCATCGGGTTTTCTCGTTGCCGAAAGCGACGTAGGGAATGTTGAGCTTGAAAGGCAGGCCGCCCACCGTCGTGGTGTAAGTCGTGCCGGTGCCTTCAGGCAGGGGAAGCAACTGATTGGCAGCGGGGCCCCAGAACTCAAACCGAATCCGCAGTTCGCTCGCGGAGAATACCCCTTCCTTGAGCTTGTCGAAGTGGAGATGCGTATCGCCGCCATTCACGGCGAAGTTGATCCCGCCGAGCACGGTGTTTTCCTTTTGGACCGAGGCGAACTGGGCGGCCGCGAAGTCGAAGCCGTCATGCATGACGCGGACACGGAACATGCTGGGTTCCTTGACCGTGCCCCAATAGGCAAGGATTTGGCGCCGCTGAGTCCAAAAGTCGCCCATATTGACTGAGCCCAGGGAAAAGCGGGGAGTGAGATAGGTCGTCCCGATGATGGGCAGGGGATGCGTGATGAATTGGTAGACGAATTCCCTTGGGGCCTTCAGTTCAGTAAAGAAAGGAAGCAGTTCCGGCGGGCATTCGTGAGCGACGGTGGCATAGTCGTACGTGGTCCGGGGATCGGAGGTCAGTTGAACTTTGCCGCCCAGGCCCCTTTGGATCTCGTAGAGGTAGATGGGGGAGATAAACGTGTCGTAGCTGCGGCTTTGGGGGCCGGTCCACTGGCCTGTCGGAACATGGAACTGGTGGGCGATTTCAGCCCATTCCATGCGGTAAAGTTCCTCGATCATCTTTCGGGCCTCGGGGTCCTTGATTGCCATGCGCATCTTGCCGAGAGCGTTGAGGGAAACGGAGGTATAGCAGGGGCTGTTATATTCGGAAAAGCCCCCCTCGGTCTTGGTGGTGTATTCGTAAAACCGCTTCAGGCGAGCCATGCCGTATTTTTTCAGATCGGGGAGATCGAACATCTCCGCCGTAACGAGGGTTTCGAGAGTTCCAAGGATGGCGATGTTGGTGTAGTCGAGCCCCACATTGCGCTTCTGGATGGCCGCCGCCGCGCGGATCATGGCGGTTTTGACCTTCTCCTTCAGCTCCGGGGGAAAGCGATCGGGATGCAGCACGAGCGCCATGGCAAGTTCCGACCCAATGAAGTCCGCCCAGTTATAATCCACGAAGTTCATCTTTTTCAGAGGCTCTTCAGCACAATAGGACCAGACCCCGAAGGAAGCGCTCGTGGGATCGCTGTCCTGAAGTTCAAGGATGCGCTCGATGACCTGGAGGCCGCGCTGCTGGCGTTCCGGGCTCTGCGAATTCAGCAGGCCCGTGCCGTAGAAAAGGCTGCCGCGCACATCATGCACCGTGCCGGAAACCGCGGAGTGCCCGAGAGACGGCGAGGGGGCGCGGAAGGAGGCGAGCATGCGCTCCTGCGCGTCGTACTTGGCATCGTCACGGTCCAGCATCGTCTCCAATGCTTTCTGGATTTCGGGAGCCAACTGCCCTTTCTTTTGGTCATCCTTTGCCTCCGCCTTCGCGTGAGGATTCGCGAAGAAAAAAGCGATGCTGAGCACCGCGAATGCAAACACACGGAAGGCGTTTTGCATGAAGCGTTGGGAATTTCGGAAAACGACGTCTTGGGGGGAGGTTTTGGGGGGAGGTATCATACTGCGAGTTTGATGAGTTCGACGGACAAGGCGTTTATACTTCCGAAAGTTACGCGTCGAGCAAAGAAAAGCCCCTCCCAAATGGACGGTACAACCCGGGTGCAGCCGGAGCCGCCGCCGGTTTGCGCATTTTTAAATCTGGAAATCCAGCCCCAGGAAGTCCTGTACAAAGGGATTGGCCGGTTCCCGCTGGATGAGCCCCGGCGACCCGATTTGCTGGATGTTGCCGTGGTTGAGGATCACCACTTCATCGGCGACCTCAAATGCCTCTTCTTGGTCGTGCGTCACAAAGAGGCTCGTGATGTGAGTCTCGTTGTGGAAGCGGCGGAGCCACGCGCGAAGCTCTTTGCGCACTTTGGCGTCGAGCGCTCCGAACGGTTCGTCGAGAAGAAGCACGCGCGGCTCAATGGCCAGCGCCCGGGCAAGCGCCACGCGCTGCCGCTGGCCGCCGGAGAGCTGCGCGGGGAAGCGTTTGGCAAAGGCGTCGAGCTGCACCAACTGCAAGAGGCAGTGGACCCGCTCGCGGATCTCGTCTTTGGACGGGCGGGTGGCACGCGGGCGCACCTCCAGCCCGAAGGCGATATTATCGAAGACGCTCAAATGCTGAAAGAGCGCGTAGTATTGAAATACAAAACCGGCCCGCCGCTCGTAGGCGCTCTTCTGGGTCACTTCTTCGCCATGGAAGAAGACCCGGCCCGCGTCTGGAAACTCCAGGCCCGCGATCAGCCGCAGCAGCGTCGTTTTCCCCGAACCGCTGGGCCCCAGCAGGGCGACGAGCTTGCCGGTCCCGACCTCAATCGAGGCGTTCTCCACGGCCACATGGCCTGCGAATTTCTTGCTCAATCCTTCAACACGGATGCTCATAATTTGGATGTCTTGAAATCTTAACGCTGGGATTCGTCGAGTTGCTGCCGGGCGCGCCATTCCACGTAGGTCTTTACGCCCAGCGTCACCAGGGCCAGCAGCGAAAGCAGGGAGGCCAGCGCGAAGGCCGACGCGAAGGCATACTCGTTATAGAGAATCTCGATCTGAAGAGGCACGGTGTTGGTGAGCCCCCGGACGTGGCCGGAGACGACGGACACCGCGCCGAACTCGCCCATGGCGCGGGCGTTTGCCAGGATGACGCCGTAGAGCAGCCCCCATTTGATCTTGGGCAAGGTGACGCGCAGGAAGATCTGCCACCCGCGCGCGCCCAGCGTAAGCGCCGCCTCCTCTTCGGCCACCCCTTGCGCCTCCATCAGGGGGATCAGCCCGCGCGCGACGAAGGGAAAGGTGACAAAGACCGTGGCAATCACAATCCCCGGCATCGCATAGATGATCTTCCAATGATGCGCTTGCAGCCAGGGCCCCAGCACCCCCTGCGAGCCGAAGAGCAACACATAGATCAACCCGCCAATGACGGGGGAAACCCAGAGCGGCAGGTCGATGAGCGTCGAGAGAAATTGTTTTCCGCGAAACTCAAAGCGCGTGATCGCCCACGCCGCCGCGACCCCAAAGAGGGTATTTGCGGGAACGGCTATGGCCGCCGTGATCAAGGTGAGCTTGATCGCATCCAGCGTCACGGGATCGGCGAATGTCTTGAAATAGAGGGGGACGCCGCGCCGGAGCCCCTCCGCAAACACGGCCGCCAGCGGCAGCAGCAAAAACGCGGCAAAAAAGGCGACGGCGATGACGATGAGCGTCCAGCGGGCCAGCGGGCCTTCCTCGGTTGCGCGCCGACCACGGGCCGTGTGCCGCACTTTGGTTAAATCTTGAATTGCTCCTGCCATAAGAGGGTCAGTTGGTGGGGTTAAGACGCCGGTTGTTCCACCATTGCACGGCGTTGACCACGGCCAAAATGCCAAACGAAGCGAGGAGCATCACCAGCCCGATGCCCGCCGCGCCCTGGTAGTCATACTGTTCGAGCTTGGCCACAATGAGCAGCGGCGTGATTTCCGTTTTGAACGGAATATTACCGGAGATGAACACAATCGAGCCGTATTCCCCCACGGCGCGCCCGAAGGAGAGCGTGATGCCGGTGACCAGCGCCGGAAGCGCCGCCGGGAAAACCACGCGACGGAAGGTCTGAAAACGCGTGGCTCCCAGCATTGCCGCCGCTTCCTCCACATCGTCCGAGAGCGAAACGAGCACCGGTTGCAGCGTGCGCACGACAAAGGGAAACCCAATGAACACCAGGGCGAGCAGGATGCCGAGCCGGTTGAACGCTGCGGTGACGCCGATCTTCGCCAGGAGCACGCCCACCCAACCGTTGGGGGCATAGAGGGCCGTCAACGCAATCCCCGCAACGGCGGTGGGCAGCGCGAAAGGCAAATCGACCAGCCCGTCCAGCACGCGGCGGCCCGGAAAGCGGTAACGGGTCAACACCCACGCGGTGATGAAGCCAAAGAGGCCGTTGATCAACGAGGCCAAGAGCGATACCCCAAAACTCAACTCGTACGAAGCGACCACGCGGGGCGAAGTGACGACCTCCCAGAGATGCTGCCAGGACCCGCTGAACGCCCTGGCCGCAAGCGCGGCAAAAGGGATCAGGACGATCAACGTCAGGTAAAGCACCGAGAAACCAAGGGTGAGCGAAAAACCGGGAAGGATGCGTCTCATTAGAGATTTTGGCCAAAGGCCAGGAAGGGGCGGTATTCCAACAGGATGCGGTCGAGCGCGGCCACCGCCGCCTCCACCTGCAGATCGAGAGGGCTCTCCTGCGGCGTCTCAAAGATGAGCTCAAAGGGAGCGGGATGCAGCTCGGCCGGGTTGCTGAGCACCCCGTCGTAGCACTGGTCGCGGATCAACCCCTCCGAGGCTGCGAACCCGTCGATGACGGACCCCGCCGCGCGGGGCAGAAACGCCTCCGCCGCTTCGATGGCGGGGCTGGCCAGCGCCTCGGTGAGCGTCGCCCCCCGGACATAGGCATAGACGCCGGGCGTCGTGTCGTCGGCATGCAGCGCAATGACCCCCTGGAAGAGCAGGATGCCCAATTCGCGTTCCAAATAGTATACCTCCGGTTCCTTCGAGCCCTTCCAGAACTCGCGGTTCAAATCCACGCCGCCGCGCGAATGGCGCGTGTTGTCCTCCACCCCCGTGGGATTGCAGATCGGGTAGACATAGATTTGATAGCCCCGCGCGCGTTCCGGCTCTTTCAAGAGCCGTTGAAGAAACTCCAAAGCGGCGTGCGCCGTTTCCGACTCGTCCCCATGGATCGCGGCAAAAATGCCAATGCGCACCGGTTCGTCAATCGGGCCAGGCCCAATAAAGCAGAAGCGGGGAATGGAATAGACCTCGCCTCCGTTATGGAACTTGCCGATCTCGGAATAAAAGAGATGCTCGGCCCCCTCGGCCTCGCGGCGCAGCTCTTCGATCAATTTCCCCACGGGATGACCACCCGCCCCGCCTCGCTCAACGCAAGTCCGCGCGGAAACCTTGCGAGGGTTCAAACGCTTGGGAACATAGGTGGAGCGAGGCATGGTAAGGTGCATGAATTAGAGATGTTGTGCGGCGGCGCGGGCGCCCTATTTGGAGGGTGTGTAGATCTGGTCAAAGACTCCGCCGTCGGAGAAATGCGTCGGCTGGGCTTTCTTCCAGCCGCCAAAGACATCGTCGATGGTCACGAGCGTCACCTTGCCGAATTGGCTGCTATATTTCGCCGCGACTTTGGGATCGCGGGGGCGGTAGAAATTCTTCCCGGCGATGTCCTGCCCTTCCTCTGAATAGAGGTAGGTCAGATACGCTTTGGCCAGGTCGGTCGTCCCATGGCGGGTCGCCACGCTATCGACCACCGCGACGGGCGGCTCGGCAAGGATGCTCAGCGAGGGCGTCACGATTTCAAACTTGTCCGCGCCAAATTCCTTAAGCGCCAGGTAGGCTTCGTTCTCCCATGCGATGAGCACGTCACCGATGCCGCGCTGCACAAAGGTCGTTGTGGAACCGCGCGCACCGGAGTCCAGCACGGGCACGTTTTTGTAGAGTTTGCCGATGAAATCGCGGACCTTCGCCTCGTCCTTGCCCGACGCCTGCTCGGCGTAAGCCCATGCAGCCAGGTAATTCCAGCGCGCCCCGCCGGAGGTCTTCGGGTTCGGCGTGATGACAGAAATACCGGGCTTCACGAGATCATTCCAATCCTTGATCCCCTTCGGGTTCCCCTTGCGCACCAGGAAGACGATGGTCGAGGTGTAGGGCGAGCTGTTCTCCGCAAACTTGGTCTGCCAATCCGTCGGGAGAAGCCCCTTCTCCGCGAGGACATCAATGTCGTAGGCCAGCGCAAGCGTCACGACGTCCGCCTCCAAACCGTCGAGAACAGAGCGGGCCTGCTTGCCCGAGCCACCGTGGGATTGCTTCACGTCGACGACCTGCCCCGTCTTGGCCTTCCAGTATTTGGCGAAGGCCGTGTTGTATTCCGTATAAAGCTCCCGGGTCGGGTCATACGAGACGTTGAGGAGTTCCGCCGCGCTGGCGGCACCGCTCACCGCGACCAGCGCGGTGGCAAGAACGAGATTTCGCAGGTGCGAAGTGAGGAAAGGCTGAATTTTCATGATGGTTTTTAAATGGTTCGCTAGATGCCCCCCGAAAGAAAAACATAATCTCTATCGAGTTTGTGTTGTTTTCTTAATATCGCGTCCCAGCCCCTTTGACAACAGGTTTTTCAATAATTCTCTTAATCTCGATTGACATGATGTAGATTATTGCTATTTTCTGGCCCCGTTGCTATTCCCTATCGCATGACATCCCCACTTTCCTCCAACCCGCCTTCCGCCAACGAATTACTGAAACTCGCCCACCCGACCTTGGACGGCTCCATCGCACAGACGTTGGCCGATCCGCAGGCGGACCGTTTCTCCGAGGACGACAACCAGTTCCTGAAATTCCACGGGATTTACCAGGAAGACGACCGCGACCTGCGCAAGACGGGCAAGAAATACATCATGATGATCCGCGTCCGCGTCCCGGGCGGCATCATCACCCCCGCGCAATACCTGGAGCTCGACCGGCTCTCTGAGGAATACGCCTACCCCAGCCTGCGGATCACCTCCCGGCAGACGCTTCAATTTCACGGCGTCCTCAAGTCCAACCTGGGCACGGTCATCCGGGGCATCAACGCCTGCCTGCTCACCACGCTGGCCACCTGCGGCGACGTTGTGCGCAACATCACCGTCACCCCCTCCCCCGCCGAAGGGGAAATCGGCGCGCAGTTGCAGACCCAGGCGCTCGCTCTCTCCAAATTTTTCTCTCCCATAACCCCCGCCTACCACGGCATCTGGCTGGACGGCAAGGAACTCCAGCTCAACGAAGACTTCGTCGACCCGCTGTATGGCAAGACCTACCTGCCGCGCAAATTCAAGATCGGCTTTGCCATCCCGCCGGTCAACGATGTGGACGTATTCACCAACGACGTGGGGCTCGTCGCCATTGTCGAGGACGGCAAGCTCGTCGGCTACAACCTCGCCGTGGGCGGCGGCATGGGGCGCAGCCACGGGAACGCGGCGACCTTCGCGCGGCTGGCCGACGTCATCGGCTTCATCACGCCGGGCCAGGTGGATGGTGACGGCGGCGAGGAT
>Ga0118677_10005566_pt2 | contig 15848 bp, 13 predicted proteins | sample AliMusrvi5mmetaG_FD_86154 | JGI IMG/M metagenome (GOLD analysis project Ga0118677, IMG submission 86154) | reverse complement strand
CAATGGCCGCTGCCGTGGCGCGGATGGCCGCTGCCGTGGGGGGATCGAGACGGAAGTCGAGCGTGGCGGCAAACCGGACGGCCCTCAACATCCGCAGGTGGTCTTCACGGAACCGATCGGCCGCCGGCCCGACCGTGCGCACCACGCGGCTCGCAATATCGGCCCGGCCATCCACATGGTCGATCAGGACGCCCTGTACCGGATCGAGAAACAAGGCATTGATCGTAAAATCCCGGCGCGCGGCATCGGTCGCGGGATCGGAGAACGACACGGCGGTGGGGTGGCGGCCATCGACGTAGTCGTGATCGCGACGAAACGTGGCGACCTCGTACCAAGCCCCGGCCGTCGGTACGCGCACCACGCCGAACGACTTGCCGACGGCCACCGCGCCGCCAAACAGTTCCAACACCCGATCCGGTACCGCATCGGTGGCGATGTCATAGTCCTTGGGCGTGCGCCCCAGAATCAGGTCGCGCACGCACCCGCCGGCCCAGTAGGCGACATGGCCCGCGGCTTGAAGCCGACGGGCAACCTTGATGGCTCCCGCCTGCAGCGGCGCCCCAGCCGGCACGACCAGGGGTGAGGTAACGGTCGCGGCGCTCACGAACGTGCTGGCTCCTTTGCTAGCGTGAACACGCGGGGCAGACAATCGGCGAGCGTTAGCCGTTGGACGCGATCCGGCGCATCCAGAGGCGCGAGCAGAACAACCAATTCCGTTCCTGCGAATTCAGCCAGCACCTGCAGGCACGCGCCGCAAGGCGGCGCGGCCCGGCCACGGCCAGCCGCCACGGCCACGGCACGGAGCCGTCGCTCCCCTGCGGCGATAGCGGCGAAGACCGCGGCCCGCTCCGCGCATACGGTCAGACCGTACGAAGCGTTCTCCACATTCGTGCCCGTAAACGTGTGGCCAGTGCTGGTCAGCACCGCTGCGCCGACAGAAAAATGTGAATACGGCGAGTAGCTGGCCGCCGCCGCCCGCACGGCCTGGCGCATCAAAGCCCGTTCCCAGGATTTCACGACTGCCCCTCCTTCATCGTCAGCGCCACAAATTCCCGCAGAACCGCCGTCATGGCCGGGATTGCCGCCGCGGCCCGCTCCAGAACCTCGCGATGCGAAAGGGACTGGGTCAAGCCTGCGGCCGCGTTGGTGATACACGAGAGCCCGACCACGCGCAGGCCGGCTGAGTGCGCCAGGATGGCCTCAGGCACCGTGGACATGCCGACTGCATCGGCGCCCAGTGCCCGAAAGGCACGAATCTCGGCCGGTGTTTCATAGGAAGGGCCGCTGGTCGCCAGATACACGCCATGCCGCAAGGGAACGATGGCACGGCGAGCCGCCTCGTCCAGCCGGCTCCGCAATTCGAGATCGTAAACGCAACTCATATCGGGAAAGCGCTGTCCCCACGCCGGATCGTGCGCACCGATCAACGGATTCACGCCCATGGCATTGATGTGGTCGTCTATCGCCATCAACGTTCCCGCCGGGAATCCCTCATTGACCCCGCCCGCGCTGTTGGTCAGCACAACCGCTTTCGCGCCCCATTCGCGCGCGAGCGCCACGGGGAGAGCAATCGGCCCCCAGCCTGCGCCCTCGTACCAATGGCGCCGGCCGACAAACACAAGCACATCGCCGCCTTCGCATTCGGCCCGAACCAACTGCCCGACGTGCCCGGCGACCTGGGTCGCACCAAGGCCGGGCAAATCGGAGTAGTCAAGCGTCGCCAGCGTGCGAAAGCCGCGCGTCACATCGCGCCAGCCGGATCCGAGAACAATAACCACGGGCGCCCGGATATCCGGCATAGCGGTGCGCACCTTTTCCAGGCAGAGCGTCATCGGCTCACTGTTCACTGTTCACCGTTTACTGTTGACTGTTCACCGACTCGCTCCAATAGCAACGGCACATCCACGGCGGACTCACTAATTGCGAATGCATCTTGCAGCAAGGCCTGGGCCTCGTCGAGTTGAAAGTCACGGGCCGCATGCAGCACACACAGCGGCTGCCCTGCTTCCACCTCTTCCCCTCGCTGGACGAGATCGCTTATCCCGGCGCCCGGGTCGATCGCATCCGTCGTCTTGGCGCGCCCGGCGCCCAACACCAGGCACGCCCGCCCTACGCGCCCGGCGTCGACGCTCGTCACGCAGCCCGCAACCGATGCCTTGAACTCGCGGCGACACGCGCTAACCGGCAGTCGCGAGGGATCGTCGACAACCGCCGTGTCGCCGCCGTGTCGGCGGACCATCTCGCGAAATACCGCGAGAGCGCAGCCGGAGTTCAATGCCTCCCGGCATCGCTGTCGGGCCGCGGCCTCGTCGTCGGCGAGACCGGCCAACCGCAGCATCTCCGCCCCCAACGCGACCGTCAACGTCACCACGTCCGCAGGTCCGCGTCCACGCAGCACCTCGATCGTCTCGGCGATCTCAAGGGCGTTGCCCGCGGTGCGGCCCAACGGGTCATCCATGGCCGTTAGCAAAGCCGTCACGCGGACACCCATGGCGGTGCCCGTGCGAACGAGCGATTCCGCCAGGGCCCGAGCCTGCTCGCGAGTCTGCATGAACGCGCCGCGCCCGCACTTCACATCCATCACGAGCCCGTCGAGTCCTTCGGCCAGTTTCTTGCTCAAGATGCTGGCTGTGATCAAAGGGATGGAGGGCACGGTGCCGGTCACATCGCGCAAGGCATAGAGCTTGCGATCCGCAGGCGCCAGCCGATCGGTCTGGCCGATGATGGAACAGCCGCAGTCGCGCACAATGCTCAGGAATTCGTCCGTCGCCAGGTTCGTACGGTAACCGGGAATCGACTCCAGCTTATCCAGCGTGCCGCCGGTAATGCCGAGGCCACGGCCGGATATCATGGGCACAGCAACGCCGCAGGCGGCGACAATGGGCGCCAGCGGCAGCGAGATCTTATCTCCGATCCCACCCGTGGAATGCTTGTCCACCTTGGGCTTGGGGATTGAGGACGTATCCAGGCGATCGCCGGATTCCAGCATGGCCCGGGTGAGCGCAGCCGTCTCCTCCGGCGTCATGCCGCGGAAATACACGGCCATGGCAAACGCCGCCATCTGATAATCGGGGATGGCACCCTCGGCAAACCCGTCGACAAACCACCGGATTTCATCAGCCGTCAACGCCTGTCCGTCGCGCTTCTTCTCGATTGTCCACTGCGGGAGCATACGAGCCACCTTATGCCCATCCGGGGCTGGTGTCAAATGCGGCAAGGGGCTTTGATTGTGGAACCCTCCAAACAATTGCCAAGGGACGGACGAAGGCGTACAAATGACGCATCGTGTCAGGACGGCCCCCATGAAGAAATCTTTGATCGTGCTGGTATTCCTTGTTTGTGCCGTGACCAAGCTGGCGCTTGCCGCCGGTGCGGCGCCCACCAACTCACTGACGGCCTTCCGGCAGCAGTTCGATCAGGCGATCAACGCGGCCGGGACAGCCTACGTTCAACAGATCGCCGACAAACCGGGACAGTATCTCAAGTCCATTGAGACGCTCGAAGCCGAACGACGCCAGGCCGGCGACCTGGAAGCGGTCGTGGCACTGCGCCAGGCGCGGTTGCAGTTCCGGGCAACCACCAACGTCGTGATGGGTGACGCGCAGGCCGAGCCTTCGGCCGTCCGCAACCTCAAGCAGCAGTATCTCGACCAACTGGCCCGCTGCGCCGAACAGCGCGATCAGATGATCGTCGCCGCCGCCGGGACTTACACGAACCAACTCGCTCTCCTGAAAATACAACTGGCGCGCGCCGGCAAGACGGGCGAGGCCCTGTTGGTCCAGGATGAGGCCGCGTCGATCCAGCAAGATGCACGCGTGAAGGCCGCCACGCTCATCCGCCATGCAGAATCAGAAACGCACGGGGACACGGCGACGACCTCGGCGCCGCCCGAAACGGTTACAGCCGCCGTACCCGGCCTCAGTCCCGACCGACTGTTGAACGAAGCCACCGTCTCGTTCCGGTTCACGGAGGCCGAACTCGACACGCCGGCCGACCTGCTAACAAGGCTCGCGCAACGTTGCCTGAATGCCGGCGTACGCCTGCGCGCGGCGACCAATCACGCCAACATAAAGACTGTCCAGGCCGAAGGCGGAAAAACGACATTCGTCGTCGGCCCGCGTACCGGACCGACCCGTTCGCGGGGCCGGGCCAAGACCCTCACGTTCGACACCGTGCCGCTGCGCACCGTGCTCCAGGCAATCTGCGCGGGCATCGGCCTCGGGTATGCGCTGGGCTCCGACAGCCGGGAACTTGTCCTGGTCGATGCCGACGATCCCAAGGCAATCTGGATGCCGGACCTTCAATCGCCAGGCGAGATTCTCAAGGCTCTTCAGATAGTGGAGTCGCGCCGGCAGCACATCGGCCGTGCGCTTCTGTTCACGGGTGAAGTCACCGGAACCGTGCAGGGGCTGAACGAATTTGTCCTCGCGCTGAAGGACGGCACCAAACTGGGCGTGCCGTCCACGGGCGCCAACCGGGTGCGGCTCGAGCGCATCCGCACCGCCCTCGGGGCCACGGAAAAACGCGACCGGACCGGCGTCGAAGTGACGGCCCTGGCCACGATCCGCTCCGAATCATCGGCACAGGGACTGGTGCTCGGAGATGCCGTGCTGCTTGAAGTATATGGGGTGGGCAGCACTGATATGACGGTTCCCGCCGGCCTGACGTCGCCGACGGGGCTGACCACGCCGGCCGCCCACGCCGCACACCCGATCCGCCGGATCGGGGAGCCGTAGCGTCCGTCTCCCGCCGCGTTACGCCGCGTCGGCCGCTTTTGCCAGCGTGACGGTGCGGGCTGTGACCATGGGTTTGGTCACGTGGAATTCGCGGATGTCGTTACGCCGCGGAACCTCGAACATGATCTCGAGCATGAGGCTCTCGAGGATGGCCCGCAAGCCGCGCGCGCCGGTTCCCTTCTTCATGGCAATCCGCGCCAATTCGCGCAGCGAGTTCTCGGCGAAGGATAACTTCACGTTCTCCATGGCGAGCAACTTCTGGTATTGCCGGATCATGGCATTCTTCGGCTCGACCAACACGCGGACCAGATCGTCCTCGGTCAAGGGTTCGAGCGACGTCACGATCGGCAGGCGGCCCGCAAACTCAGGAATCATCCCATAGCGCATGAGATCCTCGGGCTCGACCCGCAGCTCGACCCGCTCGGTAGCCGGGGCGTCCGCACTGGCGCCAAACCCCAGGGCCCGCCGGCCAATGCGCCGTTTGAGGATGTCGTCCAACCCGACAAAAGCCCCGCCGCACACGAACAGGATGTGCTGCGTGTTGATCTTCAGGTATTCCTGCTGGGGGTGCTTGCGACCGCCCTGGGGCGGCACATTCGCCGTGGTGCCTTCGAGGATCTTCAACAGGGCCTGCTGCACGCCTTCGCCGGAGACATCGCGCGTGATCGATACGTTCTCCGTCTTCCGGGCGATCTTGTCGATCTCATCGATGTAGATGATGCCACGCTCGGCGCGGGCGATGTCATAGTCGGCGGCTTGGATGAGGCGGAGCAGGACGTTCTCGACGTCCTCGCCGACGTAGCCAGCCTCCGTCAGGGTCGTGGCATCCGAAATACTGAACGGGACATCGAGACAACGGGCCAACGTGCGTGCCAGCAGCGTCTTGCCGGTACCCGTGGGACCGATCATAAGAATGTTGCTTTTCTCGATCTCGACGTCGTGGAACTCCTTCTGCGCCTCAACGTGCGCGCCCTGCTGGAGCCGCTTGTAGTGGTTGTGGACGGCGACCGACAGCACCTTCTTGGCGTGATCCTGGCCCACGACATACTGATTGAGAAAAGCAAAGATCTCGTGCGGCTTGGGAACGGGCTTCAGCGGCGCCGTCGGCACCTTCGCGGGCGCCGCAGCCGCGGGCCGGCCTTCCTTCTGCAGCACCGCGTTACAAACGCCGACGCAGTCGGCGCAGATAAAGACGCCGTCGGGACCGGCCATCAGGCGGCCGGATTCCCGGGAGGGGCGTCCGCAAAACGAACAAGACGGCTCACGCTGTTTGGATTTGGCCATGGACGGCTCCCTATACGGTCTTGGCCGGCACCTTCCGGCTGGTCAGCACCGCATCGACCAACCCGTACTCGCGCGCTTCATCGGCCGACATGAAGAAGTCGCGATCCGAATCCCGCGTAATGACGTCGAGCGGCTTGCCGGTGTGAAACGCCATGATGGCATTCAACCGGTCGCGCAACCGGAGGATTTCCTTAGCCTGGATGCTGATATCCGACGCCTGCCCCTGGACGCCGCCCCAGGGCTGATGGATCATGATGCGGGCGTTGGGCAGGGCGAACCGCTTGCCCTTGGCTCCCGAGGCCATGAGAACGGCGCCCATGCTGGCTGCCTGACCGACACAATACGTCGCCACGTCGCATTTCAGGAACTGGATCGTATCGTAGATGGCCATACCCGCCGTCACCGACCCGCCGGGCGAGTTGATGTAGAGGCTGATGTCCTTCTCGGCATCCTCGCTCTGCAGAAACAGCATCTGCGCGATAATGAGGTTGGCAAACTCGTCGTCAATCCCCGTCCCGATGAAGATGATGCGGTCCTTGAGCAACCGCGAGTAGATGTCGTACGCCCGCTCGCCACGCCCGGTCTGTTCGACGACCATGGGAACGAGCATCTGGTTACTGGAGATCATGGCAGTTTCCTTTCGGTTCAGGCCGGTTCGATCACCGCCGCGCCGTGCAGCAGGTCGAGTGTCTTGTCCAGCCGCAGACTCCGCTTGAGCGACTCCAACGCGTCGCGCTTCTCGAGATCAGCGCGCAGCCGCTGACGCGGCATACCGTGCCGGTCGGCCATCTCGCCGATCCGCTGCTCGATCTCGGCATCCGTCACGGCCACCTTCTCCGCATCCGCCACGCGCGTCAGCACATAGTCCATGCGCACGCGGTCGGTGGACGACTGGGCGGCGCGGTTGAAGATGTCCTCGCGATGGGCTTCGATCTGATCCTTGGTCACGCCACGTCGCACGTTCTCGGCCACGACATCCCGGATAATGTGGCGGGCTTGCTCCTCGACCACCGACTGCGGGAGATCGGGCAACGGCGTCTGCTCGAGCAGCCACTTCAGAATCTCGTCCTTCTGGCGGCCAATCTCGGCGGCCTCGGCGGAGCCCTGCAGGTTCTGGCGCACCATGTCGCGCAGGTTGTCCAGCGATGTGGCGCCGGCAGCCTTGGCAAACTCGTCGTTCAACTCGGGAAGTTTGCGTTCGCGAACCATGGTCACGGTGAGCGAGTAGACCGCTTCATGGCCGGCCAGCGTCGCGACCTGGAAATCCGCGGGCCAGGCGACCTTCAATTCGCGGGCCTGGCCCACCGTGGCGCCTTCCAAAGCCTTGACGATGCCCGGCAGGAATTCGTGGCCTTCCAGCAGGAGCACCCAGAAATCCTTGCCCTGCCCGAGCTCCGCCCGCTCCGGCGCGAGTTCAGCCACGGGCTTGCCGTCGCAGGTTCCGACGTAGTCGATGACGACGATATCGCCCTTGGCCGCAACGTGCGTGGCGTTGTCATCAAACTTGCCCTGTCGTTCGCGGAGGTTGCCGATGACCTGCTCGACATCCTCGGGCTTGACCTCGACCTTGTTGGCCTTGACCGCAATGCCCCGGTACGATGGCAGCGCGAATTCAGGCTCAACGTCGACGGTGACGCGAAAGGTCAGGGGCATGCCTTTCGCGACCTGGACATCGGTAACGTCGATCACGGCCACGGGCCGGAGCTTCTGGTCGTCGATCGCCTCACGGTAGGCGCGGGGGACGAGCCGCTCGCGAGTCTCGTCGAGAATCTCCTTGGCAAAGTTGCGCTCGGCGATCGCTGCGGGCGCCTTGCCGGGCCGGAAGCCTGGTATGCGCGCGTGCTTCGAGAACTCGTTCACCACCTTACGATACTCCACCGTCACCCCGTCAGCCGGGACCTCGATCGTGAGGACCTTCCGACAAGGATTGACCTGTTCAACCGTGACCTTCATGCATCTCCTTCAGTTTCCGCTCATTTTCATTATGACAACTCAGGTCGACAGAATTCAGGAGTCAGAATTCAGACTCCCGACTTCACTCCTTCATCGCCATCAGGAACTCGGCGTTGCTGCGCGTCTTCTTCAGACGGCCCACGATCAGTTCCATCGCCTCGACCGGAGGCACGCCGTTGATGGCGCGGCGCAAAATCCAAATCTTACTCAGCTCGTCGGGATGGAGCAACAGCTCTTCCTTGCGAGTGCCGGATTTCTCGATATTGATGGCCGGGAACACGCGCTTGTCGACGAGGGTGCGGTCGAGGCACAATTCCATGTTGCCCGTCCCCTTGAATTCCTCAAAGATCACCTCGTCCATGCGGCTGCCCGTATCCACGAGTGCCGTGGCGACGATCGTCAGGCTTCCGCCGTGCTCAATGTTGCGGGCCGCGCCGAAGAAACGCTTGGGTTTGTGCAGCGCATTGGCGTCCACACCGCCGGAAAGAATCTTACCGCTGTGCGGTTGGAGCGTATTGTAGGCGCGCGCCAGACGGGTGATGCTGTCGAGCAGGATCACCACGTCACGACCGCACTCCACCATGCGCTTGGCCATTTCGATGACCATTTCCGCGACCTGAACGTGACGTTCTGGCGGCTCATCGAAGGTCGAACTCAACACCTGCGCCTTGGTGTTACGTTCCATGTCCGTGACTTCCTCGGGCCGCTCGTCGATGAGCAGCACGATGAGATGCGCCTCGGGATGGTTGGCGGAGACGCTGTTGGCAATCTTCTGCAGCAACACGGTTTTGCCCGTGCGTGGCGGCGCGACGATCAAGCCGCGCTGCCCCATGCCGATGGGCGTAAACAAGTCCATGACGCGCATCGAGATTTCTTCCTGTTCGCGCTCCAGCAGGAACCGCCGGTCGGGAAACAGGGGCGTGAGATTCTCGAACGGAATCTTGGACTTGCATTTGTCGGGATCGTCGCCGTTGACCCGGTCGACCTTGAGCAAGGCAAAAAAGCGTTCCTTGTCCTTGGGCGACCGGATCTCACCCTCGACCAGATCGCCGGTACGCAGGGCGAATCGGCGGATCTGCGACGGGGAGACATAGATGTCCTCGGGACAGGGCAGGTAGTTGTAGTACGGCGAACGAAGGAAACCAAAACCGTCGGGCAGGATTTCCAGCACACCCCGGCCATGCAGCGAGCCGTTGACACGCGCGTTGGCCCTCATGATCTCGAAGATCAACTCGTGCTTCCGCAAGGCACCGAGTTCCACAAGACCGAACGTCTCGGCCATGGTGTTCAGGTCGATCACCGTCTGCTTCTGGAGTTCGAACAGGTTGAGCGCCTGCGGCTTGCCTTGCGGCCGCTGCGGTGCCTGGGTCAAAGGCGGCAGGGGGCCGTTGGGCGGAGTCTGTGATGGCGATACGGCAGGAGCGAGGGCCTGGGGGGCCGCAGGATCCGGCGGCGGCACTTCAGGCCGCGGGGCCGGCTGCCACGCGTTGTCGCCGTTGCTCATGATGCCGCCAGCTTGCGGCAGGATCACGGGCGGTTGATTCGACGACTGGGGATGGGGGCGGCCTCCGCGGTCACGTCCGCCGCGCTGCGGACGGCCCCGGCGTCCGCGATGTTCCGGTCGATTCTGATTGTCGTTACGTTCGTCCATGGTCATGCTCCCCAATAATCCTCATCACTTCAATCGTCTGCTGCCGGAGCAGTTCGCGCGATCCGCCGTTATAGATCACAAAGTCGGCCCGTTCCGTCTTGCGGACTTGCGGCCACTGACTTGCTAGGCGCCGGCGCGCCTCATCTCCGATCAATCCGCGATCCGCAAGGCGCCGCAGTTGCTCCGCCTCGGGGGCGGCCACACAGACCACCCGGTCCCAATTCACCTCGTCGCCAATCTCGTAGAGCAACGGGATCACGGCCGCGGCCGCCGTCTCCGCTGGCCCCCGCTGCGCCAGCCACACACGCAGCCGGCGCATGATTTCGGGATGCGTCAGCGCGTTGAGGTCGGCCAGCCGTTGTTCGTCCTCAAACACCAGCCGACCGAGTCTGCTCCGGTCGATGGCGCCTCCCGGCTCCACAATGTCTCCGCCGAACCGTTCCACAACGGCCCTGTAGACGGCCTCACCCGGCGCCAGGATCGCATGCGCCAGCACATCGGCTTCGCACACCGGAATTCCCAATTCAGCCACGTACGACGCCACCAAGCTCTTCCCGCAGGCAATGCCGCCCGTTATGGCTATTCTAACCATGAGACCAAGAACACATGCGGCTAAAGGAACCTTTGAGCGGCGAACTGTTCGTCCCGCCTGGAGACATCACGCAGGATAATATGGAATTACGCAAAAGGACGAGGTTGGTTGGAACACACCGGAACCAAGGTATGGCAAGTAAACAGCGCCATACTACAGGGACGCGCAACCGTGTCAACACCAATCTACCACCCGATGCAAAACCCACCCCTAACCCCTCCCAGGAGGGGAACTCCCTCGGACTTATCCGATCACTCCCCTCCTTGGAGGGGTCGGGGGTGGGTTCGTCCATCTCTCACAGCAGTGTCGGTTGCTCCAAACCCTTCAAGAGGGAATGGAACTCCAACCGCTCGTAAAACGCCCGTAGCCGCGCGGGTGACTCCGGCTGCACGGCCAACGCACCCCACCCCGGTGAACAGTCCAGATCGCGCCGCAAACGCACCAAGTGGACATTGTTCTCCACCAGGGCGCGCGCCTCCGCCAACCGCCCGCGAATGCGCTCCGATTCCACTTCCGCCAATCGCTCCCACAACGAGTCAAGGGAACCAAACTGCCCCAGCAACTTGGCTGCCGTCTTCGGTCCCAGGCCTTCCACTCCCGGGATGTTGTCGACCGCATCGCCGGTCAAGGCGAGCCAATCGACGATCTGGTCCGGATAGACGCCTGTCTTCGTGCGCACCGCCTCACGCCCCACTTTGGGCTCGTCCCTTGACGCGGCAATCAGACAGACACGATCATCGACCAACTGGAAGAGATCCTTGTCGCTACTCGCGATCAGGACCTCATCGGCCCCTTCGGCGGACGCCCACGCGGCGAGCGATGCCAGGACATCGTCAGCCTCCTGGCGGTCCAAACGGACCACTGTCACGGCCGCGCGCTCGAGATACTCCATGATCGGCGGAATCTGGCCGCGAAGCGCATCAGGCATGGGTGGCCGTTGCGACTTGTAGGTGGGCAGTCGTGCCAGGCGTTCCGCAGGGCTTCCACCGTCCCACGCCACAACCAAGTGCGTCGGCTTCCAAATCTGCTGAAATTGGTGGATCGCACGGATGAAGCCGAAGACCGCGTTGGTCGGCGTGCCGTCGCGGGTGCTGAGGCTCTTAATCCCGAAGAAGGACCGGTAGAGGTGACCGGTCCCGTCAACCATCAAGAGACGCCGAAACGACATGTCAGTTCAAAACGGTCGGCGCGACGCCGGGCGCCATCGGCGTCACAGCAGGCTTGTCACTCTCAGTATTTCGAATCGACTTGCCGGCGGGATCGACCAGTTTCGCTGTGACGAAGATCAGCAGGTTCTTCTTGATGCTTTGCTCGGACTGACTGCGGAACAGAATACCGATCAGGGGAATGTCGCCAAGCAAGGGAATCTTGTCATTGACCTTGGTCAACTGCTCGGTGATCAGGCCGCCCATGACAACGGTGGCGCCGTCGTAAATCGATATCTGAGTATTCAGCGTGCGAACATGGAAGAACGGCTGGGGCATATTGAGCTGCTCGGTGGAGCCGTCGGCGCGATGGATGGTCGAACCGTACTGGAACCACGTGGGATCGGTGACGACTGAGGGGGTCATCGTGAGATTGATCATATTCCCATCAGGGCTAACCTCGGGCAGCACGGTCAGGATCACGCCGACTTCGCGAGTCTGGAAGTCCTGAGGCACGACGACAGTTTCCTGAACGGTATTGGCGGCCGTGTTGTTGGCGGCACCCTGAATCTGTCCGCCCTGCACCTCGAAGGTTGTCGGATAGATGTACTCGGTGACAACACGGATCGACGCTTCACTGCCCGACCGAGTCGTGACCTTGGGGGCTGACAGCAGGTCGGCGTTGCCATTTTGCTCCAAGGCGTGCAGGACGGTGGAAAGTTGCGGGTTCGTCAGGACGCCCGACAGGGAGAATATGCGCCCCAGGGTGCCCGCGCCGTTGCCCTCGGGTGTTTCGGTACCGGTGCTGGCGTCGGTTCCCCAGAATCTCAGCCCCGATGTGAAGCCGCCGGATGTGTTGTTCTGGTTCACCACGATGCTCGGCGTGGCGCTGAGCGGCGTGTAGGCAGACACCTTCTTGGTCGCCAGTTCCCAGTTGTCGTTCAGCAGCCATTCCAAACCAAGTTCCTGCAAGTCGGTTTCGTTAACCTCGACAAAACGAGCCTCGATCTCGACCTGTTTGGGTACGACGTTCAACTCGGCCAGCAGTTTTTCGAAGATTGCCAGATTCTCCGCCGTATTGCCCACGATGACCTTGCCGATGGCGGAGTTGTAGGTGATGGACGATCCCTTCGGGAACTTGACACCCATCTTCTCAAAACTTTCTTTGAGGTCGGCAACAGTTCCGCCCATTTCTCCGTTTTCGATGGTGTCGACGGTCTTGCCGCCCCTGGTTACCGTTGCAGCGGCTTTTGGCGCCGCTGCAGCCGTGGCGTTCACGCGCTCAATGAACGTGGGTTCCACGGGATACATGCGGACTTCCATCTGGGCGGGATCGTAATCCTGCGGAACAATCATGACGATGTTACCGTCCACGCGGTAACGAAGGCCAGCCACCGAGGTGATGATCTTCATAGCGGACAACATTGATATGTAGCGGGCCGTGAAGGTGATCTCGGGTACCGTTGGGCCACCGCCGCCGCCAGTTCCCGCATCGGGGAAGAGCGCATCGCCTTTGGCAGGCGCAGCCGTTGCGGAGGCGCCACCAGCCGGATTCAGGTTCAGGATGATGTTGATACCCTTCCTGGACGGGTCGTTTTCGCTCTTATCCGCTTCGACGCTGGCCTTATTCAGGAAGTCGACGACATCGTGAATGTTGGCCTGGCGGAACTCGATCTCGGGGATGATGATCCGTTCCATCTTCTTGAGGATGTTGTTGTCGGCAGCCGGGGTGTTCGTTGGGGTCCGGGTGGCGGTGGCGCTCAGCGCCTTGTATTGCGGCGGGTTCCACGCGTCACGCACCTGGGCGGACATCTTGGCGGCCGTGGCCAACCGTTCGGTGGAAGCGGTGTTGTACTGGAGGGTGCCCAGTTCCTTAAGGTAATGCATGGCTTCGCGATTGTCACGTTCCAGAGCCAGAACGGATTCAAAGCTCGCGCGTGCCTTGGCATAGTCGCGGGCGGCCATGAACCGCTTACCTTCCATCATCTGTTTGTCGACTTCCGTTATGGCCCCTTCTTCCACGGTCTTGGTCGGGGCGGGGGTCGCCTGCAGTTCCTTCTCGAGCTTCGTCTTGAGACCCTTGAGGTTTTTGTCTGCCGGGAAGCGGGTCGATGCGTCTGTCGCCTTGGCAAGGGCCTCGGTATTCTTGCCGGCCTTCATCAAGCCGAGGGCCACGCGATATTCGCATACCGGAATACGCTCGATGGCCCTCGTGCGCTCGGCGGAGGTGCCATGCAACTTGGCAGCAGCCTTTTTGTAGCCATTCAAGGCGGCGGGATAGTCGCTGTCTTTCCAGGCCTTGTCGGCATCCTGAATCGCCATCTGTCCATCCTTGGCATCCGCCTGACGGCGAACGACTTCAACATTAGCGATGGCTTCGGCTTCACCCGTACGTCCAGGTTCAGCAGGAGCAACAGCGGGCTGGGCTTCGGCAACGGGCACCGGGGCGGCTGGCGCGAGGGCCGCGGGCTTCGCCTCCTCGACTTTGGCCGGCGGCACTTCCTCGATCGGTTTTGCCGCAGGAGCGACTTCGGCTTTGGGCGCCTCGACCACAGCCGCAGGGGCAGCTTCGGGGGCGGCCATCTCGGGCTTCTTTTCGACGGGCTTGGCAGGCGCAAGCTCCTCGATTAGCGGCACGGCGGCCGGGGCGGTCTCCGGCTTGGGCGCCTCGGCCGCCGGGGCTGCGGGCTTCTTCGGCTCGGCGGCTGGCAGCAATTCTTCGATCTTGGGCTCTGCCGCAGGAGCAACGGCACCAGCGGCCTGCTTCTTCTCTTGCTTAAGTTCCTCGATCGCGGCGTCGTTGGTCTTTGGCGCGTCTTGCGCACGCACGACCAAGGCCGCAATGGCAATCAACAAGCTTGGCAAGCCGATATAGAACAGGCGTTTGGCTGTCATAGGGAACATCTCCTCAACAACGTGCGATGCGCGGCACGAATGCCTACGCCCCCTCTTCCTTGGTGTCCCGGACCGGGGGGGCATTTGGCGTCTCGCCCCCTATCCAGACATCAGTATCCCGCGAAGGGTCGTGTATTAGAACACGGTTCGTATCCGTGTCAACCTTTTTGACCCGATATTTGGACCCCTTCACCTCAAACTCGGAATCAACGCGGACGGGAATACGGGCACCGTCAAAACCGGAGATCAAGACGACTTCGTACTCGCCGCGGGGCACAACCTTGTCCTTGACCAGGGGAATTTGCTTGCCCAAGCGTTCGACAGTAAGCGTCGGGCCCTCGGGTGCTTTTTCATCGTAGGCAACAACCTTGAAGCCTTCCACTTCTTCGCCGATTCGCTTGTTGAAACTCTGCCCGTTCCTGCGGTTGCTGTTGATCTGGAATAGATAGACGCTCTCCGAAAGTTTGCTCGCGCCTTTGAAGACGAGCGGGAATGGAATCGGCGTGATGGAGCCGACCTTTACTTTGGCCAACGGCGGCGGGTGACTGGCCGGGTTGCGCGGGTCGGTGCCGAACTTGTACTCCTCGAGGTTGGTGAAGCCGTCGTTATCGGCATCGCCGTTCGCGTCCGTAGGGTCGAGCGGGTTGAACCCGTGCGCAATCTCCCAAGCGTCAGGCATCCCGTCGTTGTCCCGGTCCATCGTATCCTTGTCCGAGCCTTCAATCGGCTGGGGTGTCTTGCAGTAGGGGCAATTCGTGGCGGCATAAGGGATTGGCCGATCGCAATTGACGCAGCTCACGCGCAGTTCCGGCAGCAGCAGGTGGTTCGTCCATTCGGTGACTTGCAGCGGACCGTCGAGCAATCGGTGATCGGCCTCGAACCCCGATCGATCGACCGGCTGCGCCTCTCCGTGCTTGGGTTTCAGATGGTTCAGTTCATTATCGAAGGCGAGCTGCCGGCCTTTCAGTAACTGGGCGTGAACGGCCAGCATGATCAGCGACACAAACAGGACCAGCAGGATGACCGACGCAATGATGCGGTCGTAGGTCCTCTTCAGCCACTGGCCAATGCCGCGAACGCTCATGGTGCTCCTTCTGCCCTGGCCGGGGAGGCCGCCGGCTTCGCGAACTGGTAAACGTCGACCTCCATCCTGACGGACACGGGCGTATCGCGCCCGCACACAATGCGCAGATCGGACGAGAGAGCCGCAGCAGGCACGGGTTTGGCCGGCGCCGTCGCGCCTCTCGCCGCCCTCTTCGCCGCTGCGCCCTTCAATCCCGCGGACGGCGCGGGCGCCGCTTCGGGGGCTTTGGCGTTCATCTTGCTGTCGCCGACCAGTTCCACCCTGGTGACTACCGTGAAGAGCGGGTTGCGGGCAAAGCCATCGAGCACCCGGATCAGTGCGCTTTCGTTGGCTGCAAAATCAAACGAGAAATGCCAAGTTCCAAACATCTTGCCCTCGGGCACGAGCCCGGCCTCGGCGTCCACCGTATTCATCGCCGGACCCGACGCCCCGCCAGCGCCCTTGTGATGCCCCGACGGCGGCACGGCGGCGGCACGCGCCGCACCAGCGCCTGTCGCTTCCTCCTCGC
>Ga0118677_10008943_pt1 | contig 15849 bp, 14 predicted proteins | sample AliMusrvi5mmetaG_FD_86154 | JGI IMG/M metagenome (GOLD analysis project Ga0118677, IMG submission 86154) | reverse complement strand
GGTCCTTTCCCCAATGCCTGACCGAATCCAGCTCTTCGCGCCGGACGAAGTCGATGACATCATCACGCACCGCTTTCCAGTCGAGTGACTCGATCCTGCTGGCCAGCTGCGTCCTGACCCAGGCATGGTCGGCGGCCACTTCCGATCCGGACCACGGCCCCTGCTGCCTGATGGCTGCGGTGAGGTGGGCAGGGTTGACCGGACTCTTGCGGCTCGCATACCAGATGAAATCGTACCAGTCCCGTCCCTTGACGTGGTCCCTGCATAGGAGAGCGTGGAGCTTGCCGGCGAAGAGCGTTCCCTCGTCCTGTGTCGTGATCGGCGTCACACGCGGGAAGCTGAGGTACCTGTTTTCGAAACCGGCGTCCGCGGGCGGGTTGGTGTCCACCTCCATCCTGATGTTGATCTTGCCCGGGACGCCGCTTTTCCCCAGGTAGTGGAGTTGCAGGCCTTTGACCAGCGTCGCGTCCTTGATGATGGCCTTCCGCACCACTTTGTCCTCCTGTGGCTTGTCCTTCAGTTCGGCGTCGTATCCGAACGCGGCTAGTTCCGCCTTCATTCCATCGAGAAATGGCGCCCATCTGAATGTTGGATCGGGTCTTCTCAGGACGAAGTCGAGGTCCTCGGAGAAGCGGTTCAGACCGTGCATGATCCGCAGGCAGGTACCACCGTGGAAGGCGGCGTACTTGAAGAACTCCGCGCGACTGAGCGCCCCGAGGACGATTTCCTGAGTGATCTCCCGGATCGCCTGGGCCTCCTCGCGGTCGTCCTTGCAACGATAGGTGGCGAGCCGTTCACGGATGATGTCGATGCTCATAGTCCCAGCTCCTTCCTGATCCCGGCCAGGAACCTCCCGACGCGAGGATGGTGGTAATTGTGATCGATGGCGTCGAAGTCAGCCCCCACCAGCTCCGCCAGTTGGTCACGCTCGATGCGGAGCGAGGAGAGGAGCGGCTCGCAGGTGGACCAGTCGAGCTGCCGCGTCTCGACATAGTCGGCCAGCGCCTTGAGCGGTCGGGCGATCATCATGGACAACCCCCCTGCAGCCCCTTCCATGGACACGCCGGCGAAGAGCGTCCTTTGGTGCGCGCGCTGGTAGCTGAATACACCCACGGGCGTGTCAAAAACGCGAGGGACACGGGAGGTGACACTGGTGACAGTGCGGACCGCCTCGGGAATCCAGCCATGGTGGGATAGAGCGGTCGTGAGGCTCACATAGGATGGGCCGTATACAGCCTCCGCGATGAAGAGAGGATCGGGGCGGACCGGACGGAAGAGGGGGCCGAGCATGTAGAGGCCACGCCGGATTGCGATGATGTCTTCCTGAGCTAGGGCGCGCTTTATCATGGAATGGAGGGCGTCGTCCGACCCGAGATGGAGGACTTTCAGCTCGGCCATTGTGAAGACCGGATTGGGAATCGAAGAGAGGATTGCCTGCAACAAAGAATTGAGCATCAGTTCCTCCTTCCATCCAAGGGTTGGACTCACAAGATACTGTCATTATATGCCAGCATCTTGGCATCAATCAAGGTATTTCAAAAAGCAGGTCGCAAGGAAGGAGATATCTTGTTTCAAAATCATTTTTCAGGAAATCAGCTTGCCATTTCCACCCAGGACCAATGGGAAAAAGGAAAAACTTGGCATTTGGTTCCGATATCAACAGAGGGGGGACTGTTGCAGACAGTTTGCTCAGACATCAAACTCAAGGACAATCTTCGTCCCATTCCCCCTCTCTATGCGAATATTCCCATCCAATTGCTTGGTTAGTTGTTCGATGAGCACAAGCCCGAAGCCGCTTGAATTCCCGAAATCGATTCCATCAGGCATTCCCACACCATTGTCTTGAATGCTGAATACTACATGATGGAAATGGCAAGTGGTTTTCCCCACAATTCGGCAAATAAAAATCCCCACCCTGCGGAGGTTTATTCCTCCTTCTTTGACGTGATGCGATACGACTCCCCCGAGAGGGAAAATATCTTCGAATGATGCATGAGACGGTCCAAGAGAGCGGCGGTCATGACCTCGTCGCCCATCAGTTCTGCCCAGGAGTTCAAATCCTTGTTGCTCGTGACGATGATCGAGGCCCTTTCATAGAGATCCGAGACGAAGGTGAAAAACAGATTTGCTTCCCTGCGCTCGATGGGCGTGTAGCCGATCTCGTCTATGATGACCATGTTGGCCTTCGAGAGCCGGCTTAGCCTGAACTGGGCGCTGCGTGCGGCATCCGCTCGCACCAGGAGCTTTATCAGCGAGGTCATTCGCTCATAGCAGACCGAATAGCCTTTTTGCACAGCTGCATGACCGAGGGCGATGGCGAGGTGCGTCTTCCCGAGACCAGGGGGCCCGAAAAGCAGAAGATTCTCATGTCGGTCTATCCAGGAGCACTCGGCGAGCTCCGAGAGGTCGCGCTTTGCGATTCCACTCACCCGAGCGACCTTGAAATCCTCCAGTCGCTTTGCGACGGGGAAATGTGCCATTGCGAGACCACGCTTGAGGCGCTTGTCGCCGCGATCCTGCAGCTCGACATCCACGAGGCTTTCGAGAAAGGCAAGGCAGGTCATTCCCTCGCTCTCGGCGAGCTTGAGGAGCTCCGGAAGCTTCGAGGACGCGCCACGAAGGCGAAGGGACTCAAGCTTGCGCCCGGATTCCGCAAGGGCGCTCATTCTTTGTGCCCCTGCGCCTTTACGGCAGCGTCGAGGAATTTCTGGTACTCTCCCACCGGGCGCGTGGCGACCGCCGGGAGCTCCTTGGTGTGATGCACGCCTTTATAGGGCGAGGGCCCGCGCGTGGGTGCCGCCGTCACGCTGTCGACCGCGTCGATGAGGTCCTGCGCGCTCGCAAGGCCCCTATCCAGGCAGAACTTCAAGGCCTGCGCGAGTTTTTCCCTGTCGATTTTCCGCTCAAGGAGCTTAGTAAGCCGGGCGGCGTGATCCCTGAAGTAGCGCCGATACTCGGCGTAGATGCCATCGACGAAGCGTGCCCACTCGGGAAGATCGGCCACCGCAGAGATGACCTGCACTCGCAGCATTTCCTGGGATCCTTCACGATCCCGGTAGTGGCCCTTATCGACTACCTTCCCGCCGGGCGTGGCGGTTTCGCGGTGCGCCGCGATCTGAATGCCGGTCTTGGGGTCAAACACGAGGACGAGCCCGTCCCTGCGCTCGATGTCCACTTCTTTGAGTCTGTAGCTGCTTGGAATCGAGTATCTCGTCGCGCCGACGGAGATGAGGCTCTTTTGATCCGCTTTGCGGCCATCACGCTTGCCCGTGGCCAGTCCAGGGCGGAAGATAGAGGCGCGCAGAGGCCGCAGGGCTGGCTTCTCGTGCGCTTCAAAATCCGCGAGCGGCATGAGCGCCGTTGCCTGGCTCAGCTTCGCGTTAGCCCTCAGGAGCCATTTGCGCATGAGCGCCTGGAGCTCATCGAAGGTCGCGAAGCTCCTGCTCGAGAAGAAGCTCGTCTTGACGTATTTGACCGCGTTCTCGATCTTCCCCTTCGATTCTGGATCGGCGGCGCGGCAGACATGCAGCCGCAGGCCTTGTTCCGCGACAAAATCGGCGAATGCCTTGGTCGTGGCGAGATCGCCAAGGTTTTCCGCCACGATCATCGTCCGGTCCTGATCCAGGACGAGTTCTTCGGGCATGCCGCCGAAGAACTCGAAGCCGTCAAGGAGATGGCCGATCACGTCGTCGGTCGTGAAGGGCCTGGATTGGGCCGCCACGTAGCGGTAGCGGCTCCGCGAGAGCACCACGGCAGCGAACCATGTCTTGCCGAGGTTCGTCGTCTCTATCCCGAAATCGATCTGGGCCTGCTTTCCATAGTCCAGAGGATCCACCGGCCGATATTCCCGCCCTTGACTCGTCTCGATCGCGCCAGAGGCCTTGAGGTAGGTCAGGTAGTTCCGCAACGTACGGTCCGAGCCCGGGAGCTCCCCGTATTTCTCGATCAAGTAGTCGTGGACGGATGATGCATACACCGTCTTGCCGATGTGATCCTCATAAATCTTGAGGATCTCGTCCTTGTAGGCCGAATAGGCCTTGCCGCGTTCCGCCATCCGCTCGAGGTATCGGATGAATTGGTCCTTGTCCATGCGCAGGTACTTTCTCACGGTCTTGCGGTCCTTGCCAAGTTTCGCCGCAATGGCGCTGACCGTGAGTCCTTGCCTGTGCCCCGTTTGTTCGATGGTGTAGTCCTTCATGGTGATCATTTCCTGAACCGCATGCTCGCGAGCATACCGATCCAGGCCCCTGCGAGTGGGGAATCCTATTTGCCAACCGCTGAGGAATTCAGCTTACCATTTCCATCATCCACGAGGCGAAGCTGTTCGCCCGGATGCGGGCGCACTACGGCTTCTCCGTCCGCTTCTGCAACCCGGACTCTGGCCACGAGAAGGGGAACGTGGAGAGCAAGGTCGGCTACACCCGCCGCAACCTGTTCGTCCCGGAGCCGGAGATCGACGATGTGGAGGCGTACAACCGCGAACTCCTGGACCTGCACGTGGACAAGGCTTCAGAGGCTCACTACAAGAAGCTCCTGCCCATCAAGGAACTGTTCAAGGCCGACCGCGCGGCCATGCTTGCCTTGCCGCGCCTTCCGTTCGACGCCGTGCGCTATGAGTACCTCAAGGCCGACGGCTACATCTACCAACATCGTGGCCGTTGATCTGCTTCCTCATGTCCATGTACCCGAGCCGAACCAACGCCCTCTTGTCTTTTGAAAGGATCATGGTTCCTCTTGGCATCCATGATCGCGTCGGTCCTGGCTGGGTCAGAACGCGGAGAAATTGGCGCTTCCCCGGAATCAACGCTCCATACCACTTCCACACAATTCTTTGGGTATAAAAGACTCAGTGGATTCAGCCACTCACGGATGCGAAGAACCTAAAAAAAGGCAGGCCTATAAGCCGGGTTCTGTACTCTTTACAGAGTTGCCGCCATCCATCTTGCCCGACAGTTACCTGCCGGATCCGCGCGACCAACCCGTGAATCCATAACAAAACGCACAGGCTTTGTTATGCGGGCGAGCTGCCCTTCACTGCTCGGCCTTGCTCGCAACGAGGCTTGCCATGCCGTCGCCGTTACCGGCCGACGCGGTGGGCTCTTACCCCGCCTTTTCACCCTTACTCAAGAATCGCAACTCCTGAGCGGTATATTTTCTGTGGCACTATCTGTCCACAATAAAATTCTCCGTGCCTCAAGGCATGGAGACCTACATTGTGGCCCGGGAATTACCCGGCGCTGCGCTTTCGAGAGCCCGGACTTTCCTCCGCGAATCGCATTCGGTCAAGAAGACCCTCAAACGTTTCGCGACGGCGGCACGGCCTGCCCCAAATTATTGCTCTGCATCCTCCATCGATGAATCCTTTTCATTATCGTCGGAATCATCGTCATACCCATCATCTTCACCATCTTCGGAATAGTCTTCGAGATCAGAAAGCGAACCGGATTCTATATCAGCGAATAATTGTTCCGACTGCTCCTCTGTCTCCTGATAGTACAATACACGCGAACAGTAGGGACAAAAAATAATACGGTTGCCTGAGCGTACTTCATTGACGAATTGCGCAGGCAGTATCATATAACAACCGGTGCAAACATAACCTTTCACAGGGACGATGCCGAGGCCTTGCTTTGAACGAATGATACGTTCAAACTTGAAAAGAACATCCTTATCTATTCCACCCGAGGCTTTGCTCTCATTTGTTTTAAGTTCGCCTATCTCCGAAATCTTCAGTTCTTTCTCACCATTTATCTTCGCACTTTTTTCGGCTATCTCCGTCTCTTGAAGAAGAATCATTGATTCATCTCGGCGTAAAGACTCTTCAATCTCGGCAAGGGAACGTTCCTCTCGCTGCAAATCCTTTCGAAAACCGTGTTCGCGTTCAGTCGCATCGCGTATTTCTTTATTGAGTGCTTCGTATTCGCGCTGCGTGGATATTGCGTCCATCTGCTTTTCGGCAGCTTCGCGTGATCCTTCAGCCTCCGCAAGTTGTTGTCGAAGCTCGCGAACCTTTGCTTCCGAAATCTGAAAAGCCTCATTTTTTTCTAGGTATGATTTTTTTATGCGGGACAGGAGCTCCATCTGTGCGTCGAGGGCTTTGGGAATCTCATTGACCTCGCGTTCAATATCGACGCGCTTGGTTAGGATCTCCTGGTATTCTCGGAGACGTTCGAAAACTTCTTCCATAAGCATAGGGCACCTCTTGATCTTTATTCGCGATCTAATGATCCATGTAATCACGCAACTTTTGGCTACGCTTGAAATGTCGGAGTTTTTTGAGAGCTTTGGCCTCAATCTGCCTGATTCGCTCTCGTGTAACGTTGAAATATAGTCCAACTTCTTCTAGAGTAAGGGAATATCCATCGTCGAGGCCGAAGCGCATTCGAAGTACTTCCTGTTCTCGTGGCGGTAACGTTGAAAGCACTGTACGGATTTGTTCTTGCAGAAGCTTGTAGTCAGTCTGAACTGAAGGGTTTTCAACCTCCTTGTCTTCGATAAAGTCACCAAGGAGGGAGTCCTCATCCTCACCTATTGGAGTCTCAAGGGATATTGGTTCACGGGCAACATTCTTGACACTTTTTACTCGTGTCACCGGCCAACCCAATTGTTCCGCAATTTCTTCATCTGTTGGTTCGCGGCCCAGTTTTTGCATGAGTTGGCGCGATTCGCGCACGACTTTGTTGATCTGTTCAATCATGTGGACTGGAACCCGAATCGTTCTGGCTTGGTCAGAAATCGACCGCGTGATAGCCTGTCGTATCCACCAAGTTGCATAGGTTGAGAACTTGTAACCCTTACGATACTCAAATTTTTCCACTGCCTTGATTAGGCCAATATTGCCTTCTTGCACAAGATCAAAGAAATGAAGACCACGATTTGTGTACTTTTTTGCGATGGAAACAACCAAGCGCAGATTGGCCTTAATGAGTCTGTCTTTCGCATTCTTCATCATGGTACGACCACGGTTGATCTCCTTCGCCATGACGATAATTGAATCTGCGTCCGATTCGAACATAGTCTCGAGTTCACGCATTTTTTTTTCGGTGACTTGAATCTGCCGGATTTTTTCTTTGATCTCATCCGACGAAAGCCCAAGTTCTTCCTCGATTGCTTCGCGCTTCTCCTTGACCGTGAGATTGCGGCCCAATGTACGCAATTCGCGCATATTTGAGATGCGCAGGATTCGCTCTATCCGTTCTTGTTCTTTACGGTATTTGCGTATCTTCTTGGCCGAAACTGTGAATTTTTCAGAGAATGAATTGATTTCTTCAGGATGGATTTCCGCTTCTTTTAAGCGCACAAGTAATGCCTCGCGTTCAGATGCAAGATCCTGGTCTGTGAAAATATCGCTTCCGCAAGAAAGTATTCGACGTTTATGCTCAACGTAATCCTTGAGATCATTGAGGCAATCTCGGATTATGTCTCTGTAATACTGGTTAAGCCGTCTGCGTTCCGCTATTTTTTCAGTGTTTTCCTTACGCTGAAGTGATGAATCTTTTGCCTCTCGCCGTGTCGCTTTGACAACGATCTGATAAAACTCTGGAATGAGCACTCCCGATCGCTTTATGATACCTTTGATTATATTTTCACCTTCCTCCATAGCTTTGGAAAGCTCAACTTCCTGCTCTGCGGTTAGAAGGTTTTCCTTGCCAATCTCACGAAGGTAAAGGCGAATTGGGTCATCGACAGATGATTCTTTATCATTGTATACAAGACGTTTTTTTTCAGCCTCCGCTTCTTTGACAGCGATCTCATCCTCAACTTGGATATCTTCCTCTTCGAGGTGGATATCATTGGCCTCGAGAAGCGCAAGAATACCATCAATCTTATCAGAGTTGAGTACTTGTTCTGGTAAAAAATCGGAAAGCTCGTCGAAACTGATAGACTTTTTTGTCTTGGCGTATTCGAGAAGCTTGGCGATCGCCGGGTCAAGCTCAAGATCGTTAATCACGCTCACCCTTCATAGCCTCCCATTCAGAGTCCAGACATTTTTTTTCAAATAAAAGACTGTTTAGCACCTCGGCATCCACGACGGACACCGCCGTTCCAATATCAGCTATCCTCGAAAGGAGCCGTTGGCGCTTTCGCTCGACGCTTCGTCGGCATACCATCGCCGCGCCATCAGACAAAAATCTAGCGGCGTTTTCTGAAAATTCGCCTCGAGTTGAAACCTCGCGAACAAAACGCCTGACAGATTCATCCTCAATTCTCGCCAGAACAGATTCAACTCCAAGGTCATCGGCCCGAAAACCCTCTTCCAAGGCGATGAATATATCGCGAGCCCTGAAATCATCCAAGTCTTCGGGCCTGATAGTCGAACGAATGCTTTCGAATCGATCTGCATTCAGAACCGCAGCAACCATAAATACAAGATCATCAGTCCTAACAATGCTGACACCCACAAGGCCATGCTCTTCAGCGGGTCTAAACGCCATTCTGGTGACCTTTGATCGAATTCCAAGTTTTGCCGCCTCATAATCAGCACGGATGGACACTGGGTTTGCTCCGAGTTCCCTTGCAGCAAGATCAAGAAAGGCTCCTCTTTTAACCTCTGAACTCAAGGCATCCGCATAGGGATATAAAAATGCTGATGCCCTCGCTTTCCCTTCCACAGTACCTATATCGAAAAACTCCTTTGCTCTTTTGACAAGAAAATCGCCTCCATTTATAGTGAATTCCCGCATCTTTTGCAATGTCCCCATCCCTTCATTTTCCAGAATTTCTGAAGCATCCTTGCCACCAGGCAGGGAAACAACGAATGTGTCAAGACTAGCCGCCGCCGCAATAGCGCAGCCACGTTCCGCAGCTTTCTTCCCAGCCTCATCAGAATCGAAACAGAGAAAGACCCTATCCGCCCATCGTTTGATAAGCTTCGCCTGGCTAGCTGTAAATGCGGTGCCGAGTGGCGCAACGGCAATGGTAATTCCTGCTGCATGAAAGGATAACGCATCCATATAGCCTTCGCAGACCAAAGCTTCACCCAATTTCTTGATAGTTGGTAGAGCCTTATTCAATGCAAAGAGATTGTCCTGTTTTCTGAAAAGTGAAGTATCTGGGCTGTTTATGTATTTGGGACCTTCCCCGTGTAACAATCTTCCACCAAAAGCAATCACCCTGCCCTTTGCATCAGAAATGGGGAATATCAGTCTATCTATAAATAATGGATAATCGTGTGAGGAACCGACAAAAAGCCCCGATTTTGCCAAAAAATCGCGGGAATATCCTTTTCCTAGAAGAAAATGATGCAGCCACCGCTTATCAGCAGGCGCATATCCGAGTAGAAAATCATTTATTATAGAGTCGGAGAGGCTTCGGGCATGAAGTCGGTCATGAGCGTTGACACCCGCAGTGTTTTCGGTGAGAAGCCAATGAAAAGTTCCGCACAATCTCTCATATAATTCTAGAAGGGCACGCCGTTCTTTCTGATCCTCACTCGGCGCCTCCTCAATCTCAAGCGAAACACCTGCCTTTTTTGCTAGTTCTTCCATAGCCTCAGGAAAACTTAGTTTCTCCAATTCCATAAGGAATTGAACGGCTGATCCACCTTTTTGGCAGCCAAAGCAATAATAGAGTCCCTTTCCTGGATCAACATTGAACGACGCATTTTTCTCTGAATGGAAGGGACAAAGTCCGATCCAGCGCTCACCTTTTTTTGTTAGCCGAACGTAATCACTGATTATCGAGACTAAATCGGTTTTTTCTAGTATATCCTGGACTAGATGGTCCGGAATTCGGCTCATCAATCATTTACCTTTTTAATGAATAATGAGCTTGCATCCAGATGTTCTTCGAGGGTCATGGAAAAATGGTGCTTTCCTGAATATGCGTCGACAAGACGAAAATACAAGAAACGGCTGTTAGTCGGGAAGAAAGCCGAACGTAAGGATGTCATTCCAGGATTTGAAATTGGACCCGGTGGCAATCCAGAATGTTCATAACTGTTGTAGGGATCATCCAACCTGAGGTCGCGGTCATAAATGACTTCAGGATGCGGTTTGCCAAGCCGTTCAGTAATCACATACACTATGGTTGCGCAGGATTGGAGAGCCATTCTAATTTTGAGTCGGTTGAAAAAAACGCTTGCCATAAGGGGCGCTTCCTCGGGTACCTTGTATTCGCGCTCAACTATTGACGCAAGGATAATGCGGTCATGCAATTCCTTGGAAGTCAAGGAGGCTGCTTCTGGAATTGAAGACAAGCGATCACGGAAGGCTTTGACCATCGAATAAACTACTCCATCCGCAGAGTATCCTGAGGGGAAAAAATAGGTGTCGGGGAAAAGATAACCTTCGGCCGATGTGGCAGTGATGCCGAGTTCGGTGAGAAGTCTTGCGGAATGTGTCGCTGTGATAAATGAGGTTCGGGAAGTTACACCCATTCGTTCGAGGAGGTTCGCAATCTGGGATGATGTGAAGCCTTCTGGCACAGTTACCCGAACCAATGCTTGATCCCCAGAGACGAACACATCCAGCAAGCGCTTTGCGCTCATGCCAGGCACTATTCGGTAGGTTCCAGCCTTCAAGGCCGAACCGAGCCCTTCAGCCTTTGCGAAAAACCTGAACGCCAAGGAAGATCTAATATATCCTTTCTGAAAGAGGGCAATGGCTACGGTTTTGGCGCTCTCCCCTTTTTTCACAGTGAACAATGCGCCCGAACCAATTCCCTCCGCTGGAAGGTTGGCAAATCCGAGGACCACCAAACCTACAGACGCGGCTACTGCAAGGATGATCGCAACAACTCCGATTGATTTAAGGAATACGTGACTTTGGCTGGTTTTCGTCATCGTACCCCCGATTATCACTTTACTCAGTACTCATCGAGCTTGGCAAGAAGAGTCTCCGGGGACTCCATATTTTCGATTGAAAGGCCGTTATAGAGATACGTACGGAGTGTGGAATATAGCAATGAAGCTCCTCCTTCTAAATCTTCTTCATGGTTTGACAGGAAAAGAAAGATTTGCAACGCATCCTTGAGACCGAGGTGTACGATTAATTCATCCATCCTAGACCTCTATATCGAGACCTTCTCGAGCGAGAAATACTTCTATTCCCTTGCTCTCGAGGTGCTCGATGTACCATGAAGCATTCTTGAACATTGATTCAATTTTAAGGTCAGAATATGAAGGTTCATGGTGGAAAAGGACAAGCCTCTTTATTCCCCATGTTGCAGCGAAGTCCGATGCGAGACTGAATGAAGAATGGCCCCAATTATATTTCTCAATCGCCTCACCAAGGGTGTATTGGGTATCGAGGACGAGTATGTCAGCATTCTGGAAGTATGCCTGGTTTTCGGGAGTGCGATGGAAGTCCGCTTCCCGTAATTCTGTATCGGTGGAATAGATGGCCCTGACCCCATCCTCCTCGATGGCGTAGCTGTAGCAACCACCAGGATGGTTCATCGCGCGATGGTTGATACTTACTCCACCGACGACAATGGCCTCTCCTCCGAGTACCCGGAATCTTTTCTTAGCTGACATGACATCCATCGTGATGGGAAAATATGGAGGCTTCATCTGGCCTTCGAGGATGGATTTAAAATCAGGAACGGGGCTGTAGAAAGTGATCGAGTAGCGAGGATCGAAGGCCGGGCTGAAAAAAGGTAGCCCTTGAATGTGATCCCAGTGGAAATGGGAGAAAAACAGATGACATTCCGCAGGTTTTTGGGTTGCGAGTATCTGATTGCCAAGTTCACGTATGCCGGTTCCCGCATCGAAAATGAAACGGCATCGCTCCTTCGTTACCACTTCAATGCAAGCGGTGTTTCCTCCAACTGTTGAAAACAGGTAATCCGGTAAGGAAGAAAGGAAGAGTTCTCTCGCCTCTTGACCATCTATATCCTTGGCCGCGATACGCTGCACCGTCGAGGAGACCTTGCTTTTAACCTTTGATGGCATTAACGGCGTCGGAACCGAACCCCTCACTCCCCAGAATCGTATCCTCATCCAGGCACTCCGGATCGACGCCGTAACTCAGGACGACCGTCCCGGCCCTGCGCCGTGCATTTAGGTTTTCTTCAATATACTTCATCGATCTTAATTCCCCGATGCCGATGCCTGGACATAAAAGGGCTTCTGCTTTCCAGGAATCCCTCGAATCCATTATCGAAGTCCAAAAAGGATAGGTTGAGCATTGGACTGGGCGTTCGTTATACACGGTACAACCCTCGGCTCCCCACAGCACACAATCAAAAGTCACTGTTTCTTTAAGGGTCAGCGCCATCCCAGTTCCGCCATCTACCAAAATACAATATTTATTATAAAAACTTTTGAAATCAAGTCTGAATCGAGAAAGTAACCTTCGAAGATCATCCTTGGTAAGGAAGACATATCCGGGTTCACCCCTGCAACATGCTGAGCAACGCGTACATGAGAAGCGAAGGCCATCCGAGTTGACGGGCATTACCATCAAGGGCAATCCATAGTTTGCTTTTCCTAGAGTTCTTTTTGTGGAGGAGCATAAAAAACCCCTTCTCGACGAGAAGGGGGAATGGGGAGAGAAGGATTTGAACCTTCGAAGGCGTGAGCCAACAGATTTACAGTCTGCCCCCTTTGACCACTCGGGAATCTCCCCTGGGGATCGAAGCTACCAATGCGACCCGAGCCATCTCCCGGAATCGAACCGAGGACCTCGAGATTACAAGTCACGCGCTCTACCAACTGAGCTAAGATGGCTTCGACAATGAAAAAAAATATAGCTGGAAGTACGCGGTTTAGTCAAGAGCGTCCGTCCTTTCATTTGAGCGGAGCGTAGTACCCAAGCTCGTCTTTCCCACTTTTCTTATAAAGGAATGCCTCAACACTCAATGCGAGATACCCGCGACCGAAGCTGGTTTCCGCCTTCGAGGTGAAGGAGAATCGATAGTGGCCTGTCGCTCCTGTAACTATCCTGGTTGCCAGATCGCTGAGTCCTCGTGGCCTCGAAGCAGAAAAAATTTCCCCACCTGTGCGTTCTGCAAGATAACGCAGGGATGATGCGGGTTCTCCGAGAACCACTGCGAAGAATCGAATTTCGTTGTTCCGCATTAATGCGGCCAATTCTCCAAGGGTGGTCCCCGAAAAGGAACTTTCATCGATTGCGCCAGTCCCGAGATAAACAATACTGTCCCTGTTTCCTGAAGGAAGGAGACTGGTTGCCGCAAGACGAACCGCAAGGTCAAATCGACCACGTCCTGTGGAAGGCGGCGCCAGAGCTATTCGCAAGGCGGCCCTGAGGTCACCAGGGGGCTGCAATGCAGGCATGGCATCGGCTGTTACCAAGGAAGGTCCCGTTCTGTTCATTCCCGGTAGCTTTGTATATAACTCGGCAAGTGCGGATCGTTGCGAGTCTCGGAGCGAACTCATTTCGAGGGAACGCTCAAGCACCAGGATGGAACGCGAACCTACGGCATTATCACCTGAGCCAAGGTACGCAACATCTGAAGCAGGTTCTATTGATTCTTCGGTATGGATGATGGCCTTGCCCCCTTCGTCGGCCTGGCTTGTCCTCCGCACTGTCTCAGTAAGGTAGAAATTCCCCTCTCGAAGGCCTACCAACGGCGAGCCATCCTTGTTGCGTACCATAACGTCGAACGTAATTCTTGGAAAGGTGCTTGAATCGACACTCTGTATCTCAACATCATATCCTGAGGCGAGGGAAGAGATGTCGGAAAGAATTGAAATGACTGAAGCATCAAAATCACAGACCACCAAGTTGCCGTTGTAGTCGGCGGATGCACCGACAATCCGTGCCTTTTTACTTGTCGCTTGATAGAGTTCGGAAACGACTTCTGTTTCGATATCCACTGAGACTATTCGATCCGTATCAGCGACCAGAATGCTCCGGCCTCCTTCCCATGCCGAGATGCCTTCGGGAAAATGCAGTTCGCCTGCCGCAAGCACGCCGATGTAATTCCCCGAAATGTCAAATTTGAAAATCGCTCTAGCGAGTGAGTCAGCAACGAACACCATCCCATTTATGACGAATATCCCGGTGGGACTCACCAATCCAGGAAAACTCGAATCTGGTGATCTACCACCGAATGACAGGACGAAGTTTCCTTGATCATCGAACTTGCTGATACGCGCGTTGCCGAAATCGACTACGAACAGATACCCGTCGGTATCCGTGGCGATATATTGGGGACCGAGCAATCCATCAGGCATCCTGCCTTTTTTCCCTATTACCCGTGATGTTCCATCCGGTGCAATGCGTGAAATCCGGTCTCCATTAAATTCGGAAACAAAGAGAGTGCCGTCGAGGAGATATGCGGCGCCAAATGGCCGGTCGAAACCGGAAAGTCCTCCTTGAAATCGCTGGCGAGCGATCCCCGAGGAATCAAGCATGACCAGTTCATTGGAACCATGGGCTACAACGAGGAGAGATCCATCTGGTCTGGGAACTATCGTTGATGGCCGGTTGAAAAAAGTATCCTTGCCTTTTCTCCCCTCGAACCGCTCAACTTCCACGAAGTGATATTTTCCTGTGGTTGGAGCGATCGCGCGTGCGCTGCGCAACGCTTCCGCTTTCGCTTTCAAGAAAGGAGGAACGTCCGGCGCAGATAACAGGGGCCGCCATAGACGCAGGGCAGTTTCCTCGAAACCACTCTTTAGATATGAACGTCCAAGCCAATACTCAATAAGAGCCTCACCAGGTGCATAGGCCAAGGCCTTTTCAAAAAGGAGAATTGATTCGGCATATCGACCACGATTATAGGATTGGACGCCAAGGCGGAGTTGTTCGGATGCTCCCGGCGATTTCATTACAGAATTGTATTGAGCCCAAATACTTCCAGCTTGCAGCAGTGAAAAAGAAAGCGTGAAGGCTATTATTGTCGCCATCATTTTTTTTCTTAGTTTCATTACGCCCTGCCCCGCAGTGGTCTCGCCACCTCTGAAAAGGGACTCCCTCCTCGATCTATCGCCCGGGCGTGCTCCCGGATTTCCATTGTGTTGGGGGAAAGCGCGAGAGCCCGGTTGATGTGATACTTCGCTTCGTCGAGGAATCCGAGATTGAAATAAGCCCACGCCAAAGAATCACGATACGCGGGATTATTGGGTACCATATCAACAGCTTTGCGACAAAATGTCAGCGCCCTCGCGCCATCTTTGCCTTCGCAGGCGAGGATGTACCCCATGCCATTGAGTGCGTTGGCGTTTTCCGGATCCAAATCCAATGCATGGGCGTAACAACGCAGGCTCTCTTCCACCCTACCTTGGGCCCAGGCGGAGTAGCCGAGAAAAGAGTGGACTTGGACGGATTTGAATCCTGACTCTTTGAGCCGCTTCAATTCGTATTCAGCCAGCCGGTGCCGGTTGGTGACTGTGTAAACATATGCGAGCGCCATCCTGCATTGATCATCACGCGCAGGATCGAGACCACCTGTGACAACTTGTTCAAGGTATAGCATGGCGTTGTCCCAGTCACGAAGACGGGCATGGCAGATTCCAAAAAGATAGGCAATCTCAAATTGATTGCCTTCTTCTGTCTCAACAGCGCGGAGGGCGTTGAGTGCACCGTTCCAATCGTGGGAAGCAACAAGTCGGGATGCTTTGAATATTGCCTCGTCCATTGCCATATCCTAACGGAACGACTGTCCCGAAAGGAAGCCCACGGGAACCTGTGGATGAACGAGAATAGGACTGAGCGACACTTTCCCCATAGCTACCACTTCATAGTCGGATGCGACCTCGTGGCGAATGCCGGAGTCTCCGCCACCAAGAAAACAGTATCGGAAACCATCTGGGCCGTCAAAGGACGTGAGTGTGTTTTCGAATACCCGTCTGCAAGGCGAACTCCATTCGGCCTCCAATATTTCATCGTTGGTGCTTGGCGTGTTGACATTTATGAAAGTCTTGTTCGAACAGGCTGCGAC
>Ga0118677_10008942_pt1 | contig 15852 bp, 6 predicted proteins | sample AliMusrvi5mmetaG_FD_86154 | JGI IMG/M metagenome (GOLD analysis project Ga0118677, IMG submission 86154) | reverse complement strand
TGTCGGACTACACTCCTCGCGCCGCCACGAATGTGGAAAAGACAGCCCCGCGCATGCAAGCCAAGTTACTCTCCAACTCTATCCGCCCACCCGGCGGTTGCTGCTCGCATGGTAACATTTGAGCTTGCTCGGCCTCGTGGCGCTTTTGAGGTCGAACACTGAGTTCTGGGGCTCATCGAGCGCCGGACAAGAAGCGGTAATAGACTTCGAGGGTGAGGGCGGCGAGGCAGCTGCGGTAATGGACGGCAGCCTCGCCATTGCCTTGAAATTGTTGGGCGAGGGGGCGGAATGGGTCGTCGGTACCCGCACCGATGTCCTTGAAGGAACCGTCGTCGTTTTGGGCGTTGAGGACTTCTGGCATGAACATGGCGTTGAAGTCGCTCCATTTCTTGCCGCCGCAGTTGAGCATGGAGGCTGCGTTGAAACGAAGCGCTAAAAGGTCGGCATCGGCCGCGCTCCATTGGAATTTGGCCTGATTGGCAAGGTAGCCGCAGGCTTTGAGGGGCAGTGCGTCGGCCCCGCCCCATATTTGATAGGCGAGGGCACCGGCCCCGGTGCAGGACGAGGCATGGGTGGCATCTGCCTTGGCGGCAAGACCGATGGCACCATTGGCAGCCTGGCAGGTCTTGATGAATGCCAGGGCCTTGGTGATGCAGGGGGCCCGGTCTTGGAATTTGATGCCGGTGTATGAACAGGCCCTGAGCGCTTGGAGGTTCATGCAGCCTAGCTGGTTATCGGCATTCAGGGCGTTCAAGGCGGCTTTCCCGGTATGTGCATCCGGGTAGTGCCAACTGCCGTCTTTTGCTTGGCTATCGATGATCCACTGGCTGGCATTGTGGACCGCTTCCTCCAGACCGGGGACGTCTAGGGCGATTTCCTTGCAAAAATTGTAGGCGTCGGCGAGGGCGAAGGTGGCGACGGCGTGTTCGTAGGGCCAGTCTGTATCGGTGAGATCGGAGCCGAGTTTGCCGTGATTTTTGGCGGAGGTTTCGACGAGGAACCCGATGGCGCTGAGGACGCTTTCGCCGTATTTTTCCGATGCGGGGGTTTCGCAGTGGGCGAGGTAGGTGAGAAGGGCAAAGGCGGTCATGGCTGTCTGGTGGCTTTGGCACCAACTGCCATCCTTGTTCTGGTGCTGCTTGAGCCAATCGAGAACCTTCTCGACAGCCACCCCGCACGCCGGTGTGCCGCCCGCGTTGGCGAGGCGCGCGCTGAGGTCAGCTCTCGATCCGCGCCTGCTCATGGCTTGCGGGATGGTGCCGAACAATTTGCCGCTGCCGCTGCCGCTGCCGCTACCGAAACCCGCGCCGGGGCCGGAGCCTCTACCGATACCGGGGGCCTCGGCGTCGGAGGCTGCGTTGAGCGTGCCGAAGACGCCGGAGTAGCTGACGCCCTGCGGCATCTCGACCGGCACCTGGACCGTCCGGGGCTGGCCGCCTTCGGTGATGTGCTGCTCCTCGACGGCCACAAAGCTCGTGAATTGGGTCAGCAGGTTATAGCTGATCCCGAGCCCGATGATGTCCTTTTTCAAGGCCGGCAACATTTGCCCCTGCTGCATCCCGTCCATGTCTTGCAGCATCAGGTGACCCACCTTGGCCCGCGCCCATTGCGCGGCGAGAACGGGGTTTTCGGGGTTTTCCTCGGGAAAAGTAACGGCCAGATCGCGCTCGAAACTTCCGGCGGCGTTGCGGCCCTTGAGTTTGATCACACCGCTGCCGGCCTTGGTGTAGCGGCCTTTGACGACCACTGGTTTCACGGCGAAGAGGTCCTCGATCGACTGCGGGAAAACCTCCTCAACCGCTAGATCCCCGAAGTCCAACACAATGTCGGTTAGCACCGGGGCATCTATCCGCTGGTAAAACTTGTCGGCCGACTTTTGCGCCTCCTCATGCGTTAGAACATAGGTCACCTCACCGCGTCCGACCCGCGCCATCGAATCCAACAAAAACCGGTTCACTGAGTTGCCGATGCCAAAGCTGAACACGCGGGTGGTGCCGGCATGTTTCCTAACAGCAGCAATAATCGCCAGATCATTGCCGACGTAACCATCAGTTAGAAAGCACACGATGCGGACGGTTTTCGGGTCATGCTCGCCGCCCAGGGCGGTGTTGATGGCGGTCATCATTTCGGTGCCACCCGAGCCGCGCAGGGAATCGATAAAGCCGAGAGCCAGATGGCGGTTTTTCTCCGTATTTTCGACGGGATTGGGAAAAAGGACTGCGGCTCTGCCGGAGAAAGTGACGAGGTTAAAGCGGTCTGCCGGGCGCAATTTTTCGATAGCGCGGCGCATCAGGGTTTTGGAGGTTTCGATCGGGAAACCACTCATCGAACCGCTGGTATCCAGCACGAAGACGAGTTCGCGAGGCACCACCGCCTCCGCTTCCACACGAGCCGGCGGCTGCAAAACCAGCGAGAAGAATTTCCCCCGCTCGTCGGTGTGGGTGAGCAATGCATCACTGATCTGCTCACCGGCGCTGCTGTAACTGATCGAGAAATCGCGGTTTGGCAGCACCCCCTTGTCCACCAAGCTGACCACAGCGCGTGCCGGGTCGCCGTCTGGATGAACGACCTTGACCTCGTGGAGGGCGGACTTGAGGTCGGTGATCGGCAGGCCGGCCTGGATGCGGACGGTGATGGCCAAGTCATGACCCGCGCGATATCCCTCCTCGACCACCGGGGGGGTGATGTTCCCGGCATCCGGCACTTGGGCGGTGGCTGGCTCCGGATCGGGGTTGACCACCGGTGGCTCGCCTTGCGGGCCGCGTTGGGGGCTTGGCTTGCGTTTGACGGGTGCTGCCCTCGATGCGCCGGGAATGTAGCGCGGCCCGACGACACTCGGAAAATCGAACCCAAAGCGCCCGTCCTCCCACGCCAGTGTCTGCGAGTAACTGATGGTGATGGTCACCTGCTGGCCGGGTTCAATGTTGGCCACAGCTTGCGAAAAGATGTTCGGTCGTTCCTGGTCGAGCAGCGAAGCCACTTTGCCCTGGGCCTTGGCATTGTCGTAGATGCGCTTGGCCTCGCCGCGCTCCTTGATGACACCTTTGACGACCCGCTCGCCCACGGTCATGGTCATGTCATCGACCGCCGAATCCTGATGCAGAGGAAACACATAGATCGCCTCGATTTTTTCCCGGAAAGGATTCTGGAATTGCTGGGTGACGCTCACCCGTGCCACCGTGCCGCTGAGCTCTGCTTCCACCGTCGTATGCTTGAGCGGGCACCTGCCGAGGGCTTGGCCCTTGGGGCCGATGGCATCCAAGCGGCCAGCCGTGATTTTTTCATCCAGCTTGGCGACGGGTGCCGCAGCAGCGACCTCTAACATTACAAACGCGGCGAACAAACAGGTGAGCGTTTTCATGGCAGGTAAGTTTGGCGGGACGGGGGCAGCCCTCCACCAAAGATCAGAAATTCGGGTTATACTATTAACCTATTATTTGGAGTTGTCATATCTAACATTGATATAACTGGGAGACGACGGTTCCTTGCCCGGACGGGTGATGACGAGGGCGTACCAGGGTTGGGCGGGTTGCGGGGTTTTATCGATAAAGTGACCCAGTTCGGTGCTGCAGAGCCGGGTGTTTTCTGTGGGTTTGAAGTCCGCCGTGGCGCCCCGGTGGATTTCCGCCACAAGACCGATGGTATAGGCGCTGCGATCCCAGCGCAAAAGCAACGCTCCGTCCTTGCCGGGGCTTGCTGTCAGGGCAGGTGCGGCATTGGGCACGGCGGGTGGAATGAGCATGCGGCATTGTCCGGCGATGATCGATGCTTCGGCACCGGGCATGTCAATCCGGGGGTTTTGCAGCGCGCTTTCGCGGCCTGCCTTGATGATGGCCAGCATTTCCTGATAATTGAGATCGTTCGTATCCGCAAAGGTGATGTGCTCCGTGCCACCCGGTTGGATAGGAGGCACGGTGACCTTGGCAAATCTCTCCATCGGCAATACCGCGTGTTCATAACCGCCCGTGCGCATCATTTTGATTCGGGTGCGCAGCGGATCGGCCTTATGGTTGCGGCAAATTGCCAGACCATTGCTAGATCCACCTTTGGCCATCGGGGCGCGTAGGATGCGGCTGTATTCCGGTGTCTGCAGGTTGAACCAGTCCGTGGTCATGGGTGGGGCGTGGCAGGCCGTGCAATTGGCCTTTTTCATGACGGCGCTGAGTCGGTTACTGGTATCCGGCCAACTGCGCACGCTGGTGACCGGGGTATAGTCCCATGTGCCGTAATACAGGCCGTTGCTGTCGATCCACGCCATCACCAAGTCGCGTTCCACATCAGTCATGCCTTTGATCCATCCCTGGTGGCCGCTGGCGATCACCTTCGCCAAGGGAGCCGTGGCCGAACCAAAGCTGCGGGGCTTGAACAATGGCACGGAATAAAGTGCGGTGCCGTTCATGCAGTCAATGCCATCGATCAGATAGGGAACCAACTGGGTTTCACGTCGATCCACCAGATTCTCATAACTGATATTGAAATGTTCCGTCCAGCCGCCGGTGAGGTCAAGCCGTCCCGAAAAATCGGATTTGCCACCATGACAGCTGATGCAATGCTTGTCCCAAATCGGCTGGATCATCGATGGATAATCCATATATCCCGTGCCCCACGATTCCGGTTTCAACACCGACTGCTCGTTGTTCAGCGCGTCGGTTTTGGTGAAAACGACAGCCTCGGGCGCATTCGATTTGGGTTCATGGCAGCCGATGCAGGCGCGGGTGACCCCGGGCGCCGCCTGAATGAAGGTGCGCATGCTCTGAATCAGCCGTTTGTCCTTGTCAAGTACCTGGAAGAAGAGGATGCGGCCGGAGGGTGCGTCGAAGTAAATCGAACCGTCGTCGCTGATCGGAATGATGCCATGATAGATTTTCGGGCTGAATGCCAGTGCCGCGCTGATAGGGAACGTCTGATTGTATGGGTTGCCGCCGGGGCTGCTGCTGACGCGCGATGCCTCTTCAACCACGCGCAGCCATTTGGCTTCGCCGCGTTTGATGCCATTGAGGCCCTGGTAAACGTCCTGGACATAGAACGCGCCACGGGTTTTTGTGCGATCCGCAAGCGTTGGCATGACGCGGGCCGTTCGGGGTTTGACGAGCATGGGGGCATGCAGGCAGATGTTGGTGTCGGAGAGCAGCTTGATGTGTTTGCCCGCCCGGTTGATCATCAGGATTGAGCTGCGGGATTCTCCGGGCAAGCGACCGCTGTACACCATCAGGTCCTCGCTGAGTGGATAGGGTTCGCACGATTCGCCCATGTCGTAGGTCGGGTCGGCGGGGTGTTCGAAGTTGAAGATGGCAGTGGGCTCGTTCTTGCCAATCACCGGATCTATCATGACCACGGATCCGCGTGGTGGGGCATTGTGCTTTGCCAGCGTGGCGGCTATCAGACGGGAGCCAGGCACGGGGCGGGGATCGAGAATGGCTTCCGGGAAGGTCATGTTGTTGCCAAACATGGCGGTTTCATTGGTGCCATCGGGATTCACGGTCCAAAGCGATTGGACGGTCAGCGCGGTTTTGTCGATGTATTCCCAGCGGCCATAGATAATGCGTCCATCGGGAAGAATCATGGGATCGAATTCAGTTTCTGAATTCACGGAGATTGGATGGATGTCGGAACCATCCCCGTTCATGACGTGCAGAATGCTCACACCTTCATTCGCGCATGGCACAAGCCCCCGGGGGCGTGTGGATAGAAAAACAATCCGGCCATCGGGCAGATAGGTCGGTGAAAGGTCATGGATGCCGCTTTTCACGCCATGATAATTCCCGGCCAGGCCCGACGGGTCGGTGAGTTGGTGCAGGCCCGTGCCGTCGATATTGATTTCATAGATAGCGGTGCAGGCGTCGGCGCTGTTTTTATAGCAGAAAATGACCTTGCCGGCATCGAGCGAGATATCAGGATGGGTGTAAACCCCCGTGCCCAGCGTGCCGGGCGTGGTTTCGTCGATCAACGCGCGGACTTTCCAATCGCTGCGCGGGGCCGAGGGATTTTCCAAGATATACAATCCGCCGCCGCCCCCACCCGGCCATTTGTAGAAGGTGTCGTAGATGTGGATGCCCTCGTAGGAATGGCGCTTGGCGAAAAGCAGCGGCGCGTCAAGCAGGGCCACCATGGATTTTTCCAGAGCGATTTCCTCATCCGTTTTGGCGGCACCGATCCCCAGATTCAGCCCGCCCTTCAGTGTTTTGTATTCGACCACAGAAAAATTCACACTGCCGTTGGTGCCGGCGGTGTGATTGAGGCCGACCCAGGTTTCGAGACGCGTGTATTTTTTATCCACTTTGTAGGAAACGATGCTGTTGGCATGGGCGAAGATTCCATGACTGAATGTCCGCGATCCGGATTTCAGCGGCTGCCCGTCTGGACCCTTGTGATAGGAAAGCTCGCCCCAGCCAACGGCCTGGGTCGCCGCCTTAAGCTCGGTTAGATTCTTGCGATTGCCCGCGGCATCGACCAATATCGGCTCACCCCAGCAGGCCTGTCCCCACTCGTACCCTTGGGCGACAAGGGCCAATTGCTCCAGACCTTCGATATTGAGGGAGATCTGCCGGGGTTCGCCGCCACCGTGCAAAGGTCCGACGGATTCGCCGGGTTGGACGGTCTGGATGGCCTCAGCGCAAGTCAGCAGAGCCAAGAGAATTGCTAAGGCACGGAACACAGCATGGGGGTTCGCAGTCATGTGATCGGAGTGTCTTGAATTTCTTGGCCAGATGCAACCCAGGATTTAGAGGATCGTGGATGGGCGACTTTGAAGGACCCCGAATGCGAGGCCGCTAGCCCAACCCGTATTGAACCAAGAAATCGCGCGGCATGCTCACCGCCATGCCATAAACCGTCGTCCCAAGCAGTGGTCCGAAATCGGCCTTGTCCAAGCTGAGCAACACCTCGCTCTTGGCGGCCAGCGCGGAAATCAGGACTGGCTTGTCTTTGGAGGCAGCCAGCAGCAGGGGTCTATTGCTGGTGAGGGCATTGGCAACCCACTCGACCTTGGCCTGCATGTCGGACCATCTCAAGCTGGCTCCCGCACCGAGTTTTCCGATGTTGTTGCTGGATTCCGCGCGGCTGTAACTGGACGAGATCAAGCGCCACCCACGGTCCGGAGCTCAGAACTCAGTGTTCGACCTCCCTTTCGACAACGGAGCGAATAAGTCAGATTCCCTAACTGTCGGCTGTGGGCGGAAGCACAATGCCTCAAACAAATGTTACCATGCGAGGACTGACCCCATCGGCCGATGGAACCAGTCCTCGGATTTCAGGGAATTGAGCTGGCTCGATCCCGTGGCGCTTTTGAGGTCGAACACTGAGTTCTGGAGACGCAAAACAGGGCCGCCGACTTGCGTCAACGGCCCCGTCTGTTGTGAGAAGATCTGAGACTTTGGGAATAGCGTTCGGTTTATGGACCGTGGCCGATCTTTCATCGACTATCTCCGATCCACCAAACGCAACACTTCACTCCGCCGTCACTCGTACGAAGAGTTTCGGCTCGGCAAGCAAGCTGGCATCAAGCGTCACTGGCACCGTCTCAACGCCGCCATTGTCAGTGGCAGCACCCTCGCTGGTCCCCGTCGAAGACCAATTCAGCAAGTCCGTCGAATGCCAAACCTTGTAGGTGAGGCCGGTGTTAGTTGTCCGGGTATAGCTGAATGTTCCGCTGCCCTTGTTGAACGGCACGGTGAGCGGGTTGACCGACGAGCCGCTGGTAGGGTTGAGGCCGAATGCATATTCTTGGAAGTTACTCATGCCGTCGCCATCAAGGTCAGCCGCAGGGTCTGAGAGATTGGAAGCGGGGTATTTCGTAGTGGCCCAAGTGGTGTAGTCGATGAACGAGCCACTCAGGGAGATGCCGAACTTGGCCGCCAGGGATTCCTCTAAGGCCGTACGGTTGGAGTTGGCAATCGCCGACTTGTATAGATACACGTCGCCGATATTTCCGCTAAAAATCGACCATCCATCGACGCCACCACCGACGCGGATCTGTTTTTCCCAACTGATCGGAATGAGTGTTGAATAGTCCGTGCCACTGGAACCGGTCCAGACTTGCGCAGCGTTGGCATACAGTGCCAAGGCACCATTCTGCTGAACAACGAGGCTGAGAATGGTCTTCTGGCTATTCGGGATGACGTAACCGGTGTTGTGGATGTTGTAGTTTCTGGTGCAAACCTCGACGGTCCCTTCTGCAACGCCCTGGCTGTTTCCGTGGGCTACGGCCAGGTAGAGTTCATTGTAGAACATATCCACCACTTCGCCGCGATGCTCACCATTTAATGGGCCGGTGTAAAACGGCTGGACGACGGCGACAATGCTGGCACCGCTGGAGGCGATCGGGGCGGACCAATCACCGGTAGGCGCATCCGCAGAGGACTTGAAGAGATAGCAGTCGTTCGCACCATTGTTGGGATTTTGATTCTGCTCCCAATTCAGGCCATCAACCGCAATGACAGTCGGTGTGCCCAGAGCCATCATCGAGCCGTCAGACGGATACACAGTGGCCCGGTCGCCAGTCAGAGCACCGTCGCTGAGGCCAGCAAGACCATCGACTGTCATCGAGAAAATGAGTGTCGGATCGTAGGACGTGTCGGTCGAGAGGGTGAGATTGCTGTTCGGATAATTCATTACGCCCGGGCTGATCGTCACCGATAGAGTGCCTGGTAGATCACCCAGTTTTGACGCGGACACCGTGCAGGTGGCATCATCAGCAAAACCGGAACTACTCAGCGTGTAGCTGCCGTCCGGCCCGGTGGTAACCGGCCCGGCAACCACCGCTGCTCCGTTCTTCAACGACACGGCGGCACCGTCAACAAGCCCACCGGCGTCGCTAATCGTGCCACTGACAGTCCTTTTCGGATAGGGTGAAAATGTGCTGCCAATCATGTTCACATTGTAGGACATATCTGGTGAGCCATGCCATTGGAAGCCACCCGTTCCAGGCCCGGGACAGACGAAGGCCGCATTCGCTGTGGCAAATGCCCCCAGCGAGGTGAATCCGTCGAAATAGGGGCTGGCAAACCCCCGGTGGTCGGCTTCCATCCACTCATCGCCAAAGGTATTTCCGGCGAGGGTGTAGGTGGTGTTAGGTGCCAGTGTGACGACGCCACATGAGACGTAGCGCCAGTCGCCGATGAGTTCGGCGGCGGTTCCAGTCGGGACAGTGACTGTGATGATTGAGTTGCCGGCTGCATCGAAAATGCCGACAGGATGGCTGTTCCTGAGCCCATCTCGGTTGAAGTCCCATGTTCCCAGTGCGGTGATGAAAACCGGGTCCGGACCCGTTGTGAATGTGGTGCCGAGGTTCCATGTGTCACCCGTTCCATACGCACCATTGAAGGCAGCCTCGGGAAACATCCCTTGAGGCGGGAGTAAGACGTAGGTAGCAGTGAAGTTCTTGCCGGTCAGCCCGTCGCTTGGCCCAGCTAACAGGCTGGCAACGTCCATCGTATAACTCGCCTTGGTGGCGGTCACGGTGTACGGATCACCCGGGCGAACGCGGATCGAATACGTGCCGCCAGCGCCCGTTTTCGCGGTGAACGGACCCCGGTTGCCAGTTGCGGTGACGGTGACACCCGCAAGACCCGTGGTGCCATCTGTGATCGTGCCGGTTATTTCTGTTAGCGCCCATTCGGAGAAGCTGGCCGTGATCGTGTCGGCCGGGGCCACATTGACCATCGCGTAGGTTTGGGTGGCAGGACCGCTCACCACGTCACCGACTGTGCTCGTAAGCACGCTGGCCACGTCGTGGTATGCATCCGGCGTGACGGTGAATGACAGGGTGGCTCCCGCTGCACAATAGATGTCACCGAGCGGGCTGATCGCCCCCCCTGTTCCGGCAGAAGCGGTGATCTTTTGCTGAATCGTGCCGGTTTCGCTAAAGTTGATGCCCTCGGCAAATTCACTGGCGATGTCGGAGCTGGATTTGGCTTCGTCATAGACGCGGATCGCACCCATGTAGCCGTTGTAGATCATCCAACCGTCCCAATAATCGAAAGCATGGGCAGAAGGATCCCTTGCTGGGCGACCGCCGTCGCCGCGGGAAATGCCAATGGTCATTGCACCACCGGCGTGGGTGTCATAAGCATAAGTTTTTGGTGTGCCGGCAACACCGTTCACGTAGGGGGTCAACGTCGAGCCATCATAGGTTACAGCCAAGTGAGCCCATTCGCCTTGGGGAAGGGTCAATCCGTAACCGGAGCTACCAGCGTCTCCTTTATCAGTATTCCAATCACGAACCGCCCAGAAATCCCAAGCAGAGAAGGTAAACTGACCGTCCTCATTGGGAGTGTACTGCCGGGAGGGGTCGAAAATGGTCCCTTGGTTGGCCACTCTGTAAACCCAAGCCTCAAAGGTCCTTGGATTTGCACCACCCAGCGACGCCGGGCAAACCGGGCCCGAGAAACCTGAGAAGTTTGCCCTGCAGTCGATGGCCGAGTAGGCGACAGAAGAGCCTGGATTGCCAATGAGCGTCTTCGCAGGGTTTCCCCAGTCGGGACATTGGAAATAGTCCGGGGCCAAGGATCCGCCGGGAGTCAGATCCCAGTGCTTGGTCCCGGCGTCGTAATTGGACGGTTGCACTTCGAACACGAGGCCCGCAGTGGCGATGCCAGCGCCGAAACATAGCGCTGCCACTGAGGCGGCGGTCTTTGCGGCGAGGTGGAGCGGCGTGGATCGCCAGAAGGGACGATTCAGGCTGGCTTGGGGATGTTGGGTCCCGTCGGGCCAACGGGGTTGGCCCACTGGGGGCTGGGGTTGGTGTGTGTTTTTCATAGATCTCCAGGATTGATTTGATTGTTAGATGCTTGACGGGGTGCGGGGTGGGTTGTCGGAGCGACGGAGCATGCGGGGGATCGGGGTGGAGGTGACTTTGCCGTCACAAAATTCCGGTCCACCTCACAACGCTAGGTTGCAAGTTGGAGGAAAACACAAATCGAGCCGTTGGGGCAATGACTGAAAAGCGAATTCAGTGTTCCTTTTGCGAAATGGGCGTGTGAGCGGGGTCATGCCTCATAAGCGAAAACTTAACCCTTCGCTATCCAAGGGCTCCGATCCTGATGTTGGCTCAGGGATTCGGTTGATCTTGGGCCAGCGAGGCGGCGATCGACGCCTCTAACTGCTGGCGTTCGGCGTCGCTGAGGGCTGATTTGTAAACGAACGCGTCGCCGATGGCGCCGTTGAAGGCGGTCCAGCCATCCGGGGCGTTGCGTCCTAGGGTGATGCTTGTGGCATAGGCACCTGCGACGCCGGGCACTAGGGAGGTCATCGGGTTTTTGGTCGGGTTAGACATGACCTCAGAGCCGTTGGCAAACACCTTGTAGGCACCGTCCGGCTGCACAATGAGACTGAGGATGGTGATTTGTCCGTCGGGAATGGGCTTGCTGTTGGTGTCCACGCCGCCGTTGCGTCGGACGCAGACCAATCCCGTGTCGTTGCGGATGCCTAGAACCAGCCGGTCGTAGAAGATATCCACGATGGACGTCCAACCGGAGCCCGCCCCGTTGCGTATGGGCTTGGCCACCACCACGATGCTGGCACCCTCACTGGCAATCGGTGAGTTGTAGGTCCCAACGGAAAATCCGTCACCCGTCTCATAGCTGAATTTGGCATATTTGTGGCCGTCGATGACGTCAAGTGCGGGGCTGCCGATCGGCTTCAGGGGTTGGCCGCCGGGCAGGGCGGATGGCCAGGATGTAAGGGGGCCATTGGCTGGCAGGGATTTGGCGCGGCAGGCGGCCAGCAGGCTCGCAGGTCTGGGTAGTGAGCCGACGGGTTGGGCTTTGGCGGTGTTTTCGAAGCGGGCGGCGATGGTGTGAGACGCCGTCACTTTTTGGAATGTATAACTCGTGGCGGTGGGCACCGAGAGGCCGTCCACCTTGAGGCCGGAGAGGGCATAGCCGGCGAGCGGCGCGATGGTGAATGATTTGTCGGCGGCGTATTCCACTGGGACGGTGCCATCAGGGGTGATGGTGCCGCCATAACCGGCGGTGGCCTTGATGCTGCCGGAGAAGGCGACGCTGAGTGTGTGGTTGCTACGCACATCACTGAAGCTGATGTTGGAACGTGCGCCCAGACAGACGCCGTCAATCGTCACCGCCACTTGGTTGTCGCCACTGGTGGCAATGGCAAAGGTCGTGGCCTCGCCCTGCGCGACGCTTACCGAGCCTGTGGGAGTGAGCGTGCCGCCGCCATTGGCGCTGGCGGTGATGGTGTATTTGGGGGCTGCTTTGGCGAAGCTTGCGGCGATGGCATGATTGGCATCGATCGGATCAAAGGTATAACTTCTAACTGAGCCAACGGAAACTCCATCCACTTTCACATCCTGGATGAAGTAGCCGGGCTTGGGTGTGATGTGGTAGATGGCGGTCAGTCTTTTCGGATAGTTGCGGCTACCTGAAGGGGAGATCTCGCCGCCGTCACCTGCGGTCGCGGCGATGCTGAGTTGCTGGCTAACATCCTCGACGTGGAATGGCGCGGCGGGCAGGCCGTCCTTGTTATAGAGGTTGCAGCCTTCCGGGTTTTGCCAGCAGGCATAGGAAACCTTGCGTGGCGCGGCCACGGCCGCTGAAGATACCACCACCGTGTCGCCCTTGATCACGGCGTCAGCGGCCTGCCACACCCCATCAGCCCCGGCGATGACAAAGCGTGTGAGCTTGCCGCCGGGCAATTCCCGCGTCGGCTCATACCATTTTTTCAGACCGACCATGAGGCCTTTGCCGAGGTGGTCGAAGGTGCAAACCAGGGTGCTGCCCGCAGGGGTAACACTTCTGAGGGTCGGCCCGCTGGCCACCAAATCGGGCTGGCCATAGTCGTATTTAAGAGCCCACAGGGCCAAGCGTTCCCCCACATCCAATTTGTCCTTGGGGTGCCAGCCTTGCCATGTCTTATCACCCATCGATGAATCCCCAATGTCAAGAGCCGAGGCGCAACCGGCGTGCGGAAGGGCGATCGTATTGGCCTGCTGCAAGCGGGTATCAGCATCCCATCCGCCCTTGAACATTTCCGGTGCGGGGCCTTTGGGCAGTTCTCCCCAGTTGGCGATGATCACCGGGTAGAAGGCGAAGTCGTCGAGGCCCCACACTCGTTGCCAGCCGAGCGCCAGCGCCTTCATTTTCAGGTAGTAGCTATCCGGCGACTGAGCGGCGATCTCACTGTTTTCGCCCTGATACCAAATGGCCCCCTTGATGCCATACGGAGCTAACGGTTTAACCAGTTTATCAAAAAGTGAAAACGGTCCGCCGGGGACTCCGGTTTGGTGATAGAGTGGATGCAGCACCGGGATATCGATGAGGCCGTCCGGGGCCAGCCAAAGGTCAATTTTGGTGCCACCCACTGATGCTAGCATGAGCCCGAGTGGCACCTTGGCATTCTGGTCTTGCCAGATTTTTCGAGCAAAATAGAAGGCGACCCCTGAGAATTCCGCAGCGGTCGTCGGGGAGCAAACCTTCCAGGTGCCTGAAGGAGCCGTCAGTTGCCGGATGCCGGGAAAATTGGCACCGGCCACATCCTCCGGTCGTTCGCATCCCCCGAGCCGCATGTCCATGTTGGACTGGCCGCTGCAAAGCCACACGTCACCGACAAGCACATCCTTGAATGATAGGGTGTTTGAGCCACTGACTGTGAGGGTTTGGGCGTCGGCGACGGCGGTCATAGCTGCTAGCTTGAGTTGCCAGTCACCGTGGGCGTCCGCCGTGGTCGTTAGCGACTGGCCGTGGAAGCTCACGGCGATGGTTTCGCCCGGTGCCGCGTTGCCGTAAACGGGCACGGGTTTGCCGCGCTGGAGAACCATGTGCTCGCCAAAGACGGCGGGCATTTTCACCTCGGCGCGGGCATCTTGGAACGTGCCCAATGCCCACAGCGAACCCATCAACACACATCGTCCTACGGCAATACTTCTCATTCGCGCAATGAGACATGATCGCTGGTCTTGGCACAATGGCCATTTTGCGAATCCACTGTGCAAATTGCGAAGGCCGGAGTCATGCTTACGAGCGATATTTGATGATGGCTTCGACCTTGCTGCGCACATGCAGTTTGATGCAAATGCGCTTCACATAAGTGCGGACGGTTTCCAAGGTGATGTTCAACTTGTCGGACACTTCCTTGTAGATATAGCCTGATGCCAGCAGTTCCAGCACATCGCGTTCTCTGGGGGAGAGTTTTTCGTTATCGTGCTCGATGGCTTTCTCGAGGCGGAAGTAATGCGCCACTTTGCGGGCGATGTGGCTGGTGAAGGGGGCACCGCCCGAGTACACATCGCGGATCGCATTGAAAATGTCCTCAGGGGTGCTCGATTTGAGCAGATAGCCGCTGGCCCCTTCCTTGAGTGCTCGGAAAATGTTATCTTCTTCCTCATAGGCGGTGAGCATCACAATTTCCATGCGAGGCACCTTGCGCTTGAGTTCATAGATGCAATCGATGCCAGAGATGCCCGGCAGATGGATGTCCATCAGCACCACGTCCGGTGGGCAGGCAGGGATTTTTTTCAGTGCCTCCTCACCCGACGAAACCGCATAGAGTGGCTGAATGTCGGCGGGTTTCTCGAGGATCTTGAGCAAGTGCTGTTGCAGACGGAGGTCGTCTTCCACCACCACTACGGTCTTTTTGAGTGTTATGTGTGTAGGCATGCAAGTGGGCTGAGTTAATGGATTGGCGCTTCTAATGAGACGCTAAAACCGCCCTGATCAAGGGTTTCGAGCAAGCACGTCCCGCCAATGGCGGCCATCCGTCCGGCAATGTTCTCCTGGCCGTGACCGGCCAGGGTGCTGGTCAGAGGGCTGCCAATACCGTTGTCTATGACCGTGATCTTCAAGACCGTGCCATCGAGCCGGATGCTTAGCTTGATCTCAGAGGCGGCGGAGTGCTTCAGGGCATTGTTGAGTGACTCCTTCACCGCAAGGCTGACGTTGTGGCGGAACTCATGACTGATCGAGCAATTTTCCGTGACTGACATGGCATCAATCCGGCAGCTGATTTCTGAGAGTCGGCACATTTCGCTGACGGTTCGACAGAGGAAATTGACGAGGCTTTCGAGTTCATTGTTATTGGAATTGAGCATCCAGACCGTCTCGGAAAGCGTGCTGATAAGTTCGCGGGACATGGTACTGATCTGTTTGAAGGTGGAGCATGCCTCGGGCTCCGCGACCGAGCCTTCGGCGTAAGCGGCTAGCAGCGAGATATGGGACAGCCGAGTGCCAAAATCGTCGTGCAGATCCCTTGCGATCCGCAGTCGCTCGTCTGCAATGAGTTGTGCGTGGTGCAGGTGGAGATTGATTTTTCGCCGGATCAGGTGCCTGCCGCCTAACGAGATAATCAGAGCCGCCATCCCCACCCAAACCACCCAGAACCAAGGGTTTTTCCGGTACGGTAGGGGGACATTCACTCCGATAGCCGAGCGGGTTGGCAGCGGGCTGCCGGACAACGCCAGGTCCTCGACCACAAACCGGTAGGTGCCGGTTGGCAGGCGGTCATAACTCGCTGAGATTTTTCCGCCGATACCAATGCTATAGGTTTCCTGCCAGCGCACGTCGAGAACTTCGCCAGGGGTGACCTTGGGCAAGGCGTCGATGCCCGTCGCCCAGTCGGCATGGCCCGTGATATCATTGTCTGCGATGACGAACACCGGCGACTCCCAATCGCCTGGGTCAAGATGCAAGCCGGTGGCCATCGACGGCCGGATGCCGCCTTTGATCCAACACGGAGCCACGGACCCGGGCACGCGACTGTCGCGGAGAAAGGTGCGGGGCGGGTTATCGTTGTTAGGCAGGGTGGTGATGGTGATGTCGGTGACGGCGAAGATGCCGATGGCAGCCGGGGGGCCGGCGGAAGATATTGCAACGGTTAGATATTCAGCATCGGGCGGGACGGTGA
>Ga0118677_10008940_pt1 | contig 15855 bp, 7 predicted proteins | sample AliMusrvi5mmetaG_FD_86154 | JGI IMG/M metagenome (GOLD analysis project Ga0118677, IMG submission 86154) | reverse complement strand
CAGATAAATGGGCGAGTTCTCTCCCCATTTCCGTTTACGTTCCTCAATCCATTCTTTACGGACAAACGGAGATTCCCCCATCTCGATGTGGAACTGCTTGTAAATGTCTCCGTTTTTTCCAAAGCAATCATAGAACGGTCCAACAGGAGAACCCGGCGAACTGATAACCAAAAGACGCACCCATTCACCAGCAGAAAGTAAGCGCTCTACAGCGTCGTAAATCATTGGTGACACAGACTTTGCCTCGTCAATTATAACTAAAATTCGTTTATCATGAGCTCCCTCGAACATTCCGGGGTCGTCTGTTGAAAAGCCAGTGGCCAAGCTTCCGAGAGTTGGGAACCGAAGTTCTTTTTGCAGGATTTCACCACCCAAAGGAATTTGGCTGCGCGCGTATAGTTTGCGAATCGTATCCCACAATAATTGCACCTGACGGTTTGTAGAAGCCGTCGTGACAACGCGACAATCTCGGAACATCGCTGTCGCCCAAAGAACCATCTGACCCGCAATGTAACTTTTCCCACTGCCGTTTGGTGCGCGAACAGCCACGCGCGGATTATCCAAAACAGACATCATGAAACAAACAGCACACATCCACACCGTCAAAGTGGGAAGCAGTCATAAAAAAAAGAAAAAGCCGCATTCGAAACAATACCCTAAACAGCAAACACAGGCTACCAACATACAGTTTCAATCAGAGAGTATTACAGACTCTCAAAATGCCAGCCAGAGATCAGAGCAACACGCAACCAACAAACCTTTCAAAAGCAACAAACAGGATTTCGCATCCAACAAACAATCCAAAGGCCGACAAAGCTCCAATTTCTCCCCTCCGAGTTTTCGTCAGCAGAAGCAATTCTTCAAACAGTTCGAAAATCAGACTTCTAGAAGACCTTCCTTCAAATCTGGAGGTACAATTGATCCATATTCTCCTGATGTCGCCCCAATGAACATTTTTGAAAACCAAGTGATTCCGACAGGAATGCACAACCTTTCAAAAATATTCAGACCAAATTTGGCAACGCTCCGCGTTATTTCTCTTGGGATGAAATTCATTCCTAAATCCAACACATTAAAATGGAGAAACATTTTTTCCAATTTTGAAAAATTTCGACAAAGAATGAACAACAAAATGTTTTTCTTTGTGGAAAATGCCCCAGGAACTTTTATTCGGAACAAAACTTTTCGGATGAAAAATTCATGGAGTTGTATGCAGGAATACTACAACGTCAACAAATTCTGTTTTGACGTTCGAGACAGACTCGACGAAGTATTCCAACGCACAATGGGAATGAAAAGAGCACAAAACATGTCCAACCAGGAAAAAACAGCACTGAGAATTTTACATCGCAATAAAAATGTTGATGTAGTCATTAATGACACAGACAAAAATGTTGGCCCTGCATGCGCTGACAAGGATGATGTCATCAATGAATGTACAAGACAACTCTACGAAAAAAGAGTGTACAATCAACTCACGAAAGAAGAAGCTGAACAGCTGATTCGTGTGATCAAAAAACGTCTTGAAAATGTGGTCAACAAACACATGATTAAGGGGTTGTGTTCAAAAAAAGAACAACAATTTTTACTTTCGAATTTGAACGGATTCAAGGTACCCCATTTCTATATTATCTGGAAAATGCTAAAAAATCCAATTGTAGGCAGACCCATAGTGGCTGGGTATAATTGGATACTTTCTCCAGCTTCAATCTTTGTTGGACATTACTTAAAAGAATTCTGCACCAAGTTCGACGCTATTCTAATGGACAGCCTAAGCCTCGTAAAGTTTTTGGAAAAGGAAAAGTTTGACTCAGACGATTTCCTATTTACAGTAGACTTTGCGAGTCTTTACACGAACATTCCAGTTAAACATGCAATTGAATTAATGAAGGAAATAGTATTTGAATACAAAGACGTTATTTCAAATGCCGAATTCATCATTGATTTATTGGAACTAGTGTTGGAACACAGCCTAATGGAATTCAATGGCGAATACTTCCAACAAATTTTTGGCATAATTATGGGCACAAATGTCGCACCTATTTTAGCCAATTTGTACCTTGCAAAACTGGAAAAAATTCTGAAGGAAAAAACCAAACATGATCCAAATTTAATATGGCCAAAAGTTTTCAAAAGGTACATTGATGACGGCTTTGGCATCACAAAAGGATCAAAAAAAGATGTCGAATACTGGATTTCAGAATTCAACAATCTGGTGGAATCTATTAAAATAGACAAATTCCAATATGGCCCAAGAGTGGAATATATGGATTTGGTCATTTTCAAAGGCAATAGATTCCATGAAAAAGGTTTTTTCGATATTAAAATATATCAGAAAGAGCAGAATCTTTATGCTTACATCCCGCAAAAAAGTTTTCACAGAAAACATGCTATCAAAAACTATGTGCTGAATGAGCTCAAACGATACGTCAAGTACAATTCTGAAAAACTTGGTTTCTTAAAACTGCGGAATAAATTTTTCGACAGACTAAGAAACCGAGGTTTCAGAAAGTATAGTTTGGCAAAAATGTTTTCGACTGTGTCATACATGTCTAGGGATAAATATTTATCTTCCAATGACAAAATTTATTCTGCTTTTGTGCAGGAGACGCAAGTCGAGATGGTCCTGGACGAGGCAGCGGAAGGCACTTTCCAAGACCACCTCAAGCCGGACCAGAACGAGAAAGAAACCGGAACTTCAATCAGGGAAAGGATCATTTCTCCAACAGATAAGGTTGTATCTTTTCAAACAACTCTGGATCAAACAACAAAACCGAAAAAAGATTACTCTCTTGGTTTTGTTTTCCCAGGAAATTGTGTAGAAATACACAAAGATATCAAAAAGATTTTCGATGAAGAATTGGAAAAGAATTGCAAAGCTTCTCCAACGTTCAAAGCATGTTTCGAGAATTGTGCAATTGGACCTCTGTTCCGCAACGAGAAAAAGATTGGAGCAATCATCTCCAAAACAAAAATTTTATAAAATGAGCTACATACAGTTTGATAAACTAAAGCTTATAAATCTGGAATATTCTCTTAATAAGGAGCTTTTAAGGTCGAACAGAGGAGGGTCTTTTGCCAGCACTTCACTCATCTGTTGCAATACGCGCAAGTATCATGGTTTATTGATAACCCCCCAGCCTTTTCTTGATAATGAAAACCATGTTTTGTTATCTACGCTTGATGAAACGGTTATTCAGAGAGATGCTCAATTCAATCTTGGTATTCATAAGTATCAGGGGTCTAATTATAACCCCAAAGGGCATAAATACATCAAAGATTTAGATAACGAGCCGATTCCAAAAATTACATATAGGGTAGGGGGGGTAATTCTGACCAAAGAAATTCTGTTGACTTTTGAAGGAAGCCGTGCTTTACTCAGATATACACTGGAAGAGGCAACTTCGCCTACAAAGCTTCGGTTTAAACCATTTATGGCTTTCAGAAATGTTCATGCATTATCAAAAGCCAATTTATATGTTAACAAGCAGTACGAGCCTGTTCCTAATGGCGCTTCTTTCAGGATGTATAACGGCTATACCCCGTTGATAATACAGTTTTCTAAAGCTGTTGAATATACCCATGTGCCCGATTGGTACTATGATATAGAATATATAGAGGAGATGCTTAGAGGGTATGAATTTAAAGAAGATTTGTTTGTGCCTGGTTTTTTCGAAATAGATATAGCCAAAGGAGAAAGCATTGTCATTTCTGTCGGCACCGAAGAATTGGCTTCAAGCACGCTGATAAGAAGGTTCAATAAAGAAATTAAACTGCGCACTCCCCGGAATAGTTTTGATAATTGCCTGGCCAATTCAGCCCAGCAGTTTTTAAAGAAAAGGGGAAAGAAAACAGAGATTATAGCGGGCTTTCCATGGTACGACCGTAGGGGGCGTGATGTATTTATGGCGCTGCCAGGGATAACGCTGACACAAAATGATCCCAAGATGTGCAAACAGATTATTGACAGCATGATTTCGGAGATGCAAAACGGCTTGTTTCCCAATCTGGGATACGGGGTAAAAGCCGAATATAATGCTCCCGATGCTTCTTTATGGTTCTTCTGGGCTTTGCAGGAATATGCTACTTATACAAAATCTAAGGGCACCATCTGGCGCGAATACAAGAATACATTAATCGATATTCTGGAGACATTCAGAAACAATATGCTACATCAAGTTAAAATGGCTGATAATTCATTGCTGTATATAAAAGAACTTGGCGTAGCACTTACTTGGATGGATGCTTATGTAGACGGCAAGCCTGTGGTGCCCCGATACGGATTTACAGTGGAAGCCAATGCCCTTTGGTATAATGCTGTTTGTTTTGCTGTTGAAGTAGCTGAACTGGCGAATGACACACACTTTGTAAATAAATGGGCTCCCGTCAGAGAACAAATAAAAATTTCTTTTAAAGAGCTGTTTTATAATCCTGAGAAAAGATACCTTGCCGACTGTGTGGATGAAGGCGTAAAAGACTGGAGCATAAGACCTAATCAGATATTGGCTGCATCGTTACCCTTTTCTCCCATGAGTCATGATGAAAATGCAGAAATATTAGAAGTGGTAAAAAAGAAATTGCTTACTATTCGAGGCCTTCGCACATTATCGCCACAAGATAGTAATTACAAAGGTACTTATGAGGGCAATAGTGCAGAGAGAGAATCTGCTGCTTTTCAGGGCGCTGTATATCCCTGGCTTTTAGGGCACTATTGTCAGGCACTGATAAATTTATATGGAAATTCGGTTCTCGAAACAATAAGTGAAATATATAATGATTTTGAGGAGGTAATGTGGGAACATGGCATCGGCTCTGTGTCTGAATTATATGAGGGAGACCCTCCCCACAGGCCTAACGGCTCTATTTCTCATGCTACCAGTGTTGCTGAATTGTTAAGGATTTCAAAAATGGTTTCTTCCTTCAAAAAGACTAAAGGATTAAACAAAGGCTAGAATGAAATTTATGGATATTATAAACTATTTTGATATACTTACATCGGGAAAAAATGCGTTTTTTAAGTCCCAAAATCCAAATTCCAAGCCTAAAATTCCAAGAAGGCTCGCGGTTTAGGACTTGGGTCTTGAAATTTGGGACATGTGATTTGGGGCTTTTAAAGAATATTAAATTTTGATTATACTTTAATTTATGAACATAATTAATAAGAAATATTAGATAGTATGAAAGTATTAATGTTTGGTTGGGAGTTTCCACCACATATTACAGGCGGACTGGGGACAGCGTGTTACGGCCTTTCCAAGTCCCTCCTTAAACAGGGCGTTGATGTCATTTTTGTTGCACCCAAATTATATGGAGATGAAGACCAAATGTCGATGGATATGGTTAATGCAAGCGATGTCACTGTAAATCTTAAAAATATATTATTGCAAAAATATTGGGAGAAATTTACCTATATGGAGATTTCTTCTAATCTGGTCCCCTATACTTCGCCCGAAGAGTTTTCTAAACTCTTTGAAACAACAGATGCGCATGATGAAATTAGCGAAAGTGCTATTTTCTCTTCCCGCTATGAATTTTCAGGTAAATATGGTGCAAATCTTATGGAAGAAGTTTCGAGATATGCGTTGGTGGCCTCTCAATTAGCGATGAGCAAAAACTTCGATGTTATACATGCACACGACTGGCTAACGTATTCAGCGGGTATTGCTGCTAAAAAGATTTCCGGAAAACCGTTGGTGGTCCATATGCACGCAACAGAGTTTGACAGGTCCGGTGAAAATATTAATGAGTTGGTTTTTAATATCGAGAAAAATGGCATGATGGAAGCCGATTATGTGATTACTGTAAGCAATTTTACACGCAATATAGTCATAACAAAATATGGTATTCCCGAAGAGAAAGTAATCACTGTGCATAATGGTGTTGAACCTAGTGAGAATGCTAATTTATTGATGTATCAGAAGCATGTAAAAGAAAAGATAGTTACTTTTTTAGGCCGTGTCACTTATCAAAAAGGGCCTGATTATTTTATTGAAGCTGCACGCAAAGTGCTTAAGAAGGACAAAAATGTTCGTTTTGTGATGGCCGGTAGTGGCGATTTGCTCAATAAATCTATCCGCAGGGTTGCCAAGCTTAACATAGCAGACAAATTTCATTTTACCGGATTTTTAAAAGGTGAAGATGTTGACAGGATGTTTGCTATCAGCGATGTTTATGTCATGCCTTCCGTATCAGAACCTTTTGGTATTGCCCCACTGGAAGCAATGCGGTCTAATGTGCCGGTAATTATTTCGAAACAGTCGGGGGTGTCTGAAGTCTTAAAACACGCCATTAAAGTGGATTTCTGGGATATAGATGCTACTGCGGATGCTATTTATGCCTTGCTCAACTATGAGGCTCTTCCCAGAATGTTTTACAAGCATGCCAGGGCAGAAGTTGATAATATAAAATGGGATAAAGCCGCTTTCAGTGTGCTTCAGGTATATAATAAATCTATTGAAAAATATTAAAGTTAAAAATAAGAAAGATGGGAAAAAGATCAATTTGTTTATATTTTCAGGTTCATCAACCATTCCGGTTGCGGACTTATCGTTTTTTTGACATTGGACACAAACATGATTATTACGATGATTATGCCAACAGGAGCATCATGCGTAAGGTTGCTGAAAAGTGCTACCTGCCTGCCAATAGAATATTGCTGGAGCTTATTAAAGAATATGGTGCGGCTTTTAAGGTGAGCTTCAGCATCTCTGGAAGCGCCCTGGACCAATTTGAGCTGTATGCCCCTGATGTGTTAGAGAGTTTTCAGAAATTAGCCCACACCGGCAATGTAGAGTTTCTGGCCGAAACCAATGCCCACTCCCTGTGCTCCCTGAAAAGTAAAAATGAGTTTGCCAAGCAGGTTAACATACATGCCAACCGTATAGAGCATTTATTCGGACAAAAGCCCAAAACATTTAGAAATACGGAGCTTATATATTCTGATGATATCAGCGAAATGGTTGTTGAAATGGGTTATAAAACTATGCTGACAGAGGGTGCTAAGCACATTTTGGGATGGAAAAGTCCCAATTATTTGTATTGCAGTGTGAAAAATCCCAAGCTAAAAATCTTATTGAAGAATTTTAGATTAAGTGATGATATAGCTTTTCGCTTTTCTAATAATACATGGTCTGAATGGCCGCTTACGGCAGAAAAATATGTGGGCTGGCTCAATGAAATAGACCCTTTAAACGAAACCGTCAATTTATTTATGGATTATGAGACTTTTGGAGAACACCAGTGGGCAGAAACTGGCATCTTCGATTTTTTAAGAGCTTTACCAAAAGCTGTACTATCAGGCACTGACTTTAAATTTTGTACACCTCATGAGCTTACCAAAGACCTGCAGCCTGTTTCTCCCATAAGTGTTCCTTTTCCCATTTCCTGGGCTGATGAAGAGCGGGATTTGACTGCATGGCTGGGTAATGAACTGCAAACAGAAGCTTTTTCACAATTATTTGCTTTGGAAGAAAGGGTGAATAACTGCAATGACGAATTTATCAGAAGAGACTGGTTGAGACTTCAGAACAGCGATCACTTGTATTACATGTGTACCAAATGGTTTTCTGACGGGGAAGTGCATAAATATTTTAATCCATATAACAGCCCGTATGAAGCTTTTATAAACTATATGAATGTGTTATCAGATTTTGCTATAAGGGTTAACGACACATGTGCTCCTGTTACCGTGCCTGTTATAGTAAAACCGGTAGTTGAAAACCAGGAAAACAAGGAAATTAAATCTAAGCCTGGAAAAAAAGAAAAAATTAAAGCAAAGGCGAAATCCGAAAAGAAAACATCGAAACCAAAGAAAACGGCTGATGCAGAACCGGTAAAGAAAATGAAAGTAAAAGACGAAGCCTTAACTTTTGATAAAATTATAGACTTGCCTGGCTTTATCATTAAAGAACTTACTAAAACGATTGATGTGACTTTACTTAGCTATGCCCTTAAAAATGCTGAAGAGGATTTCAAAGACACCCTGTTGTCTTATTTAGGAATAAGAAAGCTCAATGCTTTTGATGAACAGATGAGTAAAACAGAAAAAATATCATCTGCTGATGTTCAGAAAGCACGTAAGGCTGTTCTTGAAATTGCAGAACGAATAATTAACAAGAAAAAGTAAGATAATTATCCGTACTGCTGCTGCCACCTACTGCTGAGTAGTTACTAGTACTTTAAATCTTCATAAAAGATGGTAAATTCAAAGAAAACCAAAAATAACAACAAAGCCACCAAACCTGATGTGGAACAGAAATCTATACCCCTGGCATACAAAGTATTATTGGCAGCCGTATTAATACTAACCTTGATTGTTTTTTCTAATTCGTTTAAAAATAATTTTATTGTTAACTGGGATGATGACGGTTATATTCTAAATAACCCTACAATACAACATTTTGATAAAGGAAGCATCCACGAGATATTCACTTCTTTTCATATGGGCAATTATCACCCGCTCACCACATTAACCTATGCCCTCGAATACAAATTCTTTAAACTTGACCCACTTCCATACCACTGGCTCAATTTAACATTTCATCTTTTTAATGTGTTATTGGTTTTTTTATTTATTAAGCGGTTATCAAATAAAAATCTGGCTTCGGTAATTACTGCTGTGCTTTTTGCTGTTCACCCTATGCATGTAGAGTCTGTAGCTTGGATATCGGAACTTAAGGATGTGCTTTACACTTTTTTCTTTTTGTTGTCATTATTGTTTTATATGCATTTTTCACAAAAGAAAAAACCAACGTTATACATTATTTCATTGCTGTTGTTTGTATTATCTCTTTTGTCCAAGTCGGCAGCTGTTGTATTGCCTGTTGTTTTGTTTCTTATTGACTACTTCCAGAGCCATAAGCAAAATCTAAAAAGCGTGTTGCTTAAGGTTCCTTTCTTTATTTTGGCTTTGATATTTGGTGTTATAGCACTAAAATCGCAGGATGCACAAACACAACATCTTACGCCTACTTATTCGGTAATAAATTCTTTTTTTGTAGCCTCTTATGCCCTTGGTTTTTACATCTTTAAATTTTTTATTCCACTACAGTTATCAGCCTTTTATCCTCATCCGGTGATGACAACCAATGTATTACCACTGATTTATTATTTGTCGCCCTTAATAATTGCCGGTTTTATATATCTGGCTTATCGCGTTGTAAAAGACAAGAAACTTATTGTTTTTGGTTTTTTATTTTTAATTGTAACCATTGCCCTGGTACTACAGTTCTTTCCTGTAGGAGGAGCCGTTGTTGCCGAACGCTATACCTATGTGCCATATATCGGCCTGGCTTTTATGCTGACAGTATATGCCGAGAAAATATTTTTAAGTCAGAAAAACAAGCAATACCTGGTTTCTGTTGTTTTTTCGGTTATTATTATAGCTTTTTCTATACTTTCGTTCAACAGAAATACTGTGTGGGCCAATGGTTTAACATTGTTTGATGATGTTATTGAAAAGCAGCCGGATGCTTTTTATGCGTATCATTCCAGAGGTATTGTTTATTATTACCTTGGTAATTATAACGCCTCTCTTAAAGATTATAATAAAGCCATAGAGCTTAACAAAAGTTATGGTTTAACGTATTACAACAAGGGGTTAACACTGATGATGCTCAAACAATATGAAGAAGCCAACCAAAGCTTCAGCCGCACTATTGAATTGATTCCAACCCACGACCAGGCCTATAATGACAGGGCTATTGCCAGATATAATTTAAACCGTAACTTTTCCAAGTAATACGTAATAAATTTTGTTAAAAATGAGATAAACATTTGGTTATCTCATTTTTTTATTGTTATTTTGTTATTACGTATATACGTAATAACGTTAAAACCTAACAACCATGAAAACATCACCACATCCACAATGGGCTTTAAAGCACAAAAAGAAAGGGACAGAACTCCGACATTTAGGAGGTCATTATTATTTGTACGAAGTAACCAGCAAATGGAATCCGGAAAAGAAACGCTCCCAAAAAATTACAGGCAAACTCCTTGGAAAGATTACTAAAGAGAATGGCTTTATTGAATCAGATAAAGCAAGACTTCGTAAGCAGAAAATGAGTATTCAAAAGGTCGAAACAAAGGAGTATGGCATTAGTTGTTTAGTTAATGGCTATTTGAATGAATATATGCCCTTGTTGCAAAAACATTTTCCTGAACAATGGCAAACCATTATAGCATTAACATATGGTCGGCTATTGCATCAATCACCCTTAAAGAATATTGGATTTCATTTTCATCATAGCTATTTGTCAGAGGAGTTAACGACATTAGATTTATCAGGCAAGTCATTGGGCCATTTTTTAAAAGAGCTTGGCACCCATAGGAATAAACTTGTTGGTTTTTTTAAAGAATTCAGTAAAGCCGATGATTGTATTTTGTTTGATGGGACGGATATAACAAGCGAGTCACACAAAATAGAGTTGTGCGAATTAGGGAAAAGTAAAAAAGGGGTTTATCAGTCTTTGATTAATACAATGTTTGTATTTTCGGTTGGATTAAAAATCCCAATATATTATAGACTGTTACCTGGTAATATAAAAGACATAAAATCATTCAAGCTCTGTTTAAAGGAAAGCGGCGTAAAAAATGCAACTATTATTGCTGACAAAGCTTTCTATTCAGAAACAAACATTAAGGAATTAGATTCTGAAAAACTTAAATATATACTTCCTTTAAAAAGAGACAGCTCATTAATAGACTATAGCATTCTGAAAGCAAATATTAAGGAAAAATTTGAAGGGTACTTTCAACATGAAGGCAGATTTATATGGTATTACTCTATTAAACTTGAAAATAATAAAACCGTTTATGTCTATCTTGATGAAGAACTAAAAATGCAAGAGCAGAAAGACTATCTCTGTAGAATTGAAAAACAAATTGAAACGTATACAATAGAAGCGTTTTATCAAAAACAACACGTTTTCGGAAGTATCGCATTATATTCAAATTGCTCAAAAGACACTACCCCTCAAAAAATCTACACAAATTACAAATGTAGAGGCGAAGTCGAAAATATGTTTGACACATTAAAAAACATTGTCGAAGGGGATATAACCTATATGCAAAATGAACAAACTCTTGAAGGTTGGATGTTTATTAATTACATTGCCCTCCATTGGTATTACAAAATCTATCAACTCCTTATTCAAAATGACCTTATCCAAAAATACTCTACTATGGACTTCTTTATGATGCTAAAAGAAATTCGTATAGTAAAGATCAATGATGAATGGCATAAAGCCGAAATTATTCAGAGAACCATTGATTTACTCAAGAAGGTGGGTATTGATATTACGTAAAACATAGAAAAGTTACGGTTTAAATAATTTTGATGAAGCTATTTCAGATTATTCGAAATCTATTGAGCTGAATCCTCAGAATGCAAGAGCCTTCTACAACAGAGGCGTTACCTATTACAGGATGAATGATAAAGAACACTCCTGTGCCGACTGGCAGAAAGCCACCCAGCTAGGGCTAAAGCAAGCTGATGAAATGTTTGTGAAGCTTTGTCGTAAGGAGAATTAGAATAGAAGCTGTTTTTTTAAACGGTATTAATTCTGAAATCGGCATTCGTTAATCGACATTCGATATTCAGAATATTTTTTTGAACACCGAACACCGAACACCGATTAACGATTTTTGAACTTATTATTTCATAAGGGTAATATCCCCGATAAATACATATTTATCGCCACCCAACTGTTTGACGTTAATTCTATAAACATAAACATCTACAACGACCTCATCAATGTTTCCTTTATTGTATTTTGTTCCGTTCCAGGGGTGTTTTGCGGTTGTAATATCCCATTCGTTAGTGCTGTAAATCAAATCGCCCCATCTGTTGAAAATAAACATTTCAAAATTGTTGGGGTCAACATTCAGCCCTTGTGGTGTAAAACCCTGATTAATATTATCTCCATCGGGAGTAAAACTATTGGGAACATAAAATGTAAAGTTTTCTTTTACTGTAACTATCCCTGTTATAGTATCAGAACAGTTATTAACATCAGTTACAATTAATGTCACGACATAAGTACCCACGACAGAATATTGATGTTGGGCAGAGGTGCCGTTGCTATTAGGGGAACCATCTCCAAAGCTCCAGTCCCATGTGTTAATATTACCCAATGAATTGTCGGTGAAAATAATCGGTCCGTCAGTTGGAGTTACGATACTTGGGTTTGAAGAAAATGCAGCTGTAGGACCGAGCTGGTTAGCAACAGTTACTGAAACAGAGGTAGAACATGTGCCATCGCTTACAGTTACAGAATAATTGCCTGCCGAGAGACCTGAAATAGTGCTTGTTGTCTGTGTGTTATTCCAGATATAGGTGTAATTTCCTGTGCCGCCACTAGTGATAACTGTTGCATTTCCATTGGCATGGCCGCACATTTCGCTTGTAGTATTGGTAAGCGTAGACAACCCCGGTGTGCTGGGGATGACAACTGTATCAGATCTGGCACAACCACTTGCATCAGAAACAGTTACAATATAGGTTCCTCCGTGTACATTATGAAGGATGTTTGTGTTTTGAACAGGCGTAGAATTCCAGGTATAAGTATAGGGTGCCGTGCCTCCTGTTACATTAGCTTTCGCCCCACCAACAGAATTGCCGCACGAATCAGCAACAATATTAGTGATAGTAAGAGCTACCCCTGTAGATACGTCATCAACAATGACTATGGCTGTGACTATACAGGTGCCATCATCAACAGTAACCGTATAGGTTCCTGCAGGTAAGCCGGTTGCTGTTGGTGTATTTTGAACAGGCGTTGTATTCCAGCTGTATGTATAGTTCCCGGTACCACCAGTAGCTATAACTGTTGCTGACCCGTTATTCTGTCCGCAACTGGCGTTGGTAGGTGTGGCTACTATGGTCGGACCGCCAGTATTATTAACCTGTATGCTTGTCGTGACTGAACAACCATTAGCATCAGTTATAGTTACATTATATGAAGCTGCTGCAAGATTTGAAACAGTTGCTGTTGTTTGAACAGGAGAAGTATTCCAATTATAACTATAACTGCCTGTACCACCTGTCGGACTGACGGTAATAGCGCCGTTGCTTTGACTACAATTGGCATCTGTAACAGCTGGGGTGCCCGAACCGAGTGCTGGAGGCTCAGTAATAACAATAATTGCTGTGCCGGGGCATGTGTCATTATCCAGAACATTTAGTGTGTAGGTTCCTGCTGCCAGTCCTGTAAAACTTTGAGAGCCTGCAACATTATTAAAGGTTGCAACAGTGGTTGCACCGCTCATAAGCACATAGTCGTAGGGAGGAACACCGCCGGAAGTAGAAACATCGAAACTGCCGTTGGCATCACCTGCACAGAGAGCACCCGTTACATTAGAAGTTAATATTGTGAGTGTCGGACAGAGAGAGCAGGCCGGTAAAGAAGCCACGCTGGTTATGGTTCCTGCATTATTATTGGCATCAGTGACCTGAACAGGGAAATTAGCAGGAGGAGGAATAGAATCAGCTGTTGCTACCATTGACCAATGAGCAGGAGAATTACAGGAAGTAGCAGGGAAAATTCCGTTCAAACACTGACTGACCAACGCATTCCAGGAGAATCCACAGGCTGTACATGTTGCCTGATCTGTGATTTGAGTTACACCTGCCGGTATCCATTCCTGCCATGTATAAGGCGAAATGCCTCCGGAGACAGAAAGATCTCCATCCAGTTGAACACATGGAGTCAGGGTTAAACATTGGTTCACCAGAATATTTATAGAGTCACTGCCACAGGCAAGTGTATAAACAATGTTAAAAAAACCGGCACCAGCTGCTGCCGGGTCAAAAATACCTGTATTTGCATCTACACCCTGACCACTCCAGATGCCTCCGGGGGTTTCGGCTACCAGCTGATAAGGAGCATCAGTAGGGCAAAAAGGACCTGCAGGACATACATTGGCATTGCAGCAGAACAATGACATAGGATCGCATGCCGACATATTAATTGACTGAACGTATCCTGTGCGGTTAGAATTTGCACTTGTACCTGTCGTACCACAGATTATCACATTACCACCGGTGCTGACAGCTACGTCTGAAACCCTGTATGTTGTGTTAACAGATGTAATAAGGTTAAGGTCAGCATCGAATTCACATATCCGGTCACCAGAGCCTACATAAACATTGCCGCAGGTATCTATATCTATCCCGCTGTTTCCCACCTGATTCAGACCCATAGTAGTTGTGGAAAGACCTCCCGGGATAGCAGCGGAGCCTAAAATAGATCCATCTGCGAGTGAGCGCTTTTGTATCTGTGTGCCATTCTGAGTGTAAACAAAATATCTGTTAGCTCGAATAGCCATAATACCGGAATTGCCATTATTGGGGCGGTAATTCTCACATTTATATGCCAGACTATATCCGCTGTTTTCCCGAAATACAGTAGGTGAAGAAGAAGGACAAATATTAAATTCCTGGTCAAGGCATCCGATGGTATCTAAAGTAAGAAAATAATATCTGGCATTACGGCTTGAGGTAATTGATCTGCACTCATTTATTGAAGGAGGAAAGCCAAGCATATTACCATAACCTACTGGGACAAAACTGTTTATAGTGCCGTTACTTGTATTGATATCAAAAATAGCCCCCTGTAAAAAGGTCATTGTCCCTTGTGTTCCTCCAATAATAAGCTTTGTCTGGTCACAATTGAAAGCTATATTCCAGTACTCATCGCTGCTTAATGCAGGTGCAGCGTTACTCCAAACGACGGAATTGGTGGTGCTTATCTTTTTTAAATTGGCTACAGAACCGGCAGTTACAAAACTATTGCCCTGTAAATCGGTTGCAAAAGTGCCCAGCCAATAGTTCGCGGTGTCCCAAGGGGTATTGTATGTCCATTGTATTGTGCCACCTGCATTATATTTCTGTAATTTCATGGGCATATCACCACCTATTATATAAACATTCCCGGCAGCATCTCTTTCACATTCCCATACACCATTTGAATTAGACAGGGTGGGCGTTTGTACCCATGGGTCTATAGTAACGTCCTTTGTTATATCATAATCGTTAAGACCAAAAGAGACGATGTTGTTTTCTTTAATGAAATTTGATTTTATTGCAACATCATTAGTTCCTGTGTAAAAGGCAACGGGCGCATGATCTGTAATATCTCCGAATTTAGTAGGTATAATAATATTTCCGTAACTGTCAATGCTAACATTTTTTGAATAGCTCATTTTAAATTTGGAAAGATTGGCACCGGGATGCAGAATTACAGCGTATTTAATGCCATCTGCAGGATGAAATTCAAAAACAATATCAATTTTAGGATAAATATTTTTATAAATAATTTTATTAAACCCTTTTATATTATTAACATCAATCTCAGAACCATCTTTCTGCCTTACAGGATAGCTGTGAGTATCACTGGTTTCTTCGTCGCCTGTAACCTGCACATTTGTGTTGCTATTTAACCAGTCGTAACCGGCAACATCTGTATCAAAATTCATTTTATGTTTAGTCTCTTCCCATTCTTCCCATTCTTCTGTGGTAAATTTTCGTGTGCTGTTCTTAACTCTTTGTTCATCAGTTTCCTTGTTCCACCACCGTTTCAAAAAACTATAGCGAATACCTTTTTTTGTAAAATATATCATTGTGGAGCCATTGTCGTAGGCAAACAATACTTTTTCGTTTGATTTGTAGAGGTGAAACTGCCCTTTGTTTTCTATAAAAGCTTTTCTGGGTTTCCATTCAATTTGCCACGATTTACCTTTAGATTGTGCAAAAACAGACGTTTGAAATATGATTATTAAAACAAACAAAACTAAAAATTTTAAGAAAAATCTTCTGAATGATTTCATATCAAATAAGTTAAGATTATGTTACCA
>Ga0118677_10008939_pt1 | contig 15856 bp, 12 predicted proteins | sample AliMusrvi5mmetaG_FD_86154 | JGI IMG/M metagenome (GOLD analysis project Ga0118677, IMG submission 86154) | reverse complement strand
TGGATGTACGCTTTGCACTGGCATGTCCGGTATGCCGATTTGATAAGCCGCGCCACAGGCGAGAAACTCTATGACTTACCGGCTTTGCGGGACAACTGGCGGTTCGCCCTGCACATGAGTTTACCGGGTGCACCGGGCGCCTTTGATGTGGGCGACTCGAACATCTGGGGCGGTAACATCCCGCGTCACAATCTCACCACCCCCAACATCGCGATGCTCGCCGGGATTGCCGCCGCCACCGGTTCCAGAGAAAGTCAAACCGCTTTTGATCTCTATCAATCTCGCAAGTCTGACTCCGCCAGCCAGACCATGGATTTCCTCTGGTGTCGCCAGCCTGTCCAACCGTTGCCATTGGAACAGATCCAGCCGTACCAATATTTTACGGACCAAGACGTCGTCGCTTGGCGTTCGAGCTGGGAAACAAATGCCACCTGTTATTACTTCCGGTGCGGGCCGCCCCTCGGTCATGCCGCCACCGCGAAGACCGGCCAGTTGAAAGACTGGACCATGAACTGCGGCCACGTGCATCCCGATATCGGTGGGTTCTATCTCTACGCGAAAGGAGCCTTCCTAGCTGTGACGACCGGCTACACCGCCGAGAAATGGACGCGCGACCACAACACACTGCTGGTTGATGGCAAAGGCCAAGCCGATGATGGTGCCTACCACAACGAACGCGGTTTTCCCTACGCCAACCTCGATCAAGCGCGCATTGATAGTTGCTACCTGACCAATACCTACGGCTTCGCCAGTGGCGAATTCGGCAGCGCGTACTCCCGTCAGCCGACCGGCCTGAAATTGCGTCGCGGCGCGCTGATGACCGAACGCTGGTTGCTGCTCGTGGATGACATGGCCGCACCAGCCGAACACACGCTGACTTGGCTATGCCATGCGGACGCCCCGTTCCAAGTTGAAGGGACCGGCTTTGCCGCACATCTTACCAATGCCACGCTCGCGGTCATCCCGCTGTCCCCGGCGGGACTGGTATCAAAAATGGAACCGACTATCGTTGGTGGCGGCGCCACGCTGGCAGAAACCAAGCCCGGTTCGAAAATCACGATCCAGCGCGGTTACCACTTGAACTTGAGTATGGCGCAGCCTGCCAAGACTGTCCGTTTTGTCACGCTGCTTGTGCCGCTGCAATCGAACGAGAAGCTGCCGGAGATCCAAGCAACCACAATTGAACAAGATCACATCCAATTTGGATTAAAATGGCCGGGCGGTAAGACCGAGAAGGTTGATCTTAATCTACGTTGGCGGTCTGAAAGTGGCAGTGGTCCAGCAACGATCAAACTAGAGTAGGCAGCGATTCGGTCAATAGTTTTGTCACTTCTTGAGGTGATGGAATTTAAGGGAGAATGTCGCTGACAGACAGGCGATTCTCACCGAGTCTTTGGTTGGCTTCGTCCAACTTCTCGCGGCTGCTGACGACGCAGATGGCGGAACGGGCTTCATTGGCGTCGAGCACGCGTAGCAAGGTTTCTTTCACCGCGACCGGCGTCGCGCCAAGCGTTGCGGCGTAGCGTTGTTCGCGTTGGTCGTTGGTGTCACCGCGCAGATAACGCAACAACGCGCTGCCGGTGGCAGCACCGGGGCGGATCGGTTTTTGTTCTTCCTTGGCGCTGCCAATGATCGCCCGGTCAATGTCGGTCTGACTCCAATTCTGCGCGGCGATATAGGAGCGCAGGCCGTCGAATGTTGCCAGGGTCTCGACAATGTGCGGGTCGCGGAAGCTGTACAGCATGAGCACGCCGAGCGCGTCAGAGTACCGGGCGCCGCCGCCGTAGGCATTACCTTTGAAACGAATCTCCGGCAATAGATAATCGAAGTTGGCAAGATACACACCAAGCTCGAATAACGGCACGTCAGGATGCGCCAGATGCGGTGCCGCCATGACCTTTGCACAATTCGCCACCAACATCGGTCCGGCCAATCCTTCGCGGGGCGGCTTGGTAAATGGCTGAAATGCCGGCAACATGTCCATGATCGCTTCATTGCTCAGGCGCGTGGCCCATTGCTCCAGCGTCCGCGTCAATGTGCAAAAGACAGTGTCGCTGCCGGTAAAGCTGACCGTCCACCGAGCGCGGGTCAGGAGGAAGTCGCGGATGCGCTCGACGTTCTGTATGATCTCGTCAGCATGCTTATCAAAGTTGCCGGTCAATTCCTCAACCACGCGTAAAGCCGTTGGGCTGAAGAGCAGGTGTTCGATTGCGGCTTCCCGGCTGAGTCCGCGTGCGGCTTGACGTCGCGCTGTGCCTAACCCGTCATTCACGAGCGTGGTCCGGTAGGAGGCGCGGGTTTGCGTCATCACGTCACTGAGCCGGTCGCGGTCGCGTGGATCAACGGCGAAAATTAAATCGCCCAACAATCCAAACGCTTTCTCCGCTTCGCCATCGAGGGTTTTAAGTCCGAATCGCAATTGCCGGACAGTTCGGGACGTGTCAGTGGCATGCTTCCAGATGGCGACATTCGCCGAAAGCCCACCGGTGCAGGCGGTGCGTCGTTCGGAAATCGCGGCAAAGTTTTGACCAGCAGCGCCCAACTTATTGAACACCTCGGTGTAGCGTGTGAGCCAACCGTAAAGTTCGACCGGCAACCCGGCCAAATCGACGCCTAGTTCCAGATAGTTAATGCCATTGGCGAAGACATCGTTGCGCAGAACCGTGATCCCGGCCACTTGGCCGATGTTCGTGGGAATGTGTTGTGGCTTGGCCGGCAAGTCGCGGGCTTTGAGTTGCGGCAATTTTGCGAGCGCGGCCGGTGAATTCGGTACGCCTTGCGCTGCTTCCAACGCCGCGGCCGTCTGCGCGATGCCGGTAATCTGTTGCGCGTCCAGCTTGCTGCGCTGTTCCGCCATCTTTGCGGCAAACGCGGCATCGGCACGCGCCTGCACAGCGCGATCAGGACGCAACACGACGCGGAGCCGGTGCGGATTGTCGAGCAGGCCGGTGCGGATCAACCTGTTAAACCGGCCGGGATCGGTTTCCCAGCGTTGTCGGCACGCCGCGAGGTGTTCCTTGAACCGCAAGAACGGCAGCGGGTCAGCGCCAAACGGCCACGCATCATTGACAGCGTAAAGCAACAGCAATGGAAACAATGTTTTGACTTCCAGCGTGTCATAGGCGAGTTGCTGGAACGCGGCCTCGACGCGCGCTTTGGGAAACGGTTCTGCTGCGAGATGTGTGAGCGTGTCGAGAACCAGTTTTTCAAAAGCGTCAATCCGGTCGGGTTCGCTGCCTTTGAGTCCAATGTGAAATTTCTGTTCGTAGGCCGAGGCACCGGCGCCGGCAAAGAAAATATCTGTGCCGAGCTTTGAATCAATCAGTGCCTTCTTCAATGGCGAGGCATCGTTGCCAACGAGCAGGCGAGTGAGGACTTCCCAATCGGTAACCAGAGCCGGGTCGAGTGCGTCGCCGACGAGCCAGTTGAGCGTGAAAAACGTGCGCGTCACGGTCTCCTCGGTTGTGCCGATGGGATATTCGTTTTCGACGCGACGCGGTGCGGACCAGCGTGGTTGACGCGGCGTGGTGATTGAAATTGGCCGGCGGTTGAATTCGTTCAGCACCGGTGCCAGAAACCGGAAATGTTCAACCGTCGGGATGTCGCCGTAGATGAAGATGAGCGCGTTGCTGGGATGATAGCGATTGGCGTGGAATTGTTGGAATTGCTGGTACGTCAACTCAGGAATGCGCACGGGATCGCCGCCGGAATTGCGTCCGAGTGGCGTGTTGAGGAAGAGACCGCGACATGCGAGGTCGTACATCAGTGATTCAGGCGACGAGTATGCGCCTTTCATCTCGTTGTAAACGATACCGGAAATCTTCAACGGCGAAGCGAGGTCGGCATTATCAGCGAGCGTCAAGTGGTGGCCTTCGCGACGGAATGTGTCTTCCTTCAATTCGGGGTGAAAGACGGCATCAAGATACACCTCGCCGAGATTGAAGAAGTCCTTCTTCACGTTGCTGGCAACCGGATAAACGGTGAATGCCTGTGAGGTCATGGCGTTGATAAACGTTGCCATGCTCATCTTCACCATCTCAAAGAACGGATCGCGAACCGGGAACTTCTTCGACCCACCCAGTACCGCATGCTCCAAGATGTGTGGCAAGCCGGTGTCATCCGGCGGTGGAGTAGGGAAGGTGATCGCCAGACAGTTCTCGGTGTCGGTGGCGGTGAAGACATGCAACACTTTGGCGCCTGACTGCTGGTGTTCCGCCCGGATTGCGACCGCTCGCAAATCCGGTAACGGTTCGATTTGCTCGATCCGAAACCCATCAACGACTTCGCCTACGTGCAATTCGGTTGGTAGATTCATTTGTAGGTACCGAATTCATAGGCTGCATCCAGCATGGCGATAATGTTTTCGGCAGGGACGTTGGCTTGGATGTTGTGAATCTGATTGAAGACGTAGCCGCTGCCGGGTTTGAAAATGGCCATGCGCTCTTTGACTTGTTGCCGGACTTCGGCGGGTGTTCCCAATCCCAGCACATGTTGCGTGTCGCAGCCGCCACCCCAGAAAACCACCTGCTTGCCGTATTCCTGTTTGAGGCGCGCGGGATCCATGTTGGCAGCGGAGGTTTGGACCGGATTCAGAATGTCAATGCCAGCGTCAATGAAATGCGGGATCAATTTATTGACTGAGCCGCAACAGTGAAGGAACGTTTTCCACGAGGTGTTCTTGTGAATCCAGTCACACAGCTTCCGGTAATGTGGTTTGATCATCTCTGTCCACAACTCAGGATTGATGAATTCGCCGCGCTGCGTGCCGCTGTCGTCGGCGGCAACGCCCCACGCGAAGCAATACGGGCCGACTGCCTGGTTTAACTGGGTCAGACATTTGATGCTGGCCTCGACGGAACGATTCATCATCTCGTGGCAGGTTTCTTTTTCGGTCATGAGCATCATCATCCATTCGCTCGGCATGCCCATGGTCACGTTGCAACGACGGTCGGTGATCAGGCTCAGTCCCAGAAAACAAACGCCGCCGCCCCAGCCGAGTAACGCGGCATCGGTACTGTCATAAAGGGCCTTCCCATACTGCGCCCACTCGTTGAGCGTCTCGTCCGGGAAACTGGTGACCGGCTGGAACTTCGTTGGATCAATTCCGTCACCGGTATCAAATGAAATATCGTCAAAGTAGAATCCACCCTTTGGCATGTGGAACACACTTGGTGTTCCATCCGCATTAAGCAGCATCCAGCTGCCGTCGGGTTTAACGCCAATCTTAGTGCCGGGAGGTAACAAGACCTCCGTGCCGGAAAACAATCGCTGTGGCACCCATTCCTTGGCCGGTCGCATCAAGCTGGGCACGGCGGTCAGGTCGAGTGAGACGACATCGAGATGGAATCGCCGGCGAACTTCCTCTTCTACCACTGCGATCATAAACTTCGGATCAAACACGCGTGGGGTTTTGTGAATGCCGAGTTTCTTTTGGAGTCGGGAATACGCTTCGACGGCTATGCTGGAGGCCTTCATCCCGCCGAGATCAATCGGCACGCGATCCACTGGTTGAAAGTTAACGGCTCGTTGCACGCGTTCTCGTGATGTCATGGTCGGCTCCTTCTAGTTGAAAAGAAAATCGAGCAAGCGAGGGGGTTGAACCCTCGATACAAGCTCACTAGAAACTCTGCACAAATAGGTGCATCGAGTCAAGATTCAAGCTGACCAATTGGCCAAGATTGAGTATCAGTGTCTGTGGATCTCTATGACAACTTATAAAGAACTCTTTCAAACGGACCAGTACGCCAGACTGTCAGGAATCGAAATCATATCGGTCACTGCGGGCCATGCCGTCGCTAGGATGCCGGTCCAGCCCTGTCACTTAAACGCGCTGGGCGTCGTTCAAGGCGGGGCAATGTTCACGCTGGCCGACCTAGCCTTTGGCGCAGCCTGCAACTCGCGCGGTGTGGTCACCTTGGCGATCAATGCCAGCATCACGTTCATGAAAGCGGTGACGACTGGAACGTTGACGGCGATGGCGCGCGAGTTGGACAGCAACTCGAAGCTTGGCACGTACACCGTTGACATCACCGATGAGCAAGGCAATCTCGTGGCCGTGTTCCAAGGGCTGGCTTACCGCAAGAAGCAGGCCCACACCGCCACTGTTGATCCTAGCTGAGCGGCGTCAGAATCTGATCATCAGTTCGGCGCGTAGGAATGTCTCGACATCATGCTGGGCGTAGTAATCGCCCTGCCAGATCCATTCACCCCAAAGGTGTCCGCTGATGTACTTGTTGAATTGGTGCTTCAGGACTGTTTGGAGATAGTGTCCGCGAAAGTTGCCGTCGTTGGTGAACAGCGTGGGAATTGTGGCCCGGGTCGGCACCGCTTCTGGAGCAAACAGCGCATTGTAGGTGGCGCTGAAGGTCGTGTCCTTAATCGGTGTAATGCTCCAACTGGGGCCGATGCGGATAACATCGTTCAATTGGGCGACCTTGCCGGCGGTTTCATAGGCGTAGCTGAAGACGGAGAGTTCACTCCAACGCGGCCAGCGGCCCCAGAGGACATCGAACATTTCATCCTTGCCGGTTGTCTTGGGGTTGTCGCCGGACAAGTATTCGAAGACGACGCTGGCTTGGTTATTAAACGAATCTTTGAAGAGATAGCTGAGGCTGGAGTTGACGCCGAACGCGTCGATGTCGCGGTTGGCCGAAATCCCTGAGGCATCATGCGTGAGCATTGGATCGTTCTTTTGCCCGAATTGATATGCGCCTTCCGCCGAATATTTCACATGTTCCACCGGGGTGCCGGTCACTCGTCCACCGATTGTGAAGATGTCCGCATCGTCGCCATTCGTCAGGAGGTCGATGTGCACACGGTGGTCGCCTTTGTAGATGAAGAAGCCGTCGATGGCTGTGTTCTTCAATGACTTGTTGGTCGCGTACAAGACCACGCCTTGCTCAGTCTGTTCGGTCAACCAATACGGCGCATTGCCTGTCACCAGCGACGACGGATGCCGGTTGTCACTGGACTGGCCAATCGTGCTGATCCACTCGTCGGGCAGGGCATTTTGGTAAATATAGATCAAGTCGAACTTTGTCTGGATCGCCTCTGCAGCGTATGTGGTCCGGATGCTGTCGAAAAACAAGGTCCACGATCCATCGTAGGGAGTGCCATCCATAACCAACCAAAGGTCGGCTGGGTCGCCTAGCTGAATATCTTGGCGGCCGGCGGTGATGGACAATGGCACGTTAAACGCATCGGTCCATTTCACATAGGCGTTGTCCAGAATTCCGTAACGAGCCTCCATGCCTTGGTCATAGCCGAATTGTTTGGCATAAGACGGCCGCATCCAGTCCCGTTGTTCTCCTGTCAGGCGGGCAGTTACGGTGAGATTGGTCAACGGCTGGACGGCCAGCCAGAGCCGTTCCCGGAACCGGAAGTAATCCTGTTCGTGTCGTAGCGCGTTTTCATTCAGTGTGAGCGCGTTGTTGAAGTACTCATTGCGGATCCGGAGATCGCCGCCCGATGTGAGCCAGTCCACTGGGTGCTTGATTTCAGATATGACTGCATCAACCGAGACGGGTTGGGGTGCGGTCGCGGTTTGAGCGCGTCCGACCGACCCGGCCAGTAACATTACAGCAGTGAGAGTAATAATGAATTTCATCGAATCTCTTTCCAATTGCGCTTAAGCGCGGTTGAGCAGTTTGACCGGACTGACAATATTGACACCTTCATTTCGCAAGACTTTCAAGGCCGCATCAGGATCGGCAAACCGGAACACGAGCACGCCCTTGTCCGCGCGTTTCTCGGTGAACGCGTACATGTACTCGATGTTTAAGCCCGCCCGGTCCACCAAATCGAGAATGCGGGCCATGCCGCCGGGCTTATCGGCCAGTTCTATGGCCAGCACTTCGGTCAGCTTTACAATGCAACCGGCCGCTTCGAGAACGGTCTTGGCCTTCGCCCAATCCTCGACAATCAGCCGCAGAATCCCAAACTGTTCCGTGTCGGCCAACGACAAGGTGACGATGTTGATCCCGGCTTTGGCCAACGCATCGCATGGCATGCGCAATTGGCCAGGCTTGTTCTCTAGAAAAACTGATAATTGATGAATTTTCATAATGTTCGTTGGTCGATGACACGTTTCGCTTTGCCTTCACTGCGCTGGATCGACTTCGGCGCCACCAGCCTGACGGCGACGCGGACGCCGGTAATGATCTCAATCGAATGGACAAGTTTCTTCTGCAATTCCTCGAGCACGCGGATTTCGTCGCTGAACACCGCTGATGTCACCTCGACCTGGACTTCCATCTGGTCGAGATCGGCGACGCGCGTCAGCACGATCTGGTAATGCGGCAACGTCCCTTCCACCCGCAACAGCGCCGCCTCGATTTGCGATGGGAAAATGTTCACGCCGCGAATGATGACCATGTCGTCGCTGCGCCGGCCGATCCGCTGGATTCGACGGATCGTTCTCCCGCACGGGCACGGCTCGGTGATGAATGCCGTGATGTCGCGCGTCCGGTAGCGAATCATCGGCATCGCCTGCTTGCTCAACGTCGTCAACACCAGCTCGCCTTCCGCGCCATCCGGTACCGGTTCCAGCGTCTTCGGATCAATGATCTCCGGCAGGAAATGATCTTCAAAAATGTGCAACCCACATTGCGCCGAGCATTCGCTGGCCACACCGGGCCCGATGATTTCAGATAACCCGTAAATGTCGTAAGCCTTGATCCCACTGCCGGCTTCGATTCGTTGTCGCATGTTTTCCGTCCACGGCTCAGCACCGAAAACGCCGGCGCGCAACGGCAAATCCTTGACGTTGATGCCAAGGGTCTGGGCGTGGTCAATCAGATGCAGGAAATAACTTGGCGTGCAACAGATCGCCGTCACGCCGAAATCTTTCAGCACCATCAACTGCCGTTCCGTGTTGCCACCGGAGATCGGAATCACTGTCGCCCCGAGCGCTTCCGCGCCGTAGTGCGCGCCGAGTCCGCCGGTAAATAATCCATAACCGTAGGCATTCTGGATGATGTCGCCGGAATGTAGGCCGCAGGCCGCGAACGTTCGCAGCATCACGCTGGCCCAGACTTCGACATCGGCTTTGGTGTAGGCGACGACGATTGGCTTGCCGGTCGTGCCGCTGGAAGCGTGGAGCCGGACCACGTCGCGCATCGGACTGGCGAACAATCCGTATGGATAAGTGTCGCGCAAATCGGCTTTCACCGTGAACGGTAGCCGTCGTATGTCGTCCAACGACCGGAGATTTGCCGGTTTCAGCCCGCGCTCGTCCATCCGTTGCCGAAATAATTTTACGTTATCGAAAGCCCGGCCGACAATCTGCTGGAGCCGGGTCAATTGCGTCGCCTGCAACTCCGGCATCGGCATGAAATCCGGCGCGCTGACCGGGTGACGTTCCGCTTGGCTCATCGGTTCACTCCCTTTCGTCCGAGCGCGAACGCCTGGTCGTTCGCCACGTGCAGTTTCTCCGGAAACGCTGTGCGGATTGCATCTCGCCAGTGGTGTTCTGCAATTGGTAACTGCCGGCTCAGAACGCCAAGCAGTGCGATGTTCAGGCTCTTTTTGTTGGGTAAAAGTTTCTCGTCCACGTCGGCCGGCGTAATGAGCACACCGCCGGCACGCAGTTGTGACCGGTTGACTTCCACCTGATCCAGCGCCGCCACCACAAGGAAATCCGCCGCGCCGGCCGGCACCATCGGGCTGAGAACTTCGGTGCCAAACCGGATGTCGCTGCTCACCGACCCGCCGCGCTGGCTCATCCCGTGCAGTTCGCTTTGTTTCACATCCAGCCCCGCCCGGAAGGCCGTGTCAGCAATGATTCCCGCCGCCTTGATCACACCCTGACCGCCGAGACCGGCGATGACCGCGTTTGTGACGCTGGTACTCATGGCTGCTCCCCGGCAACTTCCGTGCAGGTCTGGCCAGCCGCGCGTTCGTATTCTTTGATCTTGCCAGCAATCAGCAGGCAGGGCCGCCGGGCGATGATCACGTTCAACTGGCCGTTGGCCAAGCAATCTTGCAGAAGCTTCATGAATCCGGCCGGATCTGTTGCCGGGTCGGTAACGAACACCTGCTCAATGCCGAGCGATTTGGCCAGCGCTTCAAATGACACTTGGCCAGTCGGTTGGTGGTTCAGCGAGCGGCCGGTGCCGGGATGTTCCTGGTGGCCGGTCATCGCCGTCGTGCTGTTATCAAGAATGATCACCACGTGGCCGGTCGGCGGCGGATTGTAAACCATCTCGACCAGCCCGGTAATTCCGCTGTGAACAAATGTGCTGTCGCCGATCACGCTAACCACTTTGCGCGCTTCCGCCGGCGGCAACGCGTGCCGCATACCCAGCCCGACCGTGATGCCGGTCCCCATGCAAACCAGCGTGTGCATCGCTTCCCAGGGCGCCAACGCGCCGAGACTGTAACAACCAATATCACCCGATACCAAACAGCCCAGGTCGCGCAATGCGTCGTACACATACCGGTGTGAACAGCCCGGACAGAGTTGCGGTGGTTTGCCGGGCACCGGGGCCGGTTCTGGTGACACGTCACCGGCCAGAATCCGCCGGACGCGCGCGACATTCAACTCGCCAAATCGGTACATCTCCGGTTTTGACTCGACCACGATGCCGGCGGCGCGGATCGCGTCGGCCAGATACGGGTCGCCTTCTTCGATTACCACGCAGCGTTTCACCGATGCGGCGAACGCGCGAATCTTTTCCACCGGCAATGGATGCGTCACGGCGAGCTTGAGGAAGCTAGCTGCGGGCATCACCTCGCGCGCATGCAGGAACGACACGCCTGAGGTTATAATTCCTAGCGCTGGATCGCCGGCAATGACTTTGTTTAATTCAGATTTCTCATTCCATGCCAGCAACTCCGTCAGCTTGGCCCGCAACCGGCGATGCGCCGGCCGGGCGTTGGATGGAATCATCACCTGGCCTTTGATGTTCGGCGTAAATTGCGGCGTTTGGGTTGGGCCGGCCAACGGGTGCGCCGTGACTACGGATTTCGAGTGGCAAACGCGCGTCGTCAGCCGGAGTAGGACCGGTATCTTCCAGCGTTCCGAAATCGTGATGGCTTGCGCGGTGAAATCGTACGCCTCTTGCGCGTCAGCCGGTTCGAGCATCGGCACCGCTGCCGCAACCGCGTACCGGCGATTATCTTGTTCGTTCTGGCTCGACGCCATGCCGGGATCGTCGGCGGAAATGATGACGTAACCGCCGGCAACACCGGTGTACGCCGCGGTGAACAAAACATCGGCGGCAACATTTAGGCCAACGTGTTTCATCGTGGCGATGGCGCGTGCACCGGCGAACGCGACGCCGAGCGCGACTTCAGCGGCGACTTTTTCATTGGGCGCCCATTGCGCCTGACCGCCGAGGGCGGAAAATTCTTCCAGGATTTCTGTGGATGGCGTGCCGGGGTAACCGGTGCCGAGTTTCACGCCGGCATTGAATGCGGCGAGCGCGATGGCTTCATCACCGCTGAGAAGTTGGCGTGAGTTCATGAGCCGAATATCTCCAGCAACCAAGCCGGCGGACGAATCGGTTTGCCGGCTGTATCAACAACCGCATGCACGGTGTAGCCGCGGGCGACGCCGGCACCAGTGGCGGCATGGACGATGGTGTTGTCAACGCGGACGCGGGCACGCCCGACGACTGAACCGCGACTGGTCATCCGCAGCAGATTGTCATAGCGGGCGCGGCCGAGATATTCGACATGGGACTCGACGACCGGCAGTAGGACGCCGCGTTGTTCCATTGTCGCGTAGGGCAGGCCCAAGGCGCGCAACAGTTCCGTCCGGCCGCACTCGAACCATTCCAAGGGCCGCGAATTATAGAAAGTACCCATTTGATCGGTTTCGCTGTAACGCACGCGAAACTCGGTCACCGAATCAGTTGTCGGCATGAATCAGTTTATTAACCTCTGGCTTTCGGGGTGAAAGCGGTTTGATTCCTACCAGAGTTCGCGCCCGAAAATCAAGCAGTGTCGGCGGAAAGATGAAAAAAAGAAATTGGAGCGAGCGAAGGGATTTGAACCCTCGACATTCACGTTGGCAACGTGACGCTCTACCAGACTGAGCTACGCTCGCTTCCGTTGCGGGGCAAGATAACAAATCCGCCGGCCAGTGCAAGTGTCATTTTTATTGCGACACCCGCCAGCTTCGTTGATAAGCTAGCGGCATGAAACGAATCATCTGGTTCTTGGCGCTCTGGCTGACCGGCAGCGGATTACTGCTGGCCGACACGAAAGGCTTGGAAACCATCTTCGATCCGGCCGGTGATGTTTGGAAACTGGGTGCGGATAATTTTCCAACGCAATATAGCGAGTTTGGGTTTCATTGGGTCGCGGCGAACAGCCACGATACCGCCACCACCACGCGCCCGAAGTTGACCTTTGCGGGCTTGCCGGTGCTGGAGACGATTGCGCGCTTTGAACAGAAGACGCTGAAGGAGTTGACCGCCTCGCTCTACAATCGCGGTGATGCCGGCGACATTGAAGAAAGCGATTTCCAGAAGCTCATCGAGCGCATGGACACGAACTTGACCGCGTGGGCCGGCAGCAAGGGCGTGCTGTTCAAGGGGCAGGAGCGCACCACGGCCATCACGTTGCAGCGCAAGTCGTGGGTGAAAGGGCCGCACCGGATTGATCTGGTCTGGAGCTTCTCCGAAAAGAGCCGGCACCAAGGCGTCGCCGAACCGCGTCCCGAATTTGCGCGCTTGGTCGTCACAGCGTTTGACCCGGCGCATGACCCGCGCAATTACGTCATTGCCAGCGCCGCGCCAATCCAAACGAAATACATTTCGCCCACCGAATTACGGGCGCGGGTGAAACATGAATCCAACGGCGATGTCGTGATCACGGGCGTGCCGATGGTGGATCAAGGCCAGAAAGGTTATTGCGCCGCCGCCGTTGCCGAGCGGCTGTTGCGCTACTACGGACGGACCCTCGACCAACACGAAATCGCCCAGCTTGCCAACACCACCGCCGGTGCCGGCACCAAACCGGAGCAAATGGTCGCCGCGTTCCGTCGCATCAGCACCGAGACCCGCATGGACGTGGGCGTGTTGCACGAGTTCAATGCCCGCGAATTCGAACAGTTACTGAGCGACTACAACCGCGCCGCCAAAAAAGCCCACAAGTCCGAAGTCAGCTTGATGCTCCAGCGCGGGGACGCGCTCATGGTCTACCGCGAAATGGACCCGGCTCTGCTCAAAGAAGTCCGCCTCAAACGCGATGCCCAACTGGCCAACTTCAAAGCCACCATTAACAAATCTGTCGCCAACGGTGTCCCGTTATCATGGGGCTGCATCCTCGGTGTTGCCAAGGAGAAACCCGAGGTGAAAGGATTCGGCGGCCACTTTCGACTGATCATCGGCTACAATGACCGGACGCAGGAAATTCTCTACACCGACACATGGGGTGCCGGCCACGAATTGAAACGCCTCTCATTGGCCGATGCCTGGATGATCACCATCGGCCTCTACAGTCTCCAACCAAGCGACCTGCACTTCTGACCAGTACCGCATTTAAAAACCGGCATTTTTGATTTGCTGTTGACGCAACTACCGGCCCCGCCTGCCATCCACCGGCCCGCCGCAGTCAAAGCAGCGTTTGAAAACAACGCAGCCGTGCTGATTCGGGTTGACGCGGGGGCGCGGGAGTTTCACAATCGCTGACGAACCGCAGGACGCGCTGCCGGTTACGAGGATGACCATGAAAAAGACAATCTCAATCTATGGCGTGTTAAGCTTGTTGTTTATCTGTAATGCCTTTTGTGGCGAGATCGCTTCGCAATTCCATTCACCAACAAATGATTGGGAGCGAATCAGTAGGACATCACGCGGTTTCGGTCCGCACGCATGGGAAGACACCGGAATCACCGAGTTTGGCATGGAGCGCACAGTTTGTTACGGGACATGTCCTGCCTATACCGTCATCATCAAGAACGATGGCACGTTTCGCTACAAAGGGGAGCAAAATGCGAAACGACCGGGAGAACACACCGGCAAAATATCTGAATGGAAATTGAGAGAATTGCTCGAGTTTATCAAGGATGCTGATTACTTCGCCTTGGAGGACCAATACAGGAATAATGTGACCGACAGACCCACCGTTTTCACCTACATCGTCTTGAATGGTAAAAAGAAGATTATCAGCAATTACGCCAATAGTGGACCGACCAAGCTATGGGCGATTGAGCAACTGATTGACAAGCTCCTGCTCGATGCGGAATGGGATAACGACAAGCAAACCACTCCCTGAACGTCGGCGGGGCCCGGGCGGATTCGGGTTGACGTGGGGGCGCGGGAGTTTCACAATCGCTGCCGAACCGCAGACATGCGTCAGTAGATAATGCCCAGAGAAAACAATGCGAACTCGAATAATTGAGACGCTCATATTTTTGGCCGCAGGACTTTTTGCGGTATGGCGAATTGTCATGGCGTCTGGCCAAGCGGATATAATCTCTTTTAAGACACTATTTATTGCCGGACTGATTATATTAACTGGAAGCAATCTATTTTTACGTTCCAAAAAGATTGCCACTGCTATTTTTGCTGCCTGCGCGCTCCTGACGGTATTGTTCGCTCTTGTTTTTTTGATGAGTCAAACACATCGAGATAAATATCCGGTTTCTTGGTTTGTGTTTCCGTTTGTTCTTTATGGATTGGTAGGTGTTACCGGTTGGTTCCAGATGCATTCGGCACTGACTCAGTCGGGCCGCGCCACCGCACCAAAGGTCAGCTCCACCGAATGGCTGGGGATTGCCGGTTTAGGTTTAATTGCGCTGGTATTCTTGACGCACTGTTTGTGGCCGCTGTTATTCTTTTGGCCGGTGCTATTATTTTCCAGCAGCCTTTTCCGCACGCTCGGCTGGTCAAATAGCAGTGTTCGTGAGCATTTGAATGAACGGTATCTCCGGCGGAAGCTAGACGCAATGGAACGCCGGGCAATGAAACCGCCGCCATCTCCCTGACCGCCGGCGGGGCTGGGGCGGATTCGGGTTGACGTGGGGGCGCGGGAGTTTGTGCCTTAGGTGGTTGCCAAAACAAGACAATACTTCATCACGATGGCGGACCGCGCCAGCGTCCCAAGCCGGTGCTATAGCTTCCCGGGTTACTGCGGCTGGAACAGTCACGACCTCCGCGTCCACCGCCACCTTTGATGAACAGACCGAAGACGATGAACCAAGCAACTATAACAAGAAAGAAAATCTCCTGTTGATGAACATACCCGCGGTGTTTGATGCGCCACTCATCGTAACTAACGAAGTTACTTTCTGAATCTTGTGCGGAAGCAACATTTGTCACAATCGCTGTTGGAGGCGGCGGGACTGCCACAGGTGGAAGTGGCATCAACAGTGTCACGGCACCGATCAGAAGCCCGAATTGCACAGGCAAAGTCTATCAAGATAGACTAGCATTACAAGCCAAAGCCTCATCGCTGGCTGGCGGGGCTGGGGCGGATTCGGGTTGACGTGGGGGCGCGGAGAACCGCGTCTCGTCAAACTCGGCTCCCTGACCGCGCACCTACTGCGACCGCAGGTCTCCCATCCGGTAATTGAGACCTGACGGTCAACCCGACGGCGAGGTCAGGGAGCCGAAGCGCAGCGGAGACCCAGTTGTTGTTAACTGGAAACCTTCGCCGAACTGGGCTGGCATGGTTCTTTTCGGCTTGAATTACGGGGTGGATTTGGGGGTGAAAAGATTTTTCATTTGTCCGGGCGTCCGGACAGGAATTGTGCCAGTCTTTCGCCGCAATGATTGATCGCCCGACTGCGTTCAGGTTTTATTTGCGGATGCGGCTCACCAAAGAGAATGTGAGAGGACTCGACCTCCGCACCGGCAAGCCCAAGACCACGTTGCACGACTGGTGCTCCGGCAAACTCTTCCCGGGA
>Ga0118677_10008938_pt1 | contig 15857 bp, 13 predicted proteins | sample AliMusrvi5mmetaG_FD_86154 | JGI IMG/M metagenome (GOLD analysis project Ga0118677, IMG submission 86154) | reverse complement strand
TCAGACTTTTCAAGTGTAGTTTACATCAAACAGGGACATTTAGACAATAGCATAATAAAAAAGAAATTTATAAAAGAATAATTGCCCTGTTGATAACTTTCGCATTGCCGCTTTGTTAATTTTTTTTGGGGGGGGGGTGTGGGGATAAAGTGGGGCATAATAGGCAGTTATTTTATTACGTTTCGAGAGGACAGAAAGCGACTTGCTCTTAATTCTCACCAAAAAAAACAGCGGCAGTTCTCTGCCCGTTATCCCATTTCAATCCATCAGCACCATCATCGTGTACGAAAGTTCAGTCTTTGCTTTGTCAGCGGTTTCCATTCCCTTTTTATACACTTCCATTGCTTTTTGAGGCTGTCCTGCATTTTCGAGGATGATCCCCATTTTGATGAGGTTGTCAAAATAGCTTGCCTGCAGCGATAGCAGCTCTTCAAGTTCCGACAAATATGTATCTGCGTTGTTGTCCATAAAATTGTTTTTGTTCAGCAAAAGTACTTGCCTAAGTTTAAACAAGTATTAATAAATGGTTATGAAAATATTAATTTTTTTGGGGTTGCTATTGGGTTAATTCAGGTTTAAAAAAAGCATAAAATAAAATAAATGTTTGACGTAATTTTGGCATATTCTCTTTGCAGGAAACAAACCTTTTTTGGGGAGTTGGCTCGAAGCTTAATACATATTTAACCCTAAGCTAACATTCAATTAATATTTCAACTCTAGATTTGTGCCTTCAATTATCAATACAATTCGCATGAGAAAATCATTTGCTTTTTTAGCCCTTATTTGCCTTATCAGTTTTGGATGCCGCAATTCCAAACATTCCATTCCCGACCACATTACACTTACATGGGCCGGCGATCCGCACACCACGCAAACTATCACCTGGCGAACAGATACCACAGAAAAACAAGGAGATGTCAGATTTACTGAGGATTCGTTAAATTTTGAATCAAATGCAACAATATTTGCACAAATAGATTCAGGCAAATTTATAACTGATATTGGAACATGGTATCTGCATACAGTGGCAATTAAAAATCTTGTCGCAGGGCGAAAATATTATTATAAGGTCGGTTATGGCGATAATTATAGTGCTATAAGCAGTTTCAGAACTGAAGATACAATAAGTAAAACCTTTAGTTTTCTGATATTTGGAGATAGTCAAAGCGGTGCTGCAAAAGACACAATGAACTATTCATTTTTTGATTCAACTATTCATCATGCTTTCCGCGCCTATCCTGATGCAAAATTTTTTATTAACATGGGCGATCTGGTAGAAATTGGCGGATATTATCATCACTGGAATAACTGGTTTAAAGCGGCAAAGGGAGTGATTGATAGAATACCTATCATGCCCGTCGTTGGAAATCATGAAACTTACCAGGATTCTTTGGAAATAAAAACCGAAGCACCAAAATATTTTAAACGACAGTTTGTATTGCCCTTGAATGATTACAATGACTTGCAGGGAGAAGTTTATTCATACGATTATGGAAATGTTCATTTTATTGTGCTGAACAGCCAGTTTAATGAAAAGAAGGAGGCGGCTTGGATGAGAAAAGAAGAGGAAGTATGGTTGAAAAATGATCTTGAAAAGAACAAGGATAAGAAATGGAAAATAGTAATGTTCCATAAACCTCCATATTATAATAAAAGCGAACGATCAAACGATACAGTAAAAGCTGTTTTTCAGCCTATCATTGACAAATACCATGTGGACCTGGTTATTAACGGCCATGATCATGGGATAGAATGGACATATCCGATAAAAGATGATAGATTTTATAACAGACCATCAAAAGGAACTATTTACCTTACAGCAGGTCGAAGCGGCAATAAATCATATAGTGATCTTAAATTAAAGGTATGGAATGCAACACCGCTTGATGCCAACCTACAGAAATTCCCGAATTATATTTCAGCGAAAATCAGTGATGATAAACTGATATTAATTGCGAAAACCTGGAAGGGTGATTTTGAAGAAAAATTGATTATTGATAAAAAGAATGACACTATCATTCAAAATAGAGCAATTTCTGATTTTACATACAATACTACAAGGCTGGTTGTTTTTGGTTACACATTACCGACATCAGTAAAGCCTTTAAAGAAAGACAACATTTGGTATATTCCCGCAAAGGCATTTATTAAATTTTTTAAACAGGGAGACTGTTTTGCAACAGGAAAAGACTCAATGATGCTAAAAATATATGTCAACGGAAACAACCAGAATATTGGCGAATTCGAAATAACGGAGATTGACAAAACAGAAATGATATCAGCCAAAGATATTGAATTGAAATTTGGGTTTACATGTAAATATGATAAGGCAAAAAACATGCTGATGTTCTGCAAAGATTCAAAAGAATAAAATTTGAAAAAAATCCAACAAGACTAGTACAATACATTAGTTAAACTTAAAACCATGATTAAAAATAACACGACGCTTGATAAAGCAATTTTTAATTTAAGCCTTCTTTGTTTAATTGGCGGAGTAATTTTTTTAATCATTTCTATGACTTGTCCTCCAGAAGATTCTTCATTTGATCCATCTACTGAAGCCATCGCCGAAGGCTGCATTAACTGGAATAGATTATTATTGGGCATTATTTTTATTTTCTCAGGTTTGGTGGGGTTTTGGATTGCTTATAAATTACGTAAAAAACAAAAAGAATAAGAACACATCAGTTCATAAAAGGAAAATAAATTATGGAAACTATCATGGGCAATGTTGGAAAGATCCGTTGTTCATACAATTCAAGAGAAGTATTTATTGTTGATTTGATCACTACCGATCTTTCATTTTCAATTGATAACAGATCGTTTAAAATTGAAACCAAACCGTCATTTTTACAGGAAGGAGATGAGCTACAGATGGTGTATAATCCAAAAAATAATGATGTTTATTATTGGGTTAATAAGACAAGAAATATTCAAAAAAAAAGAAGCATTTTTAAAGCCACACTACTTGTTTTATTAGGACTTTTCTATTCAGCTTTTTTCTTTGGCATCATTTTATTTTATTACCATAAAGGCGAGGTTATGCAAATAATATTTGGTGTGTTGGGTTTATTGTCGCTGATGATTCCATTTGTATCAGTTCAGGAAATTTATTACTTTTGGAAAGGAAGAAAGATATTACTTTCAAAGTTGAATACTTAAACCTCGTTAAGTTTTGCATCAGGATATTATAAATTCCAATAACAATCCCGGAATATCTTTTCAAATGAAGAAAAATTGCCCGTGCCCAAAAGAAAAATGTAAAAGATGGGGCGATTGTCAGGCTTGCGAAAGTTATCATGGGAGGAAAGGGAGATTGCCGTTTTGCAAAAGAGAAAAAGACATTGATAAAAATGGAGGAAAAAATTATAAAAACACTGAAAGGCTTTAATAACTGTAATGTTCAAAATTGTATAAGTTTGCAACCTCAACATTTATTAAACGTCCTTTATGAAAAAACTCTGACATGAAGAAAAGACTGTTTGCCATTTTCATTTTATTAATATGCATACCACCCGTAATTATTGCCCAGGAAATAACACAAACTATTAAAGGAACGGTTTCCGATAATGAAACAAGTAACCCTCTTGTTGGTGCTTCGGTTGTTATTCTGGAATCAAAACCATTGATGGGAGCCACTACGGACTTGAATGGTAATTTTAAAATTGAGAAAGTTCCTATCGGCAGGTACAATATTTCAGTAAGTTATTTGGGTTATGAGTCGTCTGTTGTTTCTGAAGTATTAGTTACATCTGGCAAAGAAGTAATACTCAATATCGGGCTAAAACAATCTGTTAAACAAATGAACGCGGTCACAATAAAGGGAAGCGCGGGTAAAGACAAGCCTTTAAATTCAATGGCATCTATTAGTGCACGCTCATTTACGGTTGAAGAAACACGGCGCTATGCAGGAGGTTTGGACGACCCTGCCCGCCTGGCTTCTTCGTTTGCAGGTGTTGCCATGAGCAGCATCACTGATAATGGAATTGTCATAAGAGGTAATTCAGCCAAAGGAGTTTCGTGGAGGCTGGAAGGTGTAGATATTCCCAATCCCAACCATTTCGCGGGCGCTAATGTTGCAGGAGGAGGCATCGTAACCGTTTTCAGCAGCCAGATGCTTGCCAATTCCGATTTTTATACAGGCGCTTTTCCGGCTGAATATGGTAATGCCATTGCCGGTGTTTTCGATATGAAATTCCGCACAGGAAATAATGAGAAGAGAGAATACACCGTTCAATTGGGCGTTCTGGGATTGGATATATCTTCCGAAGGCCCTTTTAAGAAAGGCGCAAAGGCGTCCTATTTGTTTAATTACCGCTATTCATCATTCGGACTTATCAAACCATTGCTGCCTAAAAATATGGGTATTCCCGATTACCAGGACCTGAGCTTTAAACTGAATTTCCCGATTAAGCAGGGCGGGATTTCTGTTTGGGGAATTGGTTCTATTGATAATTATCCGCAACCATCAATAAGTGATTCTGCAAAATGGGAAACAAAATACGACAGGGTGTATTTTGACTGGCACATGAACATGGGAGCTGCCGGCGCTACGTATAAACTTTTATTAGGGAAAAAAAGCTATCTCAGCACCACACTTGCAGGCACAGGAACATTGAATAAGATGGACCAAAAACGATTTGACGACAGTCTTAAACCACAGCAAAATTGGTTGTTTGAAGACAATTCAAGCAAAATTATTTTAAGTTCGTTCTTTAATCATAAATTCAACGAAAAATACACTTTAAGAACAGGATTCTTTTACCATACCTTGTTTTATAAAATAAATTTAAACAGTACTGTCAATGATGTACCTTCCACTTATCAGAATTTTGTCAAAGAAAACGGAACAGGGAATTACATGGAATATTATGCACAGTCAAAATATGACATTAACGATAATCTTACATTGTTTACGGGCATCAACAGCATGTATTTTCTACTGAATAAAGATTATTCCATTGACCCGCGGGTCAGCATTAAATGGGAATTTTATCCTTCACATTCATTAAGCTTCGGATTTGGAAAACACAGCCAGCTTGAGGAGTTGAAGATTTACATGGTAAACAGAAATGTGAATGGCGCCACGGAATATCCGAACAAAAACCTTGGATTATCACATTCATTTCAATATGTGCTTGGATACGACTGGCTCATCAACGATAACCTGCATTTAAGAATAGAACCCTATTACCAGTATTTGTATAATATCCCGGGGATTCCTGACAGTTCATATTCGATGATAAATTTCACACAGGACTGGACTTTCCGCGATTCGCTTACAAATAACAGCATTGGTAAAAACTATGGAATTGATTTCACGATTGAACGCTTTTTACACAATAAATATTATTACCTGGTTACGGCTTCACTTTTTAAATCGCGTTATAAAGGCGGCGATGGAGTGTGGCGAAATACGAGGTTTGACAAGGGTTATATCGTGAATCTTTTATTCGGGAAGGAATTTTATTCGAAACGAAATAAGATTTTCGGAGCCAATATAAAGTTCAATTTTATGGGAGGCGAAAGGATAAGTCCTGTGCTGACCAATGAATCATTGCATATGCATACCGTAATTTACGATGAGACCAAAGCATTTCAGAACAGTATGCCTGCCACCTATAACCTGGATATAACTTTTACACTCAGAACAAATAAAAAGCGACACTCAGGTATTTGGGCTTTGCAAATCAAAAATGCTCTGGGTTCGCCCATGTACAGCGGATATGATTACTATTACAAAACGGGAAAGATTGAAGACACCAAGGTGGTGGTAATTCTTCCGATTATTAGTTACAAAATTGAGTTTTAATTTAAAAGAAACAAATTATCAGGTAAAATAAATGCATAGATTAAAATTTGATCCTTCAGGCTTTCCTGAAAAATATGATGCGAATTGTCCTTGCCCAAAGCAGAAATGCGAGCTATGGGGATATTGTCAATCCTGTGAGTTTTATCACGAGAGGAAAAATCAAATGCCATTTTGTAAAAGAGAAATAAAACCTAACAAATCAGGAGGAAAATTAAAATAAAAAAGAAATAGGAAAACACGCACCATCAGGGGTAATTTATAGATTGGGTTTTATAGGTACAGTTGTTTATTTTATTGCACAAACCACAGGTTTCTAGAGGGGAGTTCTTGGCGTTCTGAAAGCCCTTGTGTGGTCGGCATTCATGGTTTACGAACTATTTAAACATATTGGAGCTTAAATAATCTAACATCTAATATCTAACAAACATGTCACAAAAAAAAGTAATAATTATTGGAGCCGGAATAACCGGACTGTGCGCAGGTATAAACTTAAAGAAAGCCGGGTTTGATACCGAAATATTTGAAATGCACTCATTGCCAGGCGGAATGTGCACCGCATGGAGCAGGAAAGGATACACCTTCGATGGCTGCATGGACTGGCTGCTTGGATCGTCGCCCGACGGCTATTTCCACAATATGTGGCGCGAAGTGGGCGCAATTGATGATACCACAAAAGCAATAGAATATGACATCTTTACCGAGATTGAACTTTCTTCGGGTAAGAATTTTAAAGTTTACACCGATCCTGACAAACTTCGCAAAGAGATGATAGAGCTGGCTCCAGGCGATAGCAAGGAGATAAATAAACTTATAGGTTTGGTTAAAACCTTTTCGAAGATGAATTTCCCAAATAATTTTTGGGATATGCTAAAACTTGTTCCATTTGCGTTGGCTAATATGGGCGATGCTATACGCCTCCGCAAATTATTTTCTATAGATGTGAAAGACTATTTGCAAAATTTTAATAATCCTGAATTGAAGGAAGCATTGGCTGAAAGTTTTGATGCCAACATTTGCGCTATTGCATTTGTAATGATGCTTGGTTATATGGCAAGAAAATCGGCAGGCTTTATTTTGGGTGGTTCACTTGAGTTTGCAAAGAGGATAGAGCAAAAATACATTTCTCTGGGAGGCATCGTACATTACAATTCTCAGGTGATTCAAATAATCACCGAAGAAGATAAAGTGGATGGGATACGCCTTGCCAATGGTGATGTGCACTTAGCTGATTATATTGTTTCGGCAGCCGACGGCTACGATACTATTTTCCGGATGTTAAAGGGAAGATATACTTCACCCATAATTGGAGAAGCATATTCCACATGGGCAATTTTTCCGGGCATTGTTCAGGTATCACTTGGAGTTGCAAAGGAGTTCAACAACGAACCGCCAAATCTTAATTTCATCCTTAAAAACAAAATTACTATAGATACCAAATCAATTGCAAGTCGAATCAACGTTCAGATATTTAATTTTGATCCCACACTGGCGCCTGCCGGAAAAACTGCACTTACCCTTATGCATTTAGCCGATTACGAATACTGGTCAACCCTGAGAGTAAATAATAAAGAAGAGTACAATAAACAAAAAGATAGAATAGCACAGGAAACCATTGATGCATTGGATATCCGGTTTCCCGGTTTGAAAGAAAAAGTGGAAGTGGTGGATGTGGCTACTCCCGCAACTTACGAAAGGTATAACAATGAATGGAAGGGCAGTTGGGAAGGATTTTGGCCAAGTGCCGTGCAGATCAGGAAATCACTTCCTTCAACACTGCCAGGGCTAAATAACTTTTGGATGGCCGGTCAATGGCTTAAACCCGGCGGCGGATTGCCAACTGCTTTAATGGAAGGAAAAAGAGTGTGCAGGGATATTTGCAAGACTGTAAAGAAAAAATGAGAATATGATTAACACAACATCCGAAGCTTTTCAAGAACTTGAGAGAGGAGTTCATACTGCATTGGAGACTTATTCCAATGTTCACCGTGGTAGTGGTCATTTCTCGATGGTGACAACGTATTTATACGAACAAGCAAGAGACATTGTACTCGAATATCTCAGGTTGAACAAAAGCAATTATTCTGTCATCTTTTGCACGCCACGAAGAGCAGAGCTACTTTCTGTACAACTTGATCCCGGAAGCTTTCAAATTATTTCAAGTGATAACATTGGAATGTCAATTGGCGTTAGAGCTTTGGTTGTAAAAAGAAATGCTTTGCCAAAAGGCGTCCCTTTACAAAGTGGGGGAGGCACCACCAAATTAATCTCGAAAGAATGGGTGATCTGGGCAGATGCTCCTGACAAGTTTGAAGCCGGAACACCGGCTATTATCAACGTTATTGCTTTTGTAAAAGCCTTGCAACTTCAACAACAATATGGAAAAGATATTTTACTCAACATCCTGACCGAAACATCTACAGTTGACAATATTCTTTACTATGATGAATTGGAGAAATATTCAGGACGTGAACTATTGGATACTTTAAGGAAAACCTTTATCGGTCGCGGTGTCCTTGTCCCAACGATGGAAGGTTTAAAGCCATTTATTAACCTCGACAATAGTGCCAGTACTCCCACATTTACCCCGATATGGAATGCTTTTCGTTTAGCATTGCGCCAATCCAAACAAGTGCAGCAGGAGATCATTCAGGAAGTAAGGTCTGTATGTGCCGGAATGTTGGGTGCTCCCCTGTCTGAATATGATGTGATCTTTACTTCAAATACTACAGAAGCCATTAACCTGGTAGCAGAAAGTTTAAGTCATGAACCTACCGGTGACATTGAGTCAGTAGTGCTCAATACTCTGCTCGAACATTCATCCAACGATCTTCCTTGGCGTATGGTTCCAGGCTATTCATTGATACGCCTGACCATGGATGCTGAAGGCTTTGTTGATTTGAACGAACTTGAAACACTTCTTAGTTCTTACAATGAGAAGGAACAATACGGAAAGAAAAGAATCAGACTTGTCGCTATTAATGGTGCATCGAATGTTCTTGGTGTATGCAATAAACTGAAAGAGATAAGCAATATTGTCCATAGGTTTGGAGTACAACTTTTAGTGGATGCAGCACAGATGGTAGCTCATCGCAGGATAAACATGGAAGAATGTGGAATTGATTATCTAGCCTTCTCAGCACATAAGGTTTATGCCCCTTTTGGTAGTGGTGCGATGGTGGTAAGAAAGGGATTGCTGCATTTCAATTCTCAGGAAATGGAAATGATTAAATCATCCGGTGAAGAAAACGCTGGGGGCATTGCTGCATTGGGCAAATCACTAGTGATTTTGCAAAGAATTGGTATGGACTTAATCACAAAAGAAGAAATGGCATTGACAAGCCAGGTTTTAAGAGGAATGTCTGAGATTCCAGGTCTTAAAATATATGGAATAAAGAATCCGGAATCACCTGAGTTTGCAAATAAGATTGGTGTAATTGTTTTCACCCTGAAGGGCATGGTAACTATCAGGCTTGCCAAAGAATTAGCTATGCAGGGAGGAATTGGTGTGCGTTTTGGTTGTCATTGCACTCATATTTTGGTAAAGCATATTCTCAAAGTTGGACCCGGGCTTCAAAAATTCCAGCGCGTGATACAAACAGTGTTCCCAAAGATGAGATTTCCTGGCGTTCTACGTGTGAGCATAGGCATGGAGAACAGCAAAGAGGATGTTGACAAATTAATTGAGATACTCAGCAATTCTGCATTAAAGAAATCAACTTCCAAATCTAAAAAAACACCAGTTTTGTCAAAGTCTGAGATAAAAAAACAGATAAAAGAATTTATTAAAAATGCTGCTTCCAGCGTCTATTTCGAACAATAATAAAATATCAGAATATGGAAATCAGCAAATACAAAGTAAAACAAGGTTCCAATTTTAAACTTTCGGATATAAAAACCAATGAAAGCGGCAGTTTCAGTTCAAAAGAACTAGCTAAAGAAAAGCTAAGTGCTAATATTGAGCGAATGGCCAATCTGCAGAGCAAACTTTATGCACAGGATAAATATGCTTTCCTGATAATATTCCAGGCTATGGATACCGCAGGCAAAGACGGCACTATCAAGCACGTTATGTCGGGTCTGAATCCCCAGTCCACACATGTGCATAGTTTCAAACAACCATCGGCGGAGGAGCTTGATCACGATTACCTGTGGCGTGCAATGAAAAACCTTCCCGAACGCGGTTCAATAGGTATTTTCAACCGGTCGTATTACGAAGAGGTGCTGGTAGTAAGGGTTCATAACCTTTTAAAATTGCAACAAATTCCTGAAAAAAATATCAACAAGGATATTTGGAAAACACGCTTTCGCCAGATCAATGCCTTTGAAAGATATCTTTTTGAAAACGGGATAATCCCTTTAAAGTTTTACCTTCACATTTCAAAAGAAACACAGGCAGAGCGGTTGCTCGAAAGGATTGAAAATAAAGCCAAGAATTGGAAGTTCTCTGCTGCCGACCTGAAAGAACGTGAATACTGGGACGATTACCAGAAAACATACCAGGAAGCCATCAGGGAAACAAGTACAAACTATGCTCCATGGTATGTAATTCCCGCCGATAAAAAATGGTTTGCACATTTGCTGGTTTCGGAAGTAATTTCAAAAACAATGGAATCTTTGAATCTCGAATTTCCTGATATCAGCAAAGAAATGCAAGCAGAACTAAAGAAATGCAAACAAAAATTATTGGGTGGAAAGTAGCATAAAAATAATGCAACAATGACAAAAGAAACAAACCAAAGAATTTGCCCCGTTGAGCGTGCCGGCGGTCTCGACAATTCAGTAAGAAGGCTGCTGCAAAACCCTCAAAAAATATTGAAACCCTACATCAATGAAGGAATGACAATTCTTGATATGGGATGCGGTCCTGGTTTTTTTACAATTGAAATTGCCCGTTTACTTAATGGCACAGGCAAAGTAATTGCCGCCGACCTGCAACAGGGGATGCTCGACAAAGTGAATCAAAAAATAAAAGGAACTGTGCTGGAACAAAGGATAACCCTGCACCAATGCCAGGCTACCAGCGTGGGCGTGGCAGAAAAAGTAGATTTTGTTCTGGCATTCTATATGATTCATGAAGTGCCCGACCGGCAAAAATTGTTTGAAGAATTCAAATCATTATTAAAACCCTTCGGGAAAATACTCATCATCGAACCCAAATTTCATGTTTCAAAAAAACTATTCAATGAAATGATAGCAACACTCGAAACTTTGGGTTTTGAAATACTCAGCGGACCAAAAGTATTTTTCAGCAGGTCTGTTTTATTGACAATGATTTAGTAATTTAGAACTTCATTGCTAACTGCACTGCAATATTTCTCGGTGGTTGAACATCGCCCGGTCGTATCATATATTCGCGATCAAACAAATTCTTTACAATAACTGATACTTTTGCCTTTTCTGTAAGCTGGTACGAAATTCTGGCATCAAAAACAATGTCACCCGTGTGATGTCTTTGGCGATATTCTTTAAGCCCGGGCAGGAAAAACACGGTATCCCCGTTTTGAATCAAAGGATGTCCATCAGGCAATGTTATCGGATCCACAAAAGCCTTATCAATATTGATCATATAACTGTGATAATCCACACTTACACCAATGTAAAACTTTTTATATTCAACTTCAAAATCAGCCTTGGCTGAATGATAATACCTGTATTTTAAAATATTACTCTGCGAATTTGACTTTAGCGAATCCCTTTTAACGTCAAGGTCAATAGGGTTGGTATATGTGTATCCCAACAGCAAAGTTGCTGGCAACCTGAAAAACTTACCCTGCCCCATTACCGTAAAATCAATACCATAGATTTGTGCGTTACTTATATTAAAGGCTTTAAACCCTGTGTAATCAAAATAGTGAATACCGGGATTATTTGCCACCGAATCGTTAGGATAATGCTGTCCGAAAGCAAACTCAATCATTTCGTGATATTGTGTCCAGAAACCTGCAATATCCACATAACCGAACCACCTGTTTAATCTAAACCCTTGCTTAAAACCAATTTCAGTGCTCCATCCAGTCTCTGCCTTTAATGAATCATTGGGAAAAAGATGAAGCGGACCCACTGTTGTTGAAATGTATTTTTCGGCAATTGATGGATAACGATAACCTTGCCCGAATGATGCTCTTAAAAACGAAGCTTTGGCCAACTGATAATTCAAACCTGACCTTAATACCGGCTTTGACTGATCCTGGTCTTTATCCATTTTAAAAAACTCGTACCGCGCGCCAAGAGACATGGTTAATCTCTTGATTCTTTTATCAAACTGTGCGAAAAGACCTTCGCTTGAAGCATAATGTCCGTCAGCGCCATAGATTTCTGAAATTGCATAATTATAAGTTCCGGTCAGGCCTGCAGTCATTGTCAGATTCTTTTTAAAATGTCTCTGATATTGATATTCTGCATAAAACAGGTAACTTCTTGATGTCTGAGCAGTATTGTTCCCGTTATTTACCTGGAAATAACGCCCTCTTAAACTGTGCCTGACAGTGCTGTCTTTATAGTAAACAATGTAAGGGTCGAGGTTCATTCTTCGTTTGTCCATTAATTGAATAAAAGATGGTGATATCCTGTAAACTCCTGTATCCCCATTCAACCACAGCAGGTATTCATGTCCTTTTATTCTCGCTGTATTGAAATTAAGACCATAAGAAAGTCCTTTTACTTTTTTATTTCTGTAACGAAGATTGGCATTTGCCCTTATTCTTTGTTCGTCATTGTCCTCCCTGTATCCGGCATCGGAATAAAAAAATCCTCCTACAGTAATATCAAGGTTTCCTACTTTCCTGGAATGTAGAAATTCAGCGCCTAAGAATGTAGGCTGTGATGTTCCCCACCAAATAATATCTTTTCTTAATGGGTTCATGTATAGCCCATCGTTCACAATGATTTTTGTTCGTGGGGTATTTCCGGGTTCTTCGGTTATTATGTTAATAATACCATTCAAAGCTGACGATCCATAAAGAGCAGAAGAGGCTCCTTTTACAACCTCAATTTGTTGAATGTTTTCGACAGGAACAAAATCAAATTTAATATCACCGGCATCGCCTGAAAGCATAGGCAGATCATCAACGAGCAAAAGCACTCGGCTACCGGCACCCCAACTATAACCGCTTCCCCCGCGTATGCTAACCTGGTCGTCAACAATAGCTACTCCCGGTGTTTTTTCAATAACAGTTTCGATGGAATTTGTATTATTGTTCTCGATCATAGCCGGCCTGATTGTTTGAATGGAAACGGTTACATCACTCATTTTTTGTTCAAATTTTCCGGCACTAACCACCATTTCATTCAGCAAACTCGAAGCTGCCACGGCATCTATATTAATAGTCAATATTTCTCCCTGGCTAAGTGTTATTTTTTTCGTTTCTGTTGCATAGCCCAGATATTTAAAGGTTATTGTATGGGCGCCTGCTTTAAGATCCAGGATATACAAACCATTCACATCGGTAACCGCGCCCGTGTTGTCTTCGGCTACCACAGCAACTCCTGTTAATGGTACCTTTGATTTGGAATCTATAACTTTACCAGTTATGGCTGTTTTTTGAGCAATTGCTGTAAATGATATTACAGACCATAAAATAATTAAGTGAATGTGCAGGAATTTCATTTGTTCAGAATTTCTGCAAAGTTTAAAAATATTACTTTTCATACTCCTGTCAACTGAAAATTTATCGATTTCTTAACATTGCTTAATAAATTATAACCTTAATTTAAATTTGCCTTAACCTTAAGATTTCTCAGGAGGAATACTTTTGCCTATCGTAAATGATAAGAAATTGAGAAAAAATATTTTACTTTCCATTGCATTTGCTGTCACAATAAGTATTGTAAATGCTCAATGGCAGCAAGTAACCGGGAGTAGTCAATCAATAACTGGTTTGGCAGTGAAAGGCGATACAGTTTTAGCCGGAACCACCGGTGGGTTGTATTTGTGTACTTATGATGGCAGCAATTGGGTTTCCTCCGTTGCCGGAAATTCAGGTTTGGAAAATAAAGCAATCACAACTTTGACTGCTAATGGAAACAATATTTTTGCAGGGATCATTGATATGGCAATGGAGCAAAATGCAGGAATGTATATGTCGTCGGACAATGGTGACAATTGGAGAGCTATCAATAATGGCATGCCCGTTGATTCCAATGGATTGTATTATCGGATCATGTCCTTAACCACCACTAATAACAATATTGTTGCCGGCACACAGGGCGATGGTGTGATCATGTCGCCCGACAATGGCAATAGCTGGGCTTTGGCAAACTATGGGTTGCATACTGTAATTACATCACTGGCTGCAAGCAGCGATAGTATTTTAGCTGGTACCGAATTTGGCGGAGTATATGTGTCAACCGACAGCGGCCTCATTTGGATAGCCATGAATGCCGGGTTATCAAATCGTATTAATGCATTAGCTATAAACGGGAATAATATTTATGCAGGTACTGCAATAAATGGTGTCTACTGGTATTCTAACGTTGGAAATAATTGGGTTGCAGAAAATGCAGGTTTAACCAGCTCATCTATCACATCAATTATTGCGAGCGGAAATTTCGTTTTTGCAGGTACTTTGGGTGGCGTGTATCTGTCTTCGGACAATGGGATGAGCTGGATTGCCTGGAATGATAGTCTGACAAATACTAAAATTTCGTCATTAGCTTTTAGCGGGAATTATATATTCGCAGGAACTGCCGGAGGAGTATATGTACATCAACTAGTGCCAACCGGGGTAATTAATTATTTGAATAAAAATAATAGCATAACAATTTATCCGAACCCTGCAACCAATAATATTACTATTGAGTGTCCTTCGCAATCAATAATAGAAGTAGCAAACATTCAGGGTAAAAAAATTAATACCTTTGTCACTTGCAGTAATAAGACAAAGGTTGACCACATTGGATGGTCATCCTGCACGGTTGATGTTTCAGCATTACAAAGCGGTATGTATCTGGTGAAAGTAAAAACAGCAGAAGGAGTGGAAGTGGGAAAATTTGTGAAAGAATAAATAAGTGGCAGTGTGCAGGGGCAGTGGCAATGGCAATGGCAGTTGGTGGCAAAGAACAATTAAGAAATAGAGCAATTAAACAGTATAGAAATTTAAGTATGAAAAAAGTATTCGTTTTAATCATTGGATTATTATTATCCGGTTTTCTCTTTGCACAAAAGGACAGTTCATTGGTTGATAGCAGGGATGGCAAAGTTTATAAAACCGTAAAAATAGGAACTCAAACATGGATGGCGGAAAATTTGAATTACACCACGGTCAACAGTTGGTGTTATAACGACAGTGGCAGTTATTGCAAAATTTATGGCAGGCTTTATACATGGGCTGCTGCAAAAACTGCCTGTCCTGCAGGCTGGCATTTGCCTTCGGATGCTGATTGGTCAACATTGGAAACCTATTGCGGTGATGAGGATCTTGCAGGAGGTGTGTTAAAAGCCGATACTTTATGGCAAAAACCAAATAAGGTGGCAGCTAAAGGCAATGGTTTTTCGGCTCTTCCGGGTGGTTGCCGTACAGACGAGGCGAAGTTCAGTTATATCGGAATCAATGGATTTTGGTGGGAGTCAACAGAATTTAGTACCGACAAAGCCTGGGCAGTTTATTTAAATTCTAAGTCGTCAAGTATGATCAGAGGGAATAGTGGCAAAAAAACAAATGGACTCGCTGTTCGCTGCATAAAGTGGAAATAATCATTTGTCAAGGTCAATGGTCGGATTGAGACAACTTGAAATAAACTTTTCCAAGTGGAAGAAACTTTTGAAAAGTAATGTACTATTAAAGATGATTTTCAACCTCTTCATTTAGGTAGAGTCCTTTTATCCTATTCCCATATCATTTACTTAACATTGGCGAAATAATTTAACATAAATTTAAATTTTTCTTAACTTTTAAGTTATACAGGGCAAATAGTTTTGCCTAAAATTTAACCCACATTGCAGCCAAAGCCGCTATTTTATCAACAAAACCCACCAAAAACCCATGATTTATTAACAACGGCTAAGAACACAAATAATCACTGTTGTGATTTTCAGCAGTTTTTATAT
>Ga0118677_10008937_pt1 | contig 15859 bp, 15 predicted proteins | sample AliMusrvi5mmetaG_FD_86154 | JGI IMG/M metagenome (GOLD analysis project Ga0118677, IMG submission 86154) | reverse complement strand
TGGGGCCCTCTGCAGTGGCTGCTGCCGGAGAGATCTACACCGATGCCGAGGGTATGAAACCGTATGTCATACCGCAGGAGATGAGTGATGAAGATATCAGGAGCACTATTGAAGAGTTTGCACAAGCCGCGAGAAATGCGATTCAGGCGGGGTTTGATGGCATAGAGCTGCACAGCGCAAACGGCTATCTGCTTGAGCAATTCATCCGTCCAACTTCCAATCAGCGCAAAGATCACTATGGCGGCACTATTGAGCACCGTGCCCGCTTTGTGCTCGAAGTTGCTGACGCTGCGAGCAAGGCCATCGGCAAGGAGAGGGTTGGAATACGCCTGTCGCCTTACGGCATTTTCAATGACATGCCCCTCTATCCTGCTATGGAGGCAGAGTATACCTATCTTGCAAGGCAGCTTAATGCTCGCGGTCTGCTTTACATCCATCTTGTCGATCACTCATCGATGGGTGCGCCGCAAGTCCCTGACTCAATCAAGGAAACGTTCCGTAATGAGTTTAACGGAAAGCTGATTCTTTCCGGCGGTTACGATGCAGCACGTGCAGAGAGCGATCTGGCAGAGGGCAAGTGCGATCTGATAGCTGTGGGGAGACCGTTTCTTGCCAACCCGGATCTTGTTGCGAGGTGGAAGTCTGGAGCCGCGCTTAATGAAGCTGACATGACGACGTTTTATATGTCCGGGCCAAAGGGGTATACCGATTATCCGGCGTTGAGTTAATAAACTTCCAAAGGAATATCTATGAACAAACGAACCATTAGCAGGCTTGCACTACTTTTGATTACTGCCGGAGCCCTTCTGACAGGGTGTAGTCCAACCATTCGGGTTGAAGCTCCTGACAAACCCATTGTGATCAACATGAATATCAAAATTGATCACGAAATCAGGATAAAGGTCGACCGTGAACTCGACTCCCTGCTCGACAGCAAAAAAGGCTTATTCTAACCAGAAGGAACGGAACCATGAAAACAATACAATCCATAGCGTTACGATTAGCGGTAGCCATGATGCTGCTTATTGGCCTTGCCTCGCCTGCCTTTGCACTTGACCTTGAGACAGCTCGCTCACAGGGATTAGCCGGAGAGGTTGACAACGGACTGCTTTCCGTACCTCCCGGAGCTCCGGCTGATGCCCAGACACTGATTACAACCATTAATAATTCCCGCCGCGCGGAGTATGCAAAAGTTGCTGCTCAGAATAATCTTGCGCTTGATGTTGTTGGCGGGATGATGTTCCAGAAAATCTATGCCCGTCTTCCGGCAGGCACATGGGTGCAGGTTCAGGGGAAATGGACAAAAAAAGTACAGTAATGCTGCAGGATAAGCCGCTGTGAATTGGACACTGCGTATCCTCCTTGCCCTGTTTCTGCTGCTGGCGCTGATGCCGGCAGCAGCATGGTTGTTCTTTCCCTGGTATGCACAGCCGCTGATTGATCGTCTCCTTGAGGGCAAACCGTTTCATGTTGAAGTTTCCGGTTTAGGTTTGCCGGGTTTAACCGGAGTAGGGTTTCGCTCGATAAAAGTGCGCTTTATCACACCCCCCGATGACTGCAGTGATGCAGTCACCTATGCGCTTTCACTCACGAACGGTTTGCTCTCCTGGCATGTCGAAAACCCCGATACCTCTGGCGCACGACCTCTGCTGCCGAACGTTGTCAATACCACCTTCACCATAGAAGCCGATTCCATCAAGGTGAAGCCGGATCCGGAAGACTTTACCTTTGGTGACAGCAAACCACGGATAACAGTCAACATTGAGATCTCCCGCAAGAATGGGTTCACCCTCTCCTTTAGACCGCTTTCAGCTGCCTATAACATCAATGGAGCTACGGTGGCCCGTGAAAAGCTCCGTCTTGATGAGGTGAGCTTCAAAGTCAGGCTCAATGCTGCAGACCACTGGCAGCAGGGAATGGATACTTTGCGTGTGGCAAAACTTTTCAGTGATGGAGTGCCATCGCCGGTGAGCAATTTGAAAGCGCTTTTCGGCTCGAAACGCGATCCACTCCAACCCTGTACTCTCACGCTCACCGGCTGCTCAGTAGAGCTTTTTCATTGGAAAGCCTCATCGCAACGTATCGACTACGATCTGAAAGAAAAAAAGTCCCGGTTCACCCTCAGCCTGGCCGAAATACCGCTTGCGGAACTTCCCTGGTTCAACCGGGGAGGCATCAATACACCCTCAGCTACAGGTCGGGTAAGCGGATTTGTTCCCATCGAATTCCAGGACTCTACGGTGCTCGTGCGTAATGCGCTCGTTATTGCCGGAAAGGGCACAAGAATAATCTACTACACCAAAGAAAAAAAGCCATTGCTCTCACTTGATCTGGGGGTTGGGGAGCTGCTGAATAAACTCAATGCAAGGGTAACGCTCAACAGCCGTGGCAATAAGTTTTCGGGGCTTGCAATGAGCAATCTCTCGGCGACACTGCTTGGAGGAACAGTCACATCAACACCAGTCAGCTTCGATCCGTCAGAGAATACCACCATCCTGACCTTGAAGCTGGACAAGATCAAGGTACTTGACCGGGTGCGTCTGCACGGTGATTTCAAGGGCTCTCTCAACGGTACTGTGAGCGGCACCATCCCACTTACCATTGAACAAAAAGGACTCTCCATCCGGAATGCACATTTGCACTCCTCCGGAGGCGGCACCATTACCGTTGCACCCCCTTCAAAACAGCAATCGACGAGCGAACGCATTTTCGGTCCGCCGAAGCCGGATGCCGACTATACCTTCAATGCACCTGACCTTGTGTTTAGCCGTTCGTTCAACGGGAGCAGCATTGTCCAATTTACCCTGAAAAATCTGCGCCGTAAAACTGATGGCGGTGAAATGCTGCTCATCTCACCAAAAGGGACCCTCTCACTTTTCCATAATCTTAAGAATCCTGATATCGTCTCCCTTTCGGATTTCAGCGCAGAAATTTTTGGCGGAATGGTTGCTCTCCACAATTTCGATTACGATATACGAAAAAAACAGGGGGAAACCGAGCTGCAGCTCGACAACATTCCGCTGCAGAAACTGCTTGACCTGCAGGGCACAAAAAAGCTCTATGCAACGGGTACCGTCCGGGGAAACATTCCCGTAAAGATGAAAAACGAAGTGTTTGCAATCACAAATGGAGGAATGAATGCCGAACAGTCAGGACAGATCATTTACGCCACCACACCTGAAGAACGGGCTGCGGCAAACCAGGGTCTCCGAACCACCTACGAAGCGCTGTCAAATTTTCTTTATGTAGAGCTGTTATCGTCAATCAATATGGCCCCAGATGGTAAATCAGCCATTACTATTAAACTCAGGGGGTCCAACCCCGACTTTCAGGGTGGAAGACCTATTGAACTGAACCTCAATGTTGAACAGAACCTGCTTGATCTCATGCGCAGCCTCTCAATTTCCTCGAATGTCGAACAAATCATCACCGAAAAAGCACTGAAAATGCAAAAAAAGTAAAAGAATAAAGATCATAACAATATCGTTTTCAGATATATATCCTGGCCTCTCATATGTTCATCGCTCACGATGCCGTATTAACTTTCTTGGGTTAACTAAATTTACAGGCCAAGGGTTATCAGGTCATGAATGTGAACCATGCCGACCGGGTGCTGTTCACTGTCGCAGACCAGAAGCTGTGTGATGCGGTAGGTTTCGAGGATATCAAGGCACTCTTTGGCCATGGTGCTGGTTGAGACGGTTTTCGGGTTTGCCGTCATGACTGAGCCTGCACTGAGGGAGAGAAACTCTTTGCCGCTTTGAACAAGACGGCGGAGATCACCATCGGTAAATATGCCGGTCAAGCGTCCTTCTTCATCGACAACAGCACTTACCCCGTATCGTTTCGAGGTCATTTCAAGAATCAGGTCGGTGACGGAGGCATTTTCTTTGACGAAGGGCACGGCGTTGTCCTTTGCCATGATGTCGGTAACTTTTACGGTCAGCCGGCGTCCGAGTGATCCTTTGGGGTGAGTGAGCGCAAAATCTCTCTGCGTGAAATTCTTCTGCTGCATCAAAGAGATGGCGAGCGCATCTCCCATGGCGAGCATGGCTGTTGTGGATGTTGTCGGGGCAAGATCGTAAGGGCAGGCTTCCTTTTCTATATCGGTATCCAGGGTAATGTGGGCATTCAGGGCCAGAAACGATCGTTTATTGCCGGTCATGGCAATGATAGTGGCGCCGATCTGCTTGAGTGCAGGGATGATAAAATTAAGCTCTTCCGTGGTGCCGCTTTTCGACAGGCAGATAACAACATCGTCCTGACTTACTATACCGAGATCTCCATGGGCAGCATCTGCAGGGTGAAGAAAAAGGGCAGTTGAACCGGTAGACGACATGGTTGCAGCAATTTTCTGGGCGATAATACCGGATTTACCCATACCGGAGATGATGATTTTTCCCTTGCATGCTGCAAGAAGCTTGACTGCCTCGGAAAAACTGTCGTCAAGCCTTTCCGCTATCTGTTGAATGGCTCGAGCTTCCTTTTCCAGAATTGTTCTTCCTGTTTGAGTAATGAGCTGGTTTGATGATGTGGTATTCATGGCATCGTAATGAATCTGTGTGCTTCAATAAAAAAAAGAAAATCAGTTACTCTTTTTATAAAGTGTAATATCGGCTAAATTGGGTAATTACCATTTGGTTTACTAATCATAACGTTACTGACATGAATTTTGATTCGATGAGCTGGGTTCTCGTTATGGCGTTATCTCTTTCGGTGTTTTCCTTGTTTATTTTTTTGTTCAACAAGTTTGTAGGGTACATGAAAAGAGAGCAGAACCTGGAAATAGAGTCGTTTAAGGATTCGCTGATTGATAAGGATAATCCTGTGGGTCTGCATGGTGATGAACTTGAAAAACTCAAGCAGCAGCAGGCGGAAGCCCAGCGCCATCTCAAGGAGGTTATATCAAGAATTCCCGTTATCCAGAAAGACGGACGGTTTCAGATTGATGCGGAGGCGATAAGGAAGCAAAAGGCGGCTGCCAATGGTTCTGAAGTGACAGGGACGGCTGCAGAAGGTAATGGTTAAGTTTTTCTGATTTTATTTTTTGCATGCTTTCAAAATTAAAGCTTCTTTTCAAAGATACCGTTATCTACGGTTCGAGTACCATACTGGCTCGCAGTCTCAACTATCTGCTGGTTCCCCTCTATGCCAATAAACTTTCAACCTTTGATAATGGTGTGCAGACCATTATCTATGCCAACATAGCTCTGGCAAATGTCTTGTTTTCGTATGGGCTTGAGACCTCGTACCTCAAAGTGGTTTCAGATTCAGCTCATAAAGATCGTGATGAAACGCAGCTTTTCTCAACGGCCTTTCTTACCCTGTTTGTTACCTCTACGCTGTTTGCACTGGGTATAGTATTTTTTGCTCCACTTATTGCTCAGTTAATCGGGTTATCGACTACAGATTTCACGTTTGTGCGTTATGCTGCACTTATTTTGTGGATTGACACTCTTCTGGTTATTCCATTTGCGGAGCTTCGGCTGAAAAGAAAGGCTTTGCAATTTGCCATTGCCAGGGTAGTCGGAGTGATTGCTGTCGTCGTCAGTGCAGTTATTCTTATTGTACCTCTCCATACCGGGTTGCCCGGGGTTTTTATTGCCGAGGCTTTCGGCTCTCTGGTCAGTCTTTTGCTGGTTATTCCTGTTTTCAGTCAGTTCAGAATCTTCTTTTCAGCGACGCAGCTTCGTGAAATGCTTCGCATAGGCTTGCCTTACGTACCGACGGGGATTGCCGGGCTCTTGATTCATCTGATTGACCGGAATATTTTAATCCGCATACCAGCTTCGCAGATAGAGCATATCTATGGGAAAGGCTATCAGCCATCTGATATTGTCGGTATTTATGGAAGGATTGCCGCGTTCGGGGTGGTACTGCAGCTTTTTATCCAGGTATTCCGTTTTGCATGGCAGCCTTTTTTTCTGCAGCATGCAAAAGACCCGGATGCGAAAAGGCTGTTTCAGCATGTGCTGAGCATTTCAACCTTTGTTACCATGTTTCTGGCACTTGCGGCTACCTATTTTGTTCCTGATCTTGTCCGTTATCACTATGCAGGCAGTTTTTACCTGCTCCCTCCCCGTTACTGGATCGGGCTTTCCATATTGCCATGGATTTTTGTGAGTTATGTGTTTGATATGGTATCGACCAATCTTTCTGCCGGTATTCTTATAACTGGCAATACCCGATATCTGCCTGTCGTCACGTTTGCCGGTGCAGCCGTTACAGCACTCTTCTGCTGGTGGCTTGTTCCATTACGAGGTATGGATGGTGCAGCGTATGCCATTGTTGCCGGTACTGTTGTGATGTGCCTTGTTATGGCCTGGTACTCCCTGAAAGTCTTTCCAGTCAACTATGACTGGCTTAAACTTTTTCTGTTGTTTGTGGCGGGCATAGCACTGGGATGGATCCAGTTTGCTTTGGGACCGGAGCTGTTGCAGTCAGGAACGATCGTTGGCATAAAAGCAGCCATGCTTGTTCTCTATCTTGCGTTTGCAATGGCGCTTTTCCGTGTTGAAACCAGGCTCGTTGCCGTTAAAGTGGGAAATAAGTTTCTGCGCAACTGATTGCCCCACCTTTTTTCCTCCCTGATGTTGGTCATTATCGCGTAGGTCGGTTGTCATCTCCTTTGACAGCAGGAGAGGCTTCACCCCATCGTCCTTTTCCTCCATGCATTCTGTGAGTTGCCATTTTTTCAAGTACCTCTTTTAACCGGCCCCTTTGTTCGGGTGTGCAGAGTTTGGCAAGTTGATGAAAATGAAGAACCAGTTCACGCTCTATTGCGGCCTGATGAACACCTATTGCAGCAACAAGGGAATCTGATCTTTTACTATCGGGATTATCTTTAAGAGACTCCTCTATCAGTTGTTTTTTCAGCGGAGTAATGGCCTCCATTTCAGGTCTGACTTTGAGAAAATGCTCCTGTCGCAGTTTTTCGAAACTGGTCGTTTGTGATTCACTGAGAGAAAGTTCTCTGGTCAAAAAGCTCTCATGGTTGAACTGACGCCCTCCGTGAGGAGGTTCCGGCCTGCAGGAGTGCTGAACCCATAAAGCACTGACCAGTGTTACATTGAGCAGAATAAGTATTATAAACGCTATGGTTATTAAGCGTTTTGAGGTGAAAAAGTTCATAGTATATTTTTTCAATTAAAAGTGTTGAGGTGATCAGTATCAGTAAACATGATCATCCTTTTGTCACGGTGCCTGGTTTTCAGTCGTACCTGTTTCTGCCGCATTGGCGCTGGCCTGGTCATAGTATGCAAACTCATGGCTTGAATAGTCATCACTCAGCTTGTCGAGCATTTCGCTGATGCCTGATGTTGGTTTCGGGTTATTCTGCTGAATGGACACAACTGCAGCACCAACATTGACAATAATAAGCAGTGTGAAAAACGCAAGACGTAAAGCGAAGCGGTTTTCGGCAGCGGAATTTGAATGTTTCGATCCCGGACCGAACTCCCGCTCAACTCTCTGCATAAGACGGGCTCTGAAAAAATGATTAACCTCGAGAGGCTTCATCTCATCAAGCTGCTTCATGGTTCTTGTGACCTGTGCCTCTATGTTGTTGTTACGCTGTTTCATCATAAGTTCCTGTTTCATTATATCTGACGACAGGCAGGAGAAAAACCTGTGGTTTTAATAAAATCATTGCTGAGTGTAGTATGCATAGAGCTTGTCGTGAAGGTTTTTTTTTGCCCGGTGTACAAGAGATTCAACGGCTGATACCGATGTTTTGAGAATATCAGCGATTTCCTGATTACTGAATCCCTCTTGTTTGCTGAGCAGAAACGCGGTTTTCTGGCTGTCGGGGAGTGTCCAGAGAGCGTTCTGCAGGATGTCGGCCTGCTCGTTTCCGGCTAATGCTTCGAGAGGATTATCACTGTGTGGAGCTGCAATGTCGGAGGACGGATCCTCAATCCCGATTACTCTTTTTAATGAGCTGAACCGTTTTTTCCGTTTCAAACGGCGCAGGTGGTCAAGGGATTTAGTAACGGCGATCCGGTATATCCAGGTTGATAGTTTGGCTTCTTCCCTGAACTGTTCAAGAGATCGGAATACTTCGATAAAAACATCCTGGGCAAGATCTTCAGCATCTTCCCGGTTAAAGACAAATCGGTAGCAGGTATTGATGACCATTTCCTGGTGTTCGGCAACAAGGTACCTGAACGACTCTTCTTTCGATGCCATACCTGATTTTTGCAATGCACTATTTTTCAATGCGCTGACGATTGCTGTCTTTTCCGCATTAGCTGTAAACTCATACAATTGGCTTTATCTCCCAGGAAACATATTTGAATGCTCACCTGTTTCGACGTCAGAACACTGAAATTCATGCGCTGGTACTCTCAATTAAATCGGGCAAACGCTGAATGACGATCTCCCTGATGGAAAATCCAGGCAAATCGTCATTCAGTAATTATTGCTCAATAGCTTATCAGGCAAGCTTTGCTGCAAAAGCAAGAACCTTGTCAACCTTTTCCTGTGAGTCGGCTTCACAATAGAGGCGCAGTACCGGTTCTGTTCCGGAAGGTCGTATCAGCATCCATCCACCTTCAAAGTGATATTTGAAGCCGTCAAGATTGTTGAATTTCAGGATTTTGTATCCAGCAATATTTTCAAGGTTGCCTGTGGATGCGCGGTCAATAATAGCCTGTTTTATTTCGTCGCTGACGCGCAGGTCGAGTCGGTTATAACAGAAAAACCCGTATTCATCGTAGAGTTCCTGAACAAGCTCAGAAAGTTTTTTGTCTCTGCGGGTCATCATTTCAAGGATCAGCAGACCTGTGTAAACGCCATCTCGTTCAGGAAGGAATGAGGTAATGCCTATGCCACCGGATTCTTCACCTCCGATAAGGATGTTGTTGGTCGTCATGAGCTTACTGACATGCTTGAATCCGACCGGCAGTTCATGCATGATAAGGTTATACTTTTTGCAGATTTTATCGATTACATCAGTAAGGGCAAATGTTTTTGCAACTTCGCCGGTTTGATGCTTCTGTTCAACAAGATCCTTGAGGATAATGGCAAAGAGTTTATGGGAGTCCACAAAAGCGCCGTTTTCATCGAGCATGCCTATTCTGTCTGCATCTCCGTCATTGATTATGGCGACATCAGGCTCAACCTCTTTAAAGAACTCGATAAATTCTTCGATATACTGAGGAATAGGTTCGGGATTAATGCCTCCGAAACCCGGGTTGATGCTGCAGTGATAGCAGCTGAGCATCGATTCATCAAACAGGCTGGTGATAAGATCCTGGCCGGCGCCGAACATGGCGTTATGGGCAATTTTTATTCTTGACTCGCGAATAAGCGGAAGATCAATGCTGCTTTTCAGATAGGTCAGATAAAAACCTTTCATATCGGTCAGCTCGATCAGTTTAGAATCGGGTACAACCGGGGTTTGCGGATCAATTTGCGGAAGGATAGTTTCAATTTCCGCAATAACTTCCGGGTGAGCCGGACCGCCGTAGGAGGCCTTGACCTTGAACCCATTATAGATGGCAGGATTGTGTGATGCAGTAATGACAATTCCGCCTGCAAGCTGCTTTGCTTTTGTATAGAGAGAGACAGCGGGAGTTGAAACAAAACTGTCTGACAGAAATACCTTCAGTCCCTGGGATGAGAAGACTTCAGCAGTATATTCTGCAAACTCTCTTGACATGAAACGGGTATCGTAACCAACACATACACCCTTTGCGCTGTTTGGATGCTGGAGAAAGTAACGGGCAGAGGCGAGTGCTGCCAGTTTCAGGTTATCATAGGTATAATCCTTTGCTATAATCGCTCGCCATCCGTCAGTACCGAATTTAACTTGCATTCTTTATTGATTTTGATATAATGAAAATCGAAACGTAGTAAGTCAATGTTGTGATGTCGGAAAATACAGTTTCCCTGTCGTTCATCCAATTATCTCTCTTTTTTGATGGCAAAGAAGCTTTTTGTTTTAGCTGGTGAAGTTTCAGGTGATATGCATGCCGCCGGAGTGATTGCTGAACTGTTGAAGGCAAGGCCTGATGTCAAGGTGTTCGGTATAGGCGGAGAAAAACTTCGGGCTCTTGGCGCTGATCTGCTTTATGATTGCTCACAGACGAGTATCATGGGATTTGTTGATGTGCTGAAGCATACGGGATTTCTGCGACGTGTTATTCGTGACCTCAAGGAGGCGGTGCGAAGGGAAAAGCCTCTGGCTGCTCTGCTTGTTGATTACCCGGGCATGAACCTGCTGATGGCGCGCTTTTTTCGTGAGCTTGACATTCCGGTTATCTATTATATCTCGCCCCAGGTCTGGGCATGGAAAGAGGGGCGTGTAAAGGCTATCAGGCGAGATGTAGATCGACTGCTTGTTATTTTTGATTTTGAGGTTGATTTTTTTCGCCGGCATGGCATAGCTGCGGAATTTGTCGGTCACCCGGTGATTGAGCAGCTTGCAGAACTCTCTCTTCCTTCCAGAGAGTTATTTGTACAGAAGCATTCTGTCGCGCCGGATATAAGGCTTATCGGGCTTCTTCCAGGAAGTCGCCCGCAGGAGATAGCTCATATCCTGCCTGAAATGCTTAAAGCTGCCCGACTGCTGAGCAGGGAGTACCGGGTGGTATTTCTATTCGGTCGTGCTCCGCATCTTGATGACTCCAGTTATACTCAGTTGGCCCAGTACAGGGATCTCTCCATTATACAGTGTTCAGCCTATGAGGTCATGCAGTACAGTGATCTTGCTTTAGTAACCTCAGGAACAGCAACCCTTGAATCGCTTTGTTTTGGCGTACCGATGATTGTTGTCTATAAAACGGGGATGCTTAACTACCTGATAGGGCGTCTCGTTGTAAAGCTGAAAAATATATCACTGGCCAATATAGTTGCTAAAGGACTTGGGAGCAGTGAGAGGGCTGTTCCTGAACTTATCCAGCATGAGGCTAACGGAGCGGAGATATACCGGACTGCCAGAATGATTCTTGATAACCCTGACTCGGCTGCAGCTATGCGCAGGGAGTTGCTTGCAGCACGGGATAAGCTTGCCAGCGCTTCACCTTCTATAAAAATTGCGGGGATCTTACAGGAATATCTTTAAACAAAGAGAACGTAACTATGGAAAAAGCTATTGACTATCTCGTTGGTCATCCTGTAGTGTTTGTTATCGCGGTTATCATTGCGATCATGATCCTGTTCTCTTTTTTGAGAAGAGTCATGCGATTATTTCTTGTGATAGCTGCTGTTCTGGTGCTTTATGCGGCCTATCTCCAGCTCACAGGAGGTGCGACGCATGAAGCTTTTCAACATATTGGTCTCTGGTTCAAGAACATATTGCATTCTGTCACGACCTTGTTCGGTCATATCTTTGACTTCCTGAAATCTCCCAAAAAGTAACGTTTTGTTGTTACCTCCCCGGTAACGAAATCGCCCCGGTAGGACAGCTTTCTGTCAGGGCACTGTCAAAAGCTGCATCGCCTTCTGACTGCTCAAGCATACGGACGCATATTCCGCAGTCAACGCACTTTTCTCTTTCCATGCTTATGTCGGCTTTTGAGGCTTTATAAAAGCCTGTATGATCATGGTTTTCTGATTTTTTAAAAGGAGTAAAGCGACTCGAAAGCTCCCTCAGACGGCAATCTGTGATAGCGCTGCACCGGCACTGGAGGCATCTCAGGGCTTCCTGGCGGGCAAAATCTTCGCTGTAGCCTAAAGCAACTTCCATGAAATTTTTTGATCGTTTTTCAAGGGATAATTCAGGCATTGGGACTCTTTCTGCAGGAGGTTTGCTCTCATAAAATGCCTTCGGGACTTCGTCTCGGGTGCCGAAGGAAGAGTTGAAAGAGTGTTGCTCGGCAACAGGCAGGTCGCCGTTTAAAAAGAGGTTGATGGTATGAGCCGCCCGCTTTCCCTGCTCAACAGCGCGGATAGCAATATCGGTGCCGGTTACGCAGTCCCCTCCGGCAAATATCCATGGTACTATGGACTGCAGGGTCTCTTGATTTACTGGAAGTTCTCCGCCCTGCTCAATACCTATTCCTGCGGCATGTCCGGCAGCAGTGTCAATCTGCTGTCCGATTGCAGATATAATCGTATCAGCGGCTACAGTGAACTCTGACCCTTCGACAGGGACAGGCTTGCGGCGTCCGGTATGGTCGGGTTCGCCTGGCTGCATGCGTATCGCGGTGATTTCAAGTGAGCCGTCGACGGTTCTGATTGCTGCAGGTGCTACGTGCTCAATGAGTGTGATGCCTTCGGCAAGCGCTTCCTCAATTTCGGCAGAGTTTGCCGGCATTTCATGTTTTGAGCGTCGATAAAGAATTGTGACTGTTGATGCTCCAAGACGAATAGCTGTTCTTGCCGCATCAATGGCGGTATCTCCGCCACCTGTTACTATGACATGCTGTCCGACATGCTGAGGCTCGCCGCAAGATGCTCTACGAAGAAACTCAATGCCGCTGATTACCCGAGGTTCATTTTCACCGGGAATGTTCATGCGTGAAGCAACCTGTGCACCTACAGCAAGAAACAGGGCATCATATTCCTTTTTCAGAGTGTCGATATTGATCTGATGGCCGAATGTTGTGTTGAAGCGGAACTCAACCCCCATATCCTGCAGGGTTGCAATATCACTCTCGATAACATTTTCAGGAAGTCTGAAGCGGGGAATTCCGTAGCGCATCATACCTCCGGCATGAGCACTGGATTCAAAAATTGTTACTGCATGTCCATTGCGGAGAAGGAAGTAAGCGGCGCTGAGCCCGGCTGGTCCAGATCCTATAACCGCCACTTTTTTCCCTGTTTTCAGGGCAATTTCAGGAATAAACCGATCGGGTTCTGCACTGTCTCTGTCAGCGGCATACCGTTTCAGGGAACAGATAGAAACTGGAGTATCTATGCCATGCCTTCTGCATTCGTCTTCACAGGGAGCAGGGCAGATTCTGCCGAGGATTCCTGGAAGGGGTATTGTGTCCTTGATTATTTTGAGAGCCTCTCTGTCATTCTGTTGAGAAATTGCTGCGATAAAGTCTGGAATATCGCAACCTGCAGGGCAAGAGAGCTCACAGGGTCCCATGCAGTCGCCGCTATGCTCTTCGATGATGTTTTCAAGGCTTTGCTTTCTCATCGAGTTCAGGGTGTCATTGTCAGTTTCAATGACCATGCCTTCCGATACGATCGTGTGGCATGCCGGAACAAAACGGTTTTTCCCCTTGATTTCCACAATGCACATCCAGCATGAACCCGTCTCATGAAGGGAATTCTGGAAGCACAGGGTAGGAATCTCAATGCCGGCTTTTGTTGCGGCGTCAAGAATCGATAGATCGGGCGAAGCCGTAACGAGTTGCCCGTTTATGGTAAGAGAGAGTGAATTCATGAAGTTTGTCCAAAGTTCTGTTCAATAGAGCTGGCCACTTTTTCAAGAAGCCACATGGGTGTTGAGGTTGCACCGCATACGCCGACATTGTCAACCGTCTTGCCTTCACTGTTCCTGAACCATGTATCCTCGAGTTCATCAATATCTTCAATAAAGAAGCTGTTGGGGTTTGCGGCTTTACAGATATTGAAAAGCACCTGGCCGTTTGAGCTTTTTTTCCCTGCTACAAAGATGATCGTGTCATTGGCAAGGGAGAAGTCATGGAGTTTCTGGTTTCTGCTCGATACCTGCCTGCAAATTGTATCCTTGAACACATGCTGCGGCATGGGAAGCACGCTTGTCATATCCGCAGTAATGTCAATATCGCGGATTGCCATCCATGGAGCCGGTTTTCCGGAGCCAGCCGGTGCGAAATAGCGCTCAAGATTTTCCTTAAGCTCATAAAACCCGGGAATATCCATGGTTGTCTGGGAAATAAGCGCTGTTTTTTTTGCCGGGTCAAGCGCACGTATCTCTTCGGGGTCGCTGAGGTCGGGGTGTTTGATAATGACAGCGTTATTATCGCATTGTCCGTTGATGCCGATAACCTCCGGGTGCGTATGTTTACCATAGATAATGATCTGGTAGCCCAGCTTATAGAGCATTCTGGTTGTTCGCTGAAGTCGGGATACAACTGGACAGGTCGTGTCGGTAATGGCGAGATTGTTTTCCCTGGCAATTCTGTACGTCGAAGGCGGCTCTCCATGTGCCCGGATAAGCACCTGGGCATTTTTGAGTTTTTTAAAGCCTTCTTCGTCAACGGTTACAAGACCGAGGGCTTCCAGTCGTTTCACCTCGACCTCATTATGGACAACATCACCGAAAGAGTATAATCCTCCCTCTGACTGAAGTTTTTCTTCGGCAACAAATATGGTTCCCTGCACTCCTATGCAGAATCCTGACGACGTTCTGTCGAGGTTTACTTTCACGCTGTTTTACATTAAATCAAATGTGGAAAGTCAAAAGTAACAAGTATGGATACAAAAGGCAAAAGCGAAAAGAAGAGCATGGTTTGCTACACTTCCACCAGTTCGACATCCGGCAGCTCTGAACCCATGAAGAGCTGATAGAGCAGGCTGAACTTTTGAGGCAGATCGCTGACCAGAAGGTGCGGAGCAGAAGCTTTTCGGGCAGGGTTAAGCAGTTCCGACTCCGTTATGAGTTGTTTTGTTCTAAGGGCTACCGCTTCGGCAGAATCAATGATACGGATTCCATGACCGATTGTTTCTTCAATGACCTGGCGAAGAATCGGGTAGTGAGTACATCCGAGTACCAGCGTATCAATGTCCTGTTTTCTGATTTCTGAGAGATATTCGTTTGCAATAAGTTTTGTCGCCTGATGGTCGATAAAGCCCTCTTCAGCAAGCGGAACAAAAAGAGGACATGCTTTTGAAACGACCTCTATCTCTGGATTAAGCAGGTTAATTGCACTGGCATAGGCATTTGACGAGATTGTTGCCTGGGTGCCGATAACACCGATACGGTTATTTTTAGTTGCCTTTACTGCAAGTTCGGCACCAGCTTTTAATACACCGATAACGGGAATAGCACCACATGCGTTCTCGACAACATCGAGTGCAAGTGCCGAAACGGTATTGCAGGCGACAATGATCATTTTGGGCTGATACCTCATGAGAATTCGGGTATCGTCAGAAGCGTACTTCCTTATGGTAACCTGAGACTTCGGGCCGTAAGGAACCCTTGCTGTATCGCCAAAATATATAATCCGTTCGAAGGGCAGGGCTGCCTGTACGGCTTTAACAACAGTCAGTCCGCCAATACCGGAGTCAAAAATACCTATAGGACTTGCAGAGGTAACGTTATGAATCATTGCCGGTCTTAATAATGAACAACTTGTCAACGGTTAAAAAGCTATACGCTATACATTAAAGCGGAAAACAATGACATCGCCGTCTTTGACAATATACTCCTTGCCTTCTGAGCGGAGCTTTCCGGCCACCTTGACTTTCTGCTCAGAACCTAACTCAATAAGATCGCGGTATGACATCACTTCAGCCCGGATAAATCCTTTTTCAAAATCAGAATGGATTGCTCCTGCAGCTTCCGGTGCCGCAGCGCCTTTGCGTATTGTCCAGGCATGAACCTCTTTTTCTCCGGCTGTAAAATAGGTCTGCAGTCCGAGCAGGTCATAGGCTGTTTTAATCAGTCGATCAAGGCCCGACATGCTGAGGCCTATGCTTTCGAGAAATTCCGGCCGCTCTTCTTCAGGCAGTTCCGCGATATCGGCTTCTGTCTGAGCGCTGATAATCAGCATTTTTGCGCCGGATGCGGCAGCTATTTCCGCAACCTTTTTTGTGTAGTCGTTTCCATCCGGAAGGTCGGTTTCTGCAACGTTGGCGGCAAAAAGGATGGGTTTGGACGTTAAGAGGAAAAACTGCCGGGCCATTGCCTGTTCCTCGGCGGTTTCAATAATGTTTCGTGCAGGAATACCTTCAGCAAGGCCGGTGATTATTTTTTCTG
>Ga0118677_10008936_pt1 | contig 15859 bp, 19 predicted proteins | sample AliMusrvi5mmetaG_FD_86154 | JGI IMG/M metagenome (GOLD analysis project Ga0118677, IMG submission 86154) | reverse complement strand
AGAAATGGGGAAAGCCGCATGAAAACGACACCCCCCCTTCCGCCGACCGATTTTTTTGCTCTTCCGCCGCAGGCCCGCGCGGGCCTCTGCGCTACGCTCCGAGGCCAGCCGGGCCTTGCGCGGAAGAGCAAAAAAATCGGAGCTCGCCAGCACGCCTGCAGAGGCAAAAAAGAAAAAAAAGACTTGCCAGCCAGGCAGAAATCTCCGACCAATGCCCCGTCAGCCAGCCCTACAGAGTTTTAACAATTTAACGGAATAAAAAATTCCCCCCTGGCGTTTTGGGTTGTCATTATTGGAGGCTTCTTCCTGAACGCCCATGAGCGCTTTGGACAGGGGATCGTTCAGGAGGACAAGTCTATTTCCCATCGCCTTGCGATTTGGCAAAGCTCGCCTCAGATGCTCGCTGCAAACCCGCAAGGCTGGGGTTGGAACGAAAGTGGGCACGCCTACATGGACTGGTTTCAGCCATTGGATAACCACGAGAATTACGGGAGTCTGGTTAATACCCACCTCAGTAAGGTTGTCGAGCTGGGTGTTCTCGGAGGTAGCGTGTATCTATTTCTCTGGGCCACCGTATTATTGGCCGGTTGGCCAAGCAGGGCTTCCCGATGGAGGGCTGTGCCTTTTGCGATGCTTGCGGGGTTTGGAATCGCAGCCCTTTTTACAAATATGGCACGGGAACCGCTTGTTTGGATTCTTCCTGCACTTTGCGTGCTAGCCATTGTTGTTGATCGCCTGATTCGCCGGGAGGCACCCAATTGGCGGCAAATAGTCGCTGCTGGCCTTGCCTGTTATTCGGGTGTCTTTACTCTGTATTTCATCGGAAAGGGCAGCGAACCCATTGTATCTGTCTCCAATAAAACAGTCGTTGTCGGTGGAAGATCCCCCCAGTACTGGATTGTTATGGACTCCGAACAATTTCGTGCTTATCCCCGTGATTTGCGAGGATTCCTCGCTGACCATCCAGAAATGTCTTTTGCGGTCGTGAAATCCGTTGCGGATCTTCCGAATAATCTCACGAGAGCAGTGTTGGTATTGAGAGACATAGACGCTCAAGAAAGAAGCATTCTTTTGAAGAAGGCAACCTCAGTGACTTTCTTGTCCCCCCAATTCGCTCCATCTGAATTGCCGACCCAACTCAAAGCAAGGGCAATCTATGGTGAGTTTTCCAATTCCCGCTATGCCGTCTTCTGGAACGAACAAAAACTTTCTCGACGAATTCCCGGAGTCAGTGACTTCATCCCCAATTGGACGAACAATCTCCTTGCGCCATTTGTGCTCTCGAATAATTGAGTCAATATGAGGAAGAGCAAACCATGCAGAGACGGGGGGATTGTGCAAGGTGGAGTTCACTCAGAGGTATGCTAAAACAATTGGATCGCCGGTTTCTAAGTACCCTCCTTGCAACTTTGGTGGTTCTGGGAACGATTTTGCGCTTTGGCATAGCAGTGTGGGACAATCCAACTGGACATTTGTTCTCAGATCCGGCTCGTCACTGGGACAATGCGGTCAATTTCTTTCATCCCGGACTTATGGGGGGCTGTGATCCAATCCTCTATCAGGTTTACCTGTTTCTTGTCCTTACAGTATCGCGCGGGAATGCACTTGTCATCGGAACTCTGACAGGACTCCTTTCAGCAGCAATGCCGTGGATCTATTATCGAGCTGCCAGAGCATTCGGTCTCGGCAAGAACTGGGCCATGACATATTGGGTTCTTATGGCTTGGCTGCCATCGTTCTTCTCTATTTACCGCTACTTCATGATGGAAACGCTCCTCCTGCCGATGATCGGTTTGGGGTTATGGATGACTGCGCGTGCCCTGCGCAAGAATGATCTCTCATCATTTTGGATTATGACGTTTGTCTGGATCTTGGCCATCCTGACAAAAGCGCAGGCGATTCCCATTGCGGCAGTCTGCTGGGGTTACGCATTGCGTCCGCTTGCGACAAAACCCATGGCTATTGTTACGTCACTCCTCACTTTTACAGTTCTGCTTATTCCGAACGCCATTCGGTCACACGCAATTCTCGGATATTTCGCGCCTCTTGGCAGCAGCTATATCGCGCGAATTATGCATGAATCGGGAGCTATCAGGACCGAGTTTAACCTGAATACAGGTCACTGGGGATACAGTTCTCCCAGTTGTTATATCATGCCCATGGAACCCCTAAACCATTGGCGAATCGAGCGGGGAACCAAAGATGTATCGCCTCAAGTCCAAATTAACCTGGCTCATGGTCGGCAGGACTGGGAAGCGGCGCTTGCTGAGGTAAACAGATCTCCTCGCGAATGGTGGTGGAATCTCTTCGAGAATATCGCGCTGTTCTTTTTCGCTCCTTCGTGGCCAGATACCGACACGGGATGCTTGAGCGGGTGGCTGAATTACTATTCACGCTGGCTCTGGGCACCGCTATTCTGTCAAGTTCTTGTTGGAAACGCGGAACTCTTCTTGCGCAGAAGGTTTCCACTTGTCCCGATCGCCACCTCACTCATGTTGCCCGTGCTCATATTCCAAAACAGCATAACGATGGAAGGGCGTTACCGTAAGCCGGTGGAACCCCTCCTGATCTTGAATGCTTTTATGTTATGGGCTACTCCCAGACGGTCCGCAAACTCTAAACTGGAAACCGAGCTTACAAACAATCACTCCGCTTTGATTTGATTCATTCGTTTTCGCAAAATGAAGTATTCCTTGAATGTTTTCAGAATTACCCAGAAATTCGCGCCTGTGGGATTGCCAAAGCGGCGAGGATAATGACTCACCGGTACTTCTATATGTTTCCATCCTCTTCTGGCTGCAAAAGCGAGGATTTCCGTATTGATGAGGGCACCCTCAGAGCGTAGAGGAAGCGTGCTGAGCAGACTCTTGCGAAAAAGCTTATAGGCGCAGTTTATATCTCGAACCTTGACTCCGAGCATGGCACGTGCAAGCAGATTTCCGATTCTGGAGTTAGTTTTTCGAAACCATGGATCTCTTCTCAATTCACGAAAACCAATCACCATGTCGCATGTTTCAATGTGAAGAAGAAACTTTTGGAGGCCATCAAATCGAAATTGCCCGTCGGAATCGGTAAAGAAAACTAACTCATACTTTGCGGTCGAAAAGCCAGATCGGAGGGCGGCACCGTAACCTCGATTGCAATCATGGCGGATGATCTTGATTCGATCTACATAGTGGTCAGCCAGAGTTTGACAAACCGACGGCGTATCATCAGTGCTGCCATCATCTACAACAATGATTTCCCAATGTAACCTCAGAGATCCGAGATCGCGGACTGCTCTTTCAAGGGTAGACATTAGGTTACACTGCTCATTCAAAGCCGGCAAAACGACACTAAGAGATTGCACAATCAATAAGTTATAGTGGAAGTCATGATGATGAAAAGAATCCGGATGCTAGATATATTTACAAATAGAAGCATTCGATCAAGCCATTTATGGTCGTCATGGGGAAACCCATCATCGTTTAATGGTTTCACTGCCTGTGCTATAAATGAAGATTTACTAACTAACAACCGCTTTTTGCGGTTCACGCTACCTTAAGTCTGCGGCAATGCCTGTGCTTTCACGCTTTATAAACCAAATCACTTTTCTCCGGAAGAACGGAACACTCGTATTCTCCATGGAATTTCAATCATAGCAGAATGGGACTGATTTAATTCACATTTAATGACTCCTTCATGTAGACCTACACCACATTGTTTCGGATTAATATTAATAGTATATCTCGCTAATTCTATAACTCCCTGAATAGAATTTAGCTTTGTTTTAGTATTTTTTACACCTGATAAAAATGTATCTTGTGTTTTTAATGACACTTTTTCGAGCCCCGAAAAAGACTTGGGATTAAGAATCCTCAGGGATAGATCTTTATTGAGTGAATCCACGTTCGCCGAAACCAACCCGAAATCGACTATTGAAGGTTCAGAAAATAAAAGATCACTGTCATCAATTACCCCCGTCACATGTACGATTTGCGGCGATAAATTAGTATTAGCTATTTCATAAGCAATTTGTGTATCAAACACTTCGCCAGGGGAATATTTCGTAAAATCAAAATTAAGAGACACGTCGCTTGCGGTCTTTGGGCCTATGCTATTATCGCCGTCAATGCCTTGAAAGCACGAACATGCTCCTTTTATATTTATCACACGTATGGCACTATTATTCTCATTCCGTATCGGCATGTGAACCAACGTTTTTTGCACGCCAGATCTTACTTTCCCAATATCAATGACCTTGGCAACCCATACTTTTTCTCCGATATAAATTAAATGAGCCTTTTCTTTAGAATTATCAGGATATTGAAGTGTGGCTTTTGACAGTATATTGACAGGCAGGTCATTAGATTCTTTTTTTTGCTCACTCCGCCAATCATTAGAAGTTATCTCGATAGCTCGTGATGCATGTGCTTTCGAGCATAAATCAATAAACTGAGGAATTGATATTTTACGTCTCTTTGGAGGCACTCCATCAATAATTGATAACCCATCGGTGGCAGGTTCAACAATCAGTAACGTATTTACTAACCTAATATCAGAAATGCCCAAAAGCTCGATAACAAAGAGAGCGTCCTTCGACTTGGCATCAGTTATGTTCTCAAGCGTCAGAGCATCAAAACACTTGATGCTAATTTTCTTTTTTATCAAAGCATCCGTCACCCTATCTAATGGACTTGCTTGCGGCATGCCCTTTAGCAACAATAATATCTCTGAGTCGGAGGTGTGAATATCTTTTTTGAGAAGAATATAACAAATAGCTTGAGCTGATGAATCGTGAGGAAACACATTTACCTCAGACGCAGAGGCAGCAATAGCTAATTGAACTAGGCCTAGCAAGCACCCGCGCCGCGTGATGGTCCAGAGCACTGCTATAACACTCAATACATTAATGCTAGATAAATAGCTAATACTTTCCACGCTAATCTTTTATATTTACTTAATAACTATCATTTTTCGAGAATGCTGCGAACTGAGCGCAACATTTCTTCAGGGCTTTGTCCTGTAACGTAGGTTATTCCAAGATGCTCATCTTGTATTAACCATCCCGGCTCGAACTGAACCTCTCGTTTCTCATTTGGAACAGAAACCTCAATCTTCTTAATTGTAACTTTACTGCTATTCCTAAGGTTACCGCTAACGGTCATTTGACGCTCAACTGAAGAAGGGTAATTAAACTTAGCTTCGTTCAGATTGAAGTTATTTTCACATTTAAATATGTATTCAAATGAGACTGGCGTTACTTCCGGTCCGCATATATTTAACCTTTTAATTAATTTGTCCGGCATGAAATTAAACGTTGCCTTTGTCAAAGAAAGTTCTGAAGCCGAGCATTGATCCTCGAACGATATTTTTATATTTGAGGCAGATATATCTGGTTTAATTTCCAATTTGTATTTGAAATCAAGTTTTGGATTTGCAATAAGATTTTCAAATGTCTTTTTGTGATATATTTCCAGCAGAGGCAAAAATATCGACATACCCGAACCTAGACTTGGGTCGCCAGCTCCGAGCCAAGCAGGAAATGATTTTTCGATTTTGCAGTTTTTAACGGTGATTTTATTTCCATTTTCTATTATGCCCAGATCTAAACTATACCATCTGTCACCGTTATAAATAAACGTCATTTCCTTTACAACATGCTTTGTAGGATCAGACGTAACTCCCACTTGATAATTGCTGCAATTTACCCGAATCCACGAGGCGTCACCGTAGACAAAAGTAGTAACAAATTCATAGCTTGCGCTACTTTGATCTGACTTTTCCCCATTTGCAGCAGCAAACTCCTCATACTGACCAGTAATAGTCAACTGTTTACCAATTAGGGGAGAAAACGACGCTATAACGTCCTGCAATACAGCGATTTCTCCCTGAGTCTGAGAGAAACAAGGAACCATGTTTAATAACATTATAATATTCAATCCGAAAAGAAACGAACAGCGCTTTATCATGATGAACAATATATTGACAACTAAGATTGACAGGATGCGCTTACGGACAGGGCACACTTAATGTGATTGGACCATCAGTTGTTGGTGTACCATCAACGATTGGGACATCGCAAATTCGTTTATTTTTTGTTGTATATCCTGGCTCTTGGCAACTTCCTGAGACAACGGTATTGCATATAAACTTCGTAGTGATAGTACACCAATGCGGAAATACCTGCAGGCAGCAGGTTGACGGACCTTGGCTATCAACGCACTTTGCTCCATAACCAGATTGTAAATTTGTCATTGAATTACCCCTGCAATGATAAGATCCGATACACCAATCTTTTCCGTCTGGGTCTGAAGGGCATGCGACACTTGTGGGATCGTCTTGCCCACAGCGTGTGTCGTCAACAGTAGCATATTTGCAGTCTTCTGCATTTGACACCAACCGTAGGATTAAAACTGCAAAGACAATTATAAGGAAGAACGCAGATGCATTTCCCGAGATGTTTTTATTTATTAGTTGCATATATTTTTGTTGTTATTTAATTTAATTGGTGCGGTTGGTTGAAAGTGAAAATATCGGCTTAATACCAATCAGATCAGATGCTTTTATTGTCTGTGAAAGCCGGCCATTCTTCACGATATCCATATGATCCACTGAGTATTGATATTCAAGTGTCTCGTTATTTGTTTTGATACTACTATACGAACGCTGAATGATCTCACCTTTTTCACTATATTTATTTGTTGAAATGCAACCAGTCGAATTCGTTGTTCTTAATAGGTTTCCATTTTGGTCATAGGAAAACCTTCTCTCATGCTCATTTCCAGAATAATTGATTGTTTCCATTCGTGCTTTGCCAGCAAATATGCCAGATGTAAACCAACTCCGGATTTTAATTGTTTTATCTGCTGATTTGGAAATCTCTTCTCCTTTTAATGCGTCTATAAACCACATTTCTTCTTGATTAGCCTTGTTTTTTCTCCCAATTGAAGCATTAAAGCCTTTAACGGTTGAAGGTTTGATGTCATACGACCACTCTCCATCCGAGACAATGAACCTTGATGTCGGATCCCAAGCGATCTGGCGAGGCGGTTTCCCTGTATCGGCTACCGTGAGTTTGGGCTGCAATCCATCGGTCACAGTGTATTCGCAAGTTTTGATGATGCCGCTTTCGCCGCTGATCTTCCCCAAGCTCATATCCTTCCCGGCTACTACGTTTTTACCAAGAATCGATTGAATCCTCGGCTTTTCCGTCTGCTCTATACCGATATGTTTGTCTCCCAGCGCCAATCCTGTCACACTCCCCTTGAAATCCCGCTCGACCCGAACAACCACCTTGCCGTCGTAAGTTGCTTCCGTCGCCACCCCTGTTGCATCCCTGCTGATCAACAGAGTCTTCCCTTTCGGAGTTCCGATAGAGGTGATTTTGCCTTTCGTGTAGGTCAGCTTCCATCCGCAGGTTGCCCAGACGGTAATCGTATCTCCAGAAATCTCGCCTTTCCAGCCTTTGCCGCCGCCAAGGATTGTGGGTTTTTTGGCGTCACGATAAAATGGCATCGTATAACCATCCGGTTCGATCATTTCAAAGCTGTTTTCTCCAGTCTGAACTAGATTTGAGTCAAACAAAGGCAATATCCATCCGTAGCCCAGATAGGGAGATCCCCATCCCCTGTCAGATTGAAATCCGATAACCAGCGGGATAACCAAGTCTTCTCCCAAATCCAAATCCCCGATTTTGTCCCAGTAGCTGACATAGCCGTATTCGTTCACCCCATCGAAGTGATCTTTTGGAACCCTCCAATTGACCCCGCACCCAAAGCTTTGGAGCGGGAGCAATGCAGCCATTGCAACCACTTTGAAGGCTCCAGAAAGAATGGAGGTCGGGCGCAGCATGGAGATCAAAGGCGATCAGGACTCAATTGTAGGGCCTGGCGTTGGTGGAGGAGGCGTAGGTGTGCAACCGTCGCTTGACATCACACGCTGCCGTTGCTGCGTATGACCGGTTTCCTCTTTGACCTGTGCGGCGTATGCCGCGACCACAAATGCACCGGCCATCAGAAATACAGCCAATAACTGAAAGGTTTTGCTGTTTTTAGGAATGAAATTCATATCACGACTGATTGAGCGGGAATTTCCAAAGACCGTCAACGAAAATATTGAAAAGAATTTGTTGCATTGCTCCACGCTCGTTCAAACGCCTTATGTTCAGTGTGATACTCATTTCATCATGAATAGGTTTATGCGGATGGAATTACTTGGCTGATTCGAAGGATTTCAAAGTTTTTGAAAAATACAGCCACGCTCCGGCGAGAAAAAGCAGGCCCGCCCTGCCCAAAGACAACCAGGTTTTCACTGCCGAGGGTTCGCCGGAACCAAAACACCCGCAATCCACCGAAAGCCCCCGAGCGATTGCCTGACCAAGGATGACACCGAAGACAATGGCAAGGGCAGTGATGCCGAGCGAGGCCGTTCGTGCCTTCCAGCCGACAATGAGCATGAAACCCAGCAGGACTTCCAAGGGCGGGAGACCGAGTGCAATGATGCTGATGAAATGGGCCGGTAGAATCTTGAAGGTGGCGATGCTGTCGGCGAACGCTTGGGGATTCCCGATTTTCGTGATTCCTGCATAGAGGAAAAGGCCACCCAAGACGACTCGAAGGAGAAGCAGAAACCAGCGGTTTTCAAGGCATCTTCTCATTGAGCGGATTCCTCCGGTTTCTTTGCGCCTGTCCATGCGCCCCACCCGCCTTCAAAGAGGGCAAGATTCGTGTATCCGAGAGTAGCCAGAGATTTTTTGAGAAGCCTCGAATCCTCGCATGATGCGCCAGAACAGTAGATGGCAATCGGCTGGGAACGATCAGCCTCCAGTTTGTCCTTCAATGCAGCGTATCCCTTTTCAAAGTCGTCTCGTGGCAGACTGAGGGCACCAGGGACATGCCCCAGACGATGGAAGATTTCCGGTCGGGCATCGAGGATCAAGCCTCGCTTGTTCTCCACGTAGGAGGAAAATTCATCCAGGGAGAGTTTTTCCGGCAGATGAACCGCAGGAGCGGGAGCAGGGGGCGCTTCTTTTGACGCAATCCGCTGAACGGAATCCTGCAAGCGTTCGGCCTTGTCTTTATAGACGAGGGGAAGCGGGGTGTCCCGGAGCTGATTGATCAAGATTCCTGTTACCAGTGAGACACTGGCAGCAAGGAATAGGAACATGAGATCCGCTTTGAAGATCGCTCCTTGAGCGGTCAGCAGTTGTCGTATCGAAAACTTCACAGCCCGCTTGGTAGAGCGTGGCGGCGGCCGGGGCAAGAAATTATCGCGTATTCGCAAAAATCCGCCTCGCAGAAAATCTGGCTGGAGGCAGATTTAGTGCGTTGGCAACATTCGTCGCCGGCCACACTGGCAACCCGGCGGAATACTTTTGTGACCTTTCCCGCTACAAACCTTTTGTCAGGTCTGTCCAGTCACACTGCAATGCCCGTTGAAGTCGCGCAGCAATCGCAACGGAGGGCGTCTTTTGACAAGCCTCCAAATCCTGATAGTAGCGCGTGTGGACCCGTGCCAGCTCCGAAACTTTGGCTTGGGTCATACCCTTCTCATGGCGGATTCGTTTTAGGTTATTTCCGAACATGGAGTAACTTATGTGCGCAAGCTGGTTGCGCACGTGTTTTTTTCGGTTTTGTCGTAGTCCGTTCATGCAACTCATTGCGCGACAGGGAATCCGAGCGCAAGAACTTGGCCCCCCGAGCGAGCGCCGACTCCAACCGGAATGAAGTCTCTCAAAAGGTAACCAACGACCAGGCGGATCGAAGCCGACCGTTCACTTGGTTCCGATCCACTCAGCCGGGGGCTCAGATTTGCCCGCGATTGCGAATTCGATATTCCAATGCCTGCCTGCTCACGCGAAACTTCGTCGCTGCCTCTTTCATCGGTCCTTCATTATCTATGTCGAATTGCTTCCCCCGCAATATCTCATCGATAAAAGCGAGAGGCATCAGCAGCTCCGAGGCAAACTGATTGGCTTCAATTTCAATTTTCTCCGTTCCGGTCGCCGAATTTTGATCGCGCATCAGCGCCGGAAAGCTCTTATCGACGTGAACAGTGCTCGTGATCATTTCGCTGTGGAGTTCGAGATGCCCAAGCTCGTGCGCGATCGTGAATCGCTGCCGGTTCGGATGATGAAGCGAGTTGACCTCGAGCTTGGCACCGAATTTAAATGCATATAGCATGACATTGAAATGAGCAAAAAAGAGAGGGTGCAGATCACGGCTGACACGATCGACAATTTCATTAAGGAAAGGGACGATTTTCAATTGGAGGTCGATATCTTGAATATGTGTCGATTGAAAAGGTTGGAGGTAAAACACGCAGGAACCTACCAAGATCCAACTCTGGGGAAGGATCGGCAATTTGACATTCGGGCGAAAATTCCAGCGAAAAATGGCTCGCAAGTAATGCTGGCTATCGAGTGCAAGAATCTTTCTTGCGCGCTTCTGGTTAGCAGGATGCCAAGGGAGATGGAGGAGGCGTTTCATGAAATCTTGGTGTTCACTTGGAGCGCTACGGCGACAAGCGCTCGTAGGATTCTTCGCGATGGCGATAACCACAGTCATTATATTCGAGGGGAAATGGTTGGAAAATCTGTAGTTCGATTCCCCCCAAAAGGGTCCGACCAATCAAACGATGTCTACGATGGCTGGTCTCAAGCGGTTCAGTCAGCAGCATCGTTTTTATGGGAGGAATCTCCAAAGATCAGGGCGGATCAAGGCCAACAGCGTGGTGCCGCAGTAGTTCCATTTCTGATTGTGGCAGACGGCTCTCTGTGGGTTGTGGATTACGATAAAACCGGAGCTCGAATAGGCCCCTCCATGATGGTTGACCATTGCGAGGTATTTATTGGGAAACAGATCTGCTCCAACAGACCTGTGGAATATGGCCATCAGTGGAACTACACGATGAGTCATTTGGAAATATTCACAAAAACCGGATTTCAAAAGTTCATGAATACGGACCTTTCAGAATGGGCAAATCGCCTAGTGATGCCGGTAATCCAAGGCAGAGTCTAGCAAGCTCGAACGAGGCGAGCAGTATAAAGATTGTCGATAAACTCCGACCGGATGTCGCCGCAGATGAGATACGTGACTGGAAGTCGATTCGGGGCCGTCTTCAATTCGGCGGGATGTAAAATTTTGATCGAGGATCATTGTACTCGGCTTCCGAAGGGGCCGGCGGCTCACCACCATCGAGCGTGGCGAAGACCTCCGTCGCCTCCCGCGCGCTCATCTGGCCCTTTTCGACCAAACCAAGAATCCTCGAAAGCTGATCCTTGAATTCGTCACCGACGCGGCGGCCCGACATGGTGGCGTCGAGCGCACCTCTGACTGCGCGCTTTTCCCAGTAATTTTTCTCGATGGTTTGAACCGTGTCGCCCGACCAGGCCACGACATCCTGCAGCGTGTGGTTCCCGCAGTTGCAAAGGTGGGTAATCCAACTGTGGCGCATGGCGTGGGGGAAAATATCTGGCCGGTCCTGTCGGCGCATGAAGGAGTCGAAAGCGGTGTTCCAGTTATACAGCCCGCAGGAGGCGCGTCCGCGCGAAAGGAGGCAAAAAGTCTGGCGCATCCCCTTGAAGCAACGGAGGAACTCCTCGAATTCCGGATCAATGGGAATATGGCGGGTTTCGCCATCCTTGCTCTTCCAAAGGTGTTGTTCTCCATTGGGAAGCGTCTGCATTTCCTCTCCGGGGACGGTCAGAATGCCATCCTGAAGCTTGAACCAAGCGGGGCGGGAATGGGTGATTTCCCCCGCTCTCATGCCCGCGTGGAAACCGCACAAAAGAATAAATTTGAGGTCGTTGTTGGAAGCTTTCGAGATGAGTGCCTGATACTCCTCCCAGGGAACTTTTACGAGGCGGGCCTCAGGCTTTGAGCCCGGAGCAAAAGTGACCCGGCCGGGCAGGCAGCGGATGTGGTCAAGGAATGCCTGGATCGTACGGATTTTTGTCCTCGCCGACGCCTCGGAGCCTTTCCAGCAAAGCCCGAGCTTCGGCACCATGATGAGCTTTTTTGGCTTTATCTCGGCGCTCTCGTATTTCTTTTTCTCCGCGTCGGTGAGACGGCGGTGATTTCGAACCAGGTTGTAGTAATCCTGCAGGTGTTTGAGCAGAAGCTTGCCTGGAGATGAAACGCCCGACCATTTGGCGAATACCCGGACGCAGCTGGCGGTTTTGTCCGCAGTCCCCGGCCGGAAGGATTTCAACGGGCGACCGGCGAGGTGGGGCGGCCGGGGTTTGTCTGTGTTCTGCTTGTCGCGGCAGTAATCGCGGATCTCCTTCTCCCAATTTCCGGCTTTTTTCTTTCCGGGGGGCGGCGCGTCCCGGAGCGCCCGCGCCCTGACGACCGCCTCCGCAGAGTTGGACGTACGCAGGTTCACTTTGTATTGAACACGCTCGAAGGTGTAGGCGAGCCAGTAGGTGCGGCCGTGCATCTTGATTCCGGCGAGGTCGGCGGTATTGGGCTTGGAGGGCATGATCTTCAGGAAATTGTTCTAAATATTTTGTTCTAAATAGAATATTTCTCACTAGGTGAATGTCAACCAGTAAAAAATTGTTGCTTTTGTTATATGCTGATATATAGTTAGATATAAATCATTACTTGTCTGACTACGGATCAGAAGGTTCCGCGTTCGAGTCGCGGCGGCTGCACTTTCTCTGACAACAACTTACAGAGAATTCAAAGGGCAGGTGTGCTAACGCAAGTGTGCTAAAAAGACCCTGGAATCGCCCGTTTCTCTCCCTCCCGCTGGCCTGCTGAACCGTGGCCCTGTGCGCGTAGGACGCCCGTAAAATGGTTTTTCGGGTCGCCCTGTGTCCTGCCCCTTGGAAAAAATATCGGGCTCCCTGCTGCCTCCCAGACGGGTGCGGGTGACGACCAACTTTCGGGCCTCCTCCGGAATTCTCCACACCCCTCTGCCAAAAAAATCAGCGAGAGTGCCTGTGGCCTCTCCCTGAAATTCAACCTGGCTGGCACGCATTTTCCCTCCATGTCTTCCGTCCGCGCATATTTCGGATCAACTGGAAATGCCTGAAGAATGGTTTTTTCCGGCCGTCCTGTGCCCAGCCCCTTGGAAAAGCCATCGCGTTCCGTACTGCCCCCCCAGACCAGCGCGCGCAACGCCAGCTTTCGACCTCCACTGAATTTTTTTGCCCCGCTCTGCCAGAAAACCAGCGAGTGGGCCTGCCTCTGGCCCAGAAATTCAAACTGGCCGCCACGTAGTTTTTGAAGTTTGTCAATCATCCGCCAAGTGCTCGTGTGCCTCGCATATCTCGGATCAACTGGAAGAGCGGGTTGAGCTGGGATTGGCGCGGTCAGGCTTCCACATGCACAATTTCAGCCCAAACAACGCACATATTTACATTTTTGGTCATAAATATACGCCTTGTGATCCGCTCTCATATTAAAAAGCGAGCACAACCATAAACGCAGTTTATATTTGTGAAACAAGCACCCTGCCTCGTTAACGAAGTTAAGGCGTAGGGTGTCCATTTGTCAATTATCTAGCTGACCGTGGAATAAGAATGCCGTGCCTATGTATGAACATGTAACACAGTAAATGAGCCCCGCCATTATCAGCAACAGTTGAACCAGCTAACACAAAGAAAAAAAAGAGATAGCAAAACCACCCCTTAATACTCTTATAGTATCGCCGATATATTAGTGTCGCATTTTCGGCAAGAACTAAAGCAGCTAACTCATTGGAAACATGAGCAAGAAAACCATCTCTCCTATAATCATATAGTATCGCCGAATTATTGGCATTTATTATGAGGGGAACTATCAGCAGTATTTGTATATCACAACATCAACAATGGGGCAGCCCATTCTCATATAGAAAGTTTGAGTGATCGGGCGTTGGGGCCAGATTTACAATTAGAAGCCCGTCATGGCGCCACTACAATCGGCGAGGGGGGATAATGACCCTGAACCAAATAAAACCTCACCTGGGCGATCCTGAGCGCAAAGAATGGGTGTTGTGTAATGATTGTAAGGCGGCCCAGCGTGGAAGGCGTTCAGAAAAAAGTTTAATATTCATTCACACAACTGACTATTTCACAGTTGAAAGAAAGCTTTCGGCTTCACATACGGACCGTATTGGTTTGTTCCCGTACTACTAGGAATCAGTAGAATTATAAAACCAAGGACAGGAATAAAGGCAATAGGCGCGAGCCAGCCAGAAACATTCGCATCATGCAACCGTTTTGCTGCTGTTATGACGAGCAGATATGCCCATACAATTATAAGGATACTGCCCAAGACAGTGGACGAAAGAATTTTATCTAGTGGGGCCAATATAAGACAAGGGACAAGGAAATTCCCTACACATCTATTCCACCATGACCATCTACAGATGCGTCCAATGGGAAGGAAATACGCAAGGAATGGATTTATGGGCTTACGGGCTGCCACTTCTGTGTGTGAAGGAACGGAGGTAGCAAATGAAGATGCAGGCGGCAACGGAGGAGGGGAGATTGTTTTTGCTGGGAGAGATGGTTTGTAAGTTATTCCAGGGATCTCCTTCAATGTAACCCACGAGTCGAGCCCAGGCATCCACGCTAAGCAGTCCAACGATAATAACCCAGCACGAAGCAAAGAGTTTACATCGTCTATATCAATTTCTTTGGGATCTTTATCCGGCTCCTTGATATGAATGTACATATATGTTGGTTGACTTAAACAAATGAAATCCGAGAACACAGATGGGTTCAAGTAGAAAATGGCGGAAGACTTCGTGAGCTTGACACAGAAATGTATTTCTTGTACGGTGAGAAGTGAAAATGAGAGCATTTCTATACATATTCATAATATTTGCGGAAAAGAATTAAGGATACACAGCAGGAACCAATAATATTCCGCGATCATAACACAGCATGAAGTTCAACAAACGCTTTACCGCTATCTAACATGATCATTCATATTAAAGACGGGAATCAACCTATCAGGGAGCTGACTATTGAAAATGCTAATCAGGAACTTCTAGAAGGAAAAATATCGACGGATGCAATAGCTTGGAGGATTGGATTGGAGAACTGGGTGCCAATATTGGTTTTACCAGATATTCAACCTTCGCGTCAGTGCTCTGCGATCCATGTCAAAGACGGATACCAGGCAGAGAAGGAAATGACACTTGGGCAGGTGAATGCAGAATTGCAGGCAGGGAAACTCTCCCAGGATGCGATTGCCTGGAGAGACGGCTTAGCTGACTGGGTTCCGCTGCTGTCTCTCCCAGAGATACAACGTCCTACACCGCCGCCGCTGCCTGGAAAAGAGCCGCAACCAGAAACAGCCCCTTCATTGCCTGAGAATCTAGCAACTCCACTTCAATGGAAATTCCGCCTTCAAGGGAAATTTGGATGGATCATTCTCCTGTGCTTCGTTGCGTTGAGCTTTTTAGTCCTTGCGGTGCTTCCTTTTCTTTCAGCGAAAAGACCCACTTCAACTTCCGGCACCCCCAAAACGCCAGCGACCAGCACCGGAAAGCTGGATGTTGATGAATCCCATCTTGGAGAAATGAATGCGAATGGCCATGACGTTGCACAGGAAGACAAAAAGTCAGTAGAATGGTTTCGCAAAGCCGCAGAGCAGGGGGATGCCGAGGCTCAATTCAATCTGGGCCTAATGTATGAAAATGGCAATGGTGTGCCAAAGGATGACGCCAAAGCAGTAGAGTGGTATCGTAAAGCAGCGGAGCAAAGTTATGCCGAGGCGCAAAACTGGCTTGGCCTGATTTATTATAATGGTAACTGCGGCATGCCAAACCCGTCTTCTACAGTTTGGAGGGTCACAAAAAGTAAGGATCCTTTATTGATGCGGGTTTGCGGGCGGGCGGCGGCGTCCGAGTCGAAAATGTAGTGCAACTTCTGCTGGCC
>Ga0118677_10008935_pt1 | contig 15860 bp, 12 predicted proteins | sample AliMusrvi5mmetaG_FD_86154 | JGI IMG/M metagenome (GOLD analysis project Ga0118677, IMG submission 86154) | reverse complement strand
GTTGCCGCTCGTGCGGCAGGCTTCGCCACTAGCCAGAAGGCTCGCCGCTGTTGTAAACCGAATCGGGTTCACTCTCGTTTGGGACCGCAGGTCCGCCTCCGGCTGCTCCCCACCCCGTCTCACGACGACGCAGTTGCCTTCGGCTGCTATCCCGTTGCTCGTCTCGGGACGACTCAGACTTTCACTGGTTGATTTCATGTATGTGCGTTCGCACTGGCTGCCGCGTCTCGCGGCAGGCCGTGACAGCGTGCCTCTGGCCGCTGCGCCCATGCAAAGCGAATACAGCACGCGCCCAGCCCGGCGCATTCTCCAAGCATGGGCAGCCACTTGGCACGCGCCGCGAGACGCGGCACGCACGGCCTGCGGCCGGAGGCACGCAGCCACGTGGCGTGGGTTGCTGCCGCCTGTCGTCACGCCTGCCTGTTGGCGGGCTGGTGAGCAGCGCCACCCCGGCGGGCAGGCTCGTCAAATTCCAAGCATCCCGAGGATGTTTCGTGACGATTTCGCCAAAACAAGGGGATTTTTTCCTTCATTTGCCCCTGGCTTGACGCGCCATGCCCACGGGTGACCCGGGCGCGTGGCAGGAAGCGCGTGGAGGGATGGCGACATCGGCGGAGACGGTGGAACGTGAGCACGGCACTGTTAAGCGGCATGCATCCTCGGGCGATTCGGCGCTTTGTGATTGTCGAAGTGGCCGGATCGGCTACAACCGCGCGGCGATGGTGAATGAATCTTCAAAGTGGCATCGAATTGCGCAGGTCTTGGCGTGGCTGGGGGGCGTGCTGATGGCCCTGACGCCGTTTGTGCGGGGTTGGTCGATCACGCTGGGTGCCATCACGTGCCCGGTGCGGGTGTGGCCGGGCAATTGCATTGTCGAATGGATCGTCGCCGGGGCGTTGGTGATGGTGGGTGGAAGTTGCGGCGGCTACGGATGGGAGCATCGTGCTGGGGGCCGCTGGGGGCCGCTGTTTTTGATGGGTTTCGGGCTGGTCGGTTGTGTGGGCTGGTTGGGGCAAGCGGTTTATTGGGTGGTGCTGGCTGTGTTGCTAGGCGCGGTGGTGATTTCGGTGCTGCGCAGGATAGGGTATAACTGGCGGGCCAAGGTGCGTGCGCCTGCCGTCGGCTGGAACGGGCTGCTGTGGGGCTTGGTGTTGGTGTTGGCGGTGGCGAGTGATTGCATCATGTTAGAGCAAGTCAAAGGCGGCGCGGCTGCCGTATGGGGGTTTGTGTTAGCCCGGTGTCTAACCCAGTTGGTGATCGTGGCATTGGCTTGGTTTGGGTTGCAGCAATTCGTGCGTTACTCGCCGCCGGGCACACGCTGGCTCGGCGGGGTGGCCGTTGGGCTGGCGCTGGTGGCACTCGGCGCGGAGATCGGCATGCGCAAACTCTGGGGCAAAGGCTTGGTCCTGTTTTTTGGCGAACTGACGGTCGGTGGCAAATTCGATCTGTTGCGGGTGCTGCAAGGTGGCGGCGTCCGCATCACGTTGCCCGGCTGCTTGGCGGTGGCGGGGGTGGTGGCGCTCGTCAGCGGGATTGTACACGGCACGGCATGGCTGTCGCAGCGGTTAGGCTTGCGGTTGCGGCCTGGCGGATTGTTGTGGCTCGCCTTGGGTGCCTGGCTGTTGTTGCTGGTGGAGCAATCGTCGGAAGCGCGGTGGAACGGGCGGGTCGGGCGCTGGTGGCAACGTCGCAGCTGCATGATTCATTTATGCTCTGGAGTCGTTGCGCCGGGTCTCGCTTCCTATAATGTACGATTTCGTGAGCCACTGCGGCCACGAGACCTCAGCATCAGTCGGCGACCCGATGTGTACTGGTTCATTGTGGAAACCCTGCGTGGCGATGGAGTCCGGCCTGAGATCATGCCATTTGTCAGCCAGTGGCGCGATCACGAGTGCCAGCCGATCCGCGAAACCCGATCCGCTGCCAACGCCACTCATCTCTCGTGGTTTGCCATGCTGAGTGGAAAACCACCCCTGTTTTGGGATACCGAACGCCGGGCCCAGCGACCGGCACCATTGCTAGAAGCCTTGCATGCTGCCGGCTATCGCAACGAAGTGCGCTCCTCGGCCATTTTCAACTACGCGGAGATGGACACGACCAACTTTGGTCACGGCGAAGCCACCGATGTGCTACTGAGCCTCAACTCGGAGAACCACGAATGGCCAGAGGGCATCAGCGAGCGCGACGTGCACGTTCTGGATCTGTGGCGCAATGCGGTGCTGGCCAGGCCCGCAGGCAGCACCCTCCGCTTGGTGGCCGTGGAGTCCCCGCATTATCCATATAACTGGGCGGCAAACTTCGCCCCGCCCTTTGCGGATTTTGCCCAATCATCGTGGTTTCCGATGCACCCCAGCCCGCAAGATGTCGTGCAAGTCAGACACCGCTATTGGAACTCACTGGCTTGGGTTGACCAGCTCCTCGGACAATATATCGGGTTTCTCAAAGCGCATGACCGCTATGACGACTCTGTGATCATCGTCACCGGAGATCATGGTGAGGAGCTTCAGGAGCACGGGGTTTGGTTTCATACATCCGGCCTAACTACCGAGGAAACCGTGGTGCCCATCCTCGTTAAATGGCCAAAGGCGTTAGGCAGGGGCCAGCCTGTGGCACAAGCTAGCCATCTGGACATCATGCCCTCCATCATGGATGTGTTAGGCTGCCCGCAAGCCCAGTGGAACGGCTTGGCCGGCCACTCGCTGCTCCAAGACGGCTACCCCACCACTCTGGTCATGAGCCACTATGCTTCGCAAAACGGCGAGGGCATGCTGTGGCGCCGCAACGGCTTCGAGGCCGCCTTCGCTTGGGAAAAAATCTGGGTGCCCGGTCTGCCCACTCGCATTTGGCTGGAGCGCATCACCGGACCGAATGGCACCATCCCAGTGGACACGCCTGCTGCTGCCACCGCCGCCTTGCACGAGTATTTTCCCGATGCGATCGAGCGCTGGTTTTCCCAGTTCGAGTGAGCGCCGATGTGCCAGTGATGCCTTTTGGGCGTTTCAAGGAATCCAGCTTCAGTGTTAGGGCGCAAGCGGATTGACGGCACGCACGCGAAAAAACCGGCTCGGTGAGTACGGGTGCGGGAATGCCTCGGTGGTGGACGTGCCTGCCGGAGCGATCAGCCCGAGGCCGCTATCGAACCAAGACTTCAGATCAAGGCTTTGCTCGATGACATAGTTGCGGGTCATCACCGAGCGCCATGTGAGAGTGGTGGCCGTGCCGCCCGGCGCGGTGGTATAACTGGTGATGGCCAGCACGCTGGCCGGATCGTTAGGGTCGGTGCCAGCCAAATACTCCTGAAGATTTGTCGCGCCATCGCCGTCCGTGTCATCGTTAGGGCCAAAGCTCAGCGTTCCAAAATGGGTCAGCTCCCAGGCGTCAGGCAGTCCGTCGCCATCGCTGTCCAAGCCGGGAAGCAGCTCATCAGTTTGGACGAGAGCCGAGGCGTTGTTGAGGGAAATCCAGCCACAATTGGCGCTGTAAACGGAGCCGCCGAACTTGCCGGTCAAGAGGTCCACATGCGGATCGCCGTTGTTCTCAAAGTTGAGCCAACCGATGTTGGCCGCGTAGGCATAGCCGCGCAGCTTGCCATCGGCGGTCAGATTGACGCCAAAATCACTGGCGCTATGGTTCTGGTATTGAATGCCGTTGACGGGTGTACCGCTGCCCAGATTGATCCAACCGAAGTTGGCCGAGTATATCCAACCGGAACATACGTAAGAACCAATCGCCGCGCCGTGGGTCGCATCAGCGTGCCAGTCGAGCCACCCGGCATTGGCGGCGTAAGCGAATTTGTTTACCGTGTTGATGGTGGTGGCCGCCTCGGCATGCCACCCGACGACCACGGTCGCTAGCAGAAATGGGACGGACGGATTCATGGGGTGAGCGGAGCACAATCACTGGCAGACCCCGGTGGCGGGATTGCATGTGCCGATCGAGCAGTTGACCGGGTTGGTTCCGATGCAGACGCCGGACTGGCAAACGTCAACCTGGGTGCAGGCATTGCCATCATTGCAAGCGGTGCCGTTGGCTTTTGGCGTGTGCGTGCAGACGCCGGACTGGCAAACGTCGTTGGTGCAAGGGTTGCCATCGTCACATTGGACGGAGGTGGTGCATTCGGCAGGCACACATGTGATACCATCGCCGATATAACCCGGCGTGCAGATACAGACGCGCGAACCGATGGTGTTCGTGCAGGTTGCATTCACCGAGCAACCGCCATTGTTGGTCGCGCACTCGTCAATATCACTGCAGACGCTTGGAGAGCCTGCGCAGGAAAACCCGGGTTGGACCTTGCAAGTGGCTGAGCAACCGTCGCCATTGATGGTGTTGCCATCATCACACTCTTCGCCGGGTTCGAGGATACCATTGCCGCACACCGCAGCACAAGAAAGTCCCTCATCGACTTTGCCATCGCAGTTATTGTCCAAGCCATCGCAAATTTCTGCGGATGGCTGGTAGGTCTGCACGCATACTAGGACGCCATTGATGCAGGCGGTGGTGCCTGCGGCGCAGGCTCCTAACAATCCGGTATTACAAGACAAGCCGCCGCCACTGTTGCAATGGAGAACACCGCCGCAGCCGTCTGCTATCGTACCGCAGGTCACTTCCTGCGCGGCACAGGTCGTCGGCACGCATGGAGGATTGCAGTTGAGTACGCCGCCACAACCGTCACTGATGCTACCCGAGTTAACGCCTTGTGCGGCACAGGTGGTCGGCACGCATGGAGGATTGCAGTTGAGCACGCCGCCACAACCGTCGGCAATAACGCCCGAATTGACCTCTTGCGCGGCGCAGGTCGTCGGCACGCATGGAGGATTGCAGTTGAGCACGCCGCCACAACCGTCAGCGATAACGCCCGAATTGACCTCTTGCGCGGCGCAGGTCGTCGGCACGCATGGAGGATTGCAGTTGAGCACGCCGCCACAACCGTCGGCAATAACGCCCGAATTGATGCCTTGCGCGGCACAGGTCGTCGGGACGCATGGAGGATTGCAATTGGGAATGGGGGTATGCACGCAAGCACCCGTCACGCAGGTGTCAGTCGTGCAGGCATCGTTATCATTGCACTGCGCGGCAGTGGTGCAACCCGCGTTGTTGCAACCGACGATGGGCAGGTGCAAACAACTGCCGCCCTGACAAATGTCGGTGGTGCAAGCGTTGCCATCGTCGCAGTCCGCTGCGCTCAGACAACCGGCAGCCTGCATGCCGCAGCCGAAGTTAGCCCAAGCATTGGAATTGACGAACGCGGTGCCGGGCGAAAGCAGGATCTGGCCATAGTTGTTTCCGGCAGCTATCGCATAATCCGTAACCGTGTTGCTACAGGCGTTGTTGCGAATGACTAGATTGCCCGTGCCATTGATCTGAAACCCCTGCCCGTTGTTTTGGTTAGACGAATTCCCGTCCACACGGTTGCCGGTACCCGTTGTCAGCAATCCAGCCTGACCGGCACCAGCACCATTGCCGGAACTGGTATTGTCAGTCGCCTGGCAGTTCGACGCGATGACGATCCCGCTGTTGGCATTGGCCTGCGCGACACACCGGAAGACCGTGCCGCCATTGCCTAACACCAAGCCCCGCCCACCGTTACCCGCCGCCGTGCACAACGTCACCAGCGAGGCGGATCCCACGCTGGCTCCATCGCTAGCATTGTTAGAAATGACTAATCCCTCCAGCCGGCATTGCGCGGCCAGGGACAAATCCACTCCGGCACCGCTGCAATCGCGCACGCTGCCGTTGGCCACCGCCACCCCTTGCACACCCGCCACTGCGGACAAGCCAACCTGGCAATTCACAATCGAGAAGCCGCGCAAATCAATGGTCACCCCGCTGGCCTGCACAACGATGCCGTTCTGAGAGCCGCCACCGTTGAGGTTGGCCGTCAAATAGTAGGAACCTGCCGATGTGATGACATAGCCGGCATTTTCGATAAGGGCGCGCGGCTCCATTTGCTGCAGCGTCTTCATCATAGGTGCCGGCGCTCCGGGCGGTGCCAGTGGCCCTTGAGCCGACAGTGGCTGGGCCAAAAGCATCAATCCAAGCATGGGCACTCCCCATGAGATCGCAGATAAGATTTTCATAAGCTGGCGGCGTCAGCGCGATTCGAGCGAAATCTGCGGGCATTGCAAGAAATATTTTCCCGAATTTCATGAAGGCCGCCGGGACCGAGGCGGCGGAGATCAAGATAGACGTGGCGGCTGGGGCATCGGGTGGCGGTGGCTGGCCCGCAACAGGTAAACAGCAGCTGCCAAAAGCAACAGCGCCCGCCCGAAGGCGAACGGCACCGACTCCAGCATCTGCTTGGCCGGGCCATCACCAAGAAATTCCACCTTGAGGCAACCACAGGAAATCTGCAGGCCCCTCCCCCATGCCTGACCGGTGGCCAACACAAAGACGCTGCAAAGGATGGACGTCCACAACAAGGCAGCGCGGCGCAGTCCACCCGCCACCAGCAGGATCCCACACAGCAACTCCAGCCACGGCACCACCGTCACCGCCAGCCGCACTAACGGCTCAGAGAGCGGCAATTTGTAGGCGGCCAGATGCGCATGGAATTCCTGAAGATTGGCGATCTTGCCCAGAGCCGCCCATAGCAGGATGACTGCTAACAACCAGCGCAACCCCACCTTGAGGTCGAATTCCACCTCGATCTTCATGGGGCGGGCGAAGCCGGGGTTGTCTGGGCCAGGGTGTATTCGGCAAAGCCGCCGGGCATCTCGCTGATGCTGCGAAAGCCACCCACCGCTGCGAGTTGGCGGGCCAAGTGCTGCGAGGCGCCGCATGTGTTGGCACCGCAATAAATCACCAGCGCGCTGTCCTTGGGCAAACCAGTGGCAAACGCCTGCAACTCAGGCAAAGGCGCATTCGACGGCAAACAAACCGCCCCAGGGATATGCCCCAAGTCAAACGCCACCTTGGGGCGCGCATCCACCAATACGATGGCTTTCGCCTCTAACAACCCGCGGACCTGTGGCCAAGTCAGCCTGGGCACCTCGGTTTGGGCCACCGCTGGCATCGGATGGGCCGGGGCTGGTTGCGCAACACTGCCAGCCGCCCCCTCCAGCGTCATCGACACCGTTTCGTTAAAAACCCCCGGATGCACCAGTCCTGGTTTCGCCACCGCCACGTCGGAAACGGCACCTGCGACGGCCACCGCCCCGGCTGGAGTCGGCGGCGGCGGGCGCACTCCAAGCGGACTGAGCCCGTTGTAGAAGACACCGAAGACAAGCGCGGCGGCGAAAATGCAGGCGGCCTGCAACCACAGCCGGGCGTCGGTGGCAATGGCCGGATCATGGGGTTGGTCGGGAGGTGGGTTCATTTGGCGGAAAGCAGTTTTTCGATTTCGGCCTCGACGAAGGCCATCGGCTTGGCACCGATCAACAACAAGCCGGTCACATGGCCCCCGGTGGCGCGCCCCAGCACAAACGTCGGAGTGCCGGTGATGCCAGCCGTTGCTGCATCCTGCTTGTCGCGGCCGATGGCAGCCGCAAAGCGCTTGGCCTCCAAGCAGGTGGCGAAGGCTTTGGCGTCGAGTTTCAATTCCCCGGCAGCTTGGACAAAGTCAGCCTGTGAAAGTGCCTCTGGATTGGCAAACAGGCGCTCTCGCATCTCCCAGAACTGTTTCTGCTCGCCGGCACACAGAGCGGCGTTGGCAGCCGGTTCCGAGTTGGGATGAAACGCCAGCGGCAGACACCGGCTCACTAACCGCACCTTGCCGGTTTCCACATATTTTTTCCGAACGGCACCTAACATCTCGTCGTTAGCGCGCTTGCAGAAGGGACATTGAAAATCAGTGAACTCGACCAACACCACCGGTGCCGCTGGCTCACCGAGCGACGGGCTCTCGCCCAGCGGCACGGTGACCGTGCGCGGCGGTTCCGGCACGGCGGGCTTGGCGGCTCCAGACGGCTTTTGCACCAGAGCCCGCATTTCGCGCAACTCCCGCAAAATCGCCTCAGCCTGATTGCCGTTGATTGCCTCAGCGCCAGCTCCCGCAGCTTTCCCGGCGAGGGCGGGCTTGATCGGCGTGTCCCCCGCTGCTTGCCAACCGCGGCCCGTGCCATCGTGAAACCACACCCGCAAGAAAGGGCTTTTGGCAGCGAGCACCCGAGCGGTATCCAGAAGCGGCATGCCCGCTGCGGTATCACCCAGGCGCGTTTGATAGAGACCGTCCCGCACCGCGAGTTGCCAAGTGGCCACTGGATGATGACTGGTGCCAACCTGCGGAAAATCGCCCGATGCCCACAAAATCTCCCCGCTGGTGTCGTGGATGCTGAACACGAAAAAACCGTTGCCGTTGAAGGGCCTTCCGTCCACCGCGATGCGCCCGGCATAGTTCAGCACTTGGCCCGGAGCCGTTGCCGCCCCGGTCCACGCAAGGACCACTACGAGAAGAAAGCAACGGTTGAGGCGGCTCATGGCACGCGACTGTTACCACGATCCAGGCCATCGCGCAAGCGGGCGGTTTGGCGGATTTTACTGACGAAACGCATCGCCCGGGCTTCGCTCCGAGACGGCTCCAAAGCCGCACATCTCCCAAGCGAGGCAGCACCTCAGACGCAAGACTCAGAATCCGCGACTCCCTGGCCACCACGCAGATGATGTGCAAGGCGGCATGATTCTACGGGCAAATGATTTTGAGTCTTGGAAAGTAGGTTTTGTAGCGGGTGGCATCGCGGGTGAGCAGTGCGTGGTCAGCGAAAAGCGCATGCGCACCAATGAAGAAGTCGGGTAGCGTGGCGATGCGTTGACCGCCATTTTTCCGGTATTCGCTATGGGCTTTAGCGGCCAGAACACTGGCCTCAAAGGGGATGGTTTCGAGCTCGATGCTGGCCGCTCGACGCCACGCATCAAGCTTGGCCCAATCGTAGTCGAAAGCCCGTGAAATTTCCGCACACACCACCGGATTGAGAACTAGGGAGCCGGTCCTTTGTTGCGCGGCGATAGCTTGCGCCGACCAGTTAAACCAAGTTTTGTCCAAGGTAAGCAGGTCCAGAATGACGTTGGTATCCAACAGAATGCGGGATTTCATAAGGATTCGCCGCGTAGCTCCCTGAGGTGAACGTCGGTGGTGAATTTGCCATGTGCCATCCCGGCGCTTTGCTGCATCCATCCGGGCAAGCGGGCGACGTTGGCTTTTTGGTGCCGGGATGTCTGAGGCTCCGCCGCAGGCTCACAGAGCATTTTTTCCAAGGCCTGGAGGAACAGGCTCTTGAGCGTGGTGGCTCGCTGGGCAGCAAGCACCTTTGCCTGGCGGTAGATATCGTCCGGGATGTCGAGGGTGGTTTTCATGAAAAAAACCTTCAGCGGAATGTTGTCACCTGTCAATATGCAAATATGCATTTATGACTCGATTCCGACACGAAGGGACAGAGAAATTATCGAAGGTTATGCTCAGCAGCCGCAACGCATCGGCAAGTCCATCATCCGGATCAGGACGTCTGCAGATAGGTGTTGATGGCTTGGGCGCTGCGTTTGCCGTCGCCCATGGCGAGGATGACGGTGGCGGCTCCGCGGACGATATCGCCGCCGGCGAAGATGCCGGGGATACTGGTCATGCCGGAGTCATCGGCCTCGATGTTGCCCCAGCGGTTGAGCTTGAGGTCGGGGCAGGTGGAGGTGAGCAGGGGGTTGGCGCGGGTGCCGATGGCCACGACCACCGCATCACATTCCAGAACAAACTCGGAACCGGGGATGGGCTTGGGACTGCGACGACCGGAGGCGTCGGGCTCGCCGAGCTCCATGCGCTGGCATTTGAGGCCGGTGACCCATTTTCTATCGTTGCCGATGACTTCGAGCGGAGCGACCAGATTTTCGAAATCGACGCCTTCGGCATCTGCGTGGTGGACTTCCTCGACGCGGGCGGGCATTTCGGCGCGGCTGCGACGATAGACGAGGATGGCGCGCTCGGCACCGAGGCGTTTGGCGGTGCGCACGGCATCCATGGCGACGTTGCCGCCGCCAACGACGGCGACTCGGCGGGCCCGGAGAATGGGGGTATCTGAGTCCAGGGCGTAGGCCTCCATGAGGTTGACGCGGGTGAGGTACTCGTTGGCGGAATAGACGCCTTTGAGGTTTTCGCCGGGGACGTTCATGAACACCGGCAAACCGGCACCATTGGCGATGAAAACCGCATCAAACGTTGCCCGCAATTCAGGCAGCGTGTAGGTGCGCCCGATGACCACGTTGTTTTCAATCTTCACCCCGGCCTGCACCAGGCGCTCCACCTCTTCCTCAACAATTTGCTTGGGCAGGCGGAATTCCGGGATGCCGTAAACGAGCACGCCACCCGGCTTGTGCAGGGCCTCGTACACCGTGACCTCATGCCCGGCTTTGACCAACTCACCGGCAGCCGTCAAGCCGGCCGGGCCGCCGCCTGCGATGGCGACCTTCTTGCCGGTGGCTGCGAGGGGCTCGATTTTGACTGCGTCGCGGTTGACCCGTGCCCAGTCGGCGACGAAGCGCTCCAAGTAGCCGATGGCGACGGGTTTGCCCCTGACGCCGCGGACGCATTGGGCCTCGCACTGGGTTTCCTGGGGGCAAACGCGCCCGGTGACGGTGGGCAACGCGTTGTCGCCGAACAAACTGCGGGCGGCTCCGGCCAAATCTCCAGCCACCACAAAATCCAGAAAGCGCGGGATGTTAACCATCACAGGGCAGCCTTGAACGCACTTGGGTTCCTTGCACTGGATGCAACGCTGCGCCTCTAGCAGGGCCATTTTTTCGGTGAAACCGAGGTTCACTTCGAGAAAATTGCCACTGCGTTGGGTGGCATCTTGTTCCGGCATGCTTTGCCGGTCAATTTTCATGCGCTCCTTGAGCGGCAGTATGGGGTCGTTCACGGTTGGACGGGTAAGGATGGGGCCGGGCGCGTCAGACCGACGCGGCAGCTGCCGGCCTCGCAGGCCGTGCTCGCTTGTTGTTCAAATTCGCGGTAGGTGCCGAGGCGCTCGGCCAGTAAGTCGAAATCCACCAGATGGCCGTCGAATTCCGGGCCGTCCACGCAGGCAAATTTCGTTTGGCCGCCGATATCGACCCGGCAACCGCCGCACATGCCGGTGCCATCCACCATCACCGGGTTGAGGGACACGATGGTATGCACGCCGAAGGGCCGGGTGAGGTTGGCCACCGCCCGCATCATCGGCACCGGGCCGACGGCATAGACGACGTCCACGCCGCCGGCTTCCAGCACCTCGCGGGTGGCGTCAGTCACAAACCCTTTGCGGCCGTAACTGCCGTCGTCGGTGCACACAATCACCTGGCCGAGACGCTGCAATTCCTCTTCGAAAATCACCCATTCGCGGGAACGTCCGCCTATGATGCTGATGACCTCCACGCCGCGCTCGGCCAGACCATGGGCAATCGGATGGACCACCGCAGTGCCCACACCGCCGCCAACACACACGGCGCGACCACTGGCAATCATCTCGGTGGGATGACCCAGCGGGCCGACAATATCCAAAATCGAATCGCCGACTTCCAGAGCCACGAGCTCGCGGGTGGATTTGCCAACCGCCTGAATCACCAAGGCTATGGTGCCTCGGGCCGGATCCGCATCCGCAATCGTCAGCGGAATCCGCTCCGCTCCATTGCCAAGGCGGACAATGACAAACTGGCCAGGCTGGCGAATCTCGGCAATGCGGCGGGCCTCAAGGTCGAGGCGGGTGACGTTGGGACTGAGCTGAATCTTGGCGGTGACGAGGTGCATGCGACGGTGGCGGATCGTGAAAAAACTTTTTCGGCCGCAAAGTCGGGCTAGTCGGCCTTGGCGTCAAGCATGGTTTTTCCAGTGAAGGTCTGCATGGCTCCAGTTCCTTGGATGACAGTCATTTTCGCCACATCGCCTGCACGGGTGCCTCTGCCTGAACCGGCAAGAAAAAAGTCGCAACACCAAAGAACCTTCAGGACGGATTTTTGCACGGAGCCTCGATGATGGGACCGCCCAGCCGCAAAAGGATTGCCCCATTTTACCGGCCGTCGGAAAGAATTGTCGATTTGTGATTGGAAGAGGAAATGTTCGCCCTTCGATCACTTCAAAAATCAACCATCAGCAATCGTCACTCATCAATCCATGTGCGCTCTGTCGCCAGAGGAATATACCGCGTGGCGGATCACCGTGCAAAAATCCGCCGTGAAGAACCTTTGCTTTTTTCAATGACTTGGCGCAGCCAGGCAAGCCCAGCTATGGCTTGCGACGGTCACAGACCGCCGCTACAATACCGGCCAGATGCTTGATCTTCTCACTGCCGCAATTGCTAGGCGCGCACCCCTGTTTACGGCACAAACCAACGCACTTCGCCTCATTGACGGCAGTGGCGACGGCTTGCCCGGCATCACGTTGGAATCGTTCGCCGACCACTGGCTAGTGGCCACCCCCGCCACCACAATGCCTGATGGGCTCAGGGCTTGGCTGCAGCAGCAAGGGCATACTTGTTATTGGAAAACTCTCGACCAACAGCAAAAAGTTTCACCAACCCACCACTGCGGGTCACATCTAACATCTCCATTCCTGATCCGCGAAAGCGGCCTTCAGTTCGAGATATCATTCCAATCCGGGTATTCCCAAGGGATATTTCTCGACCAACGCGAGAATCGCGCTGAAGTGCGCCGCCGCCTCCAACCCGGCCAGCGGCTGCTCAACGCCTTCGCCTACACCGGTGCCTTCTCCGTAGCCGCTGCCAGCGCCGGTGCCCAAACGACCACCCTGGATCTATCACAACCGTACCTCGCTTGGGCCAAACGCAATTTCACCCACAACGCACTCGATCCCGGCGCCCATCATTTTTGCAAAGGCGACGCATTCCACTGGCTGCGTCGCTTTGCCAAACAAGGCCGCACATTCGACGCGCTCATCCTCGACCCACCGACGTTTTCCCGCGATGAAAACGGCAAAATTTTCCGTGTTGAACACGACTTTGGGGCTCTCGCAGCCCTCGCCTTGGACGTGTTGGCCCCTGGTGGTTGGCTCCTTTGTTGCACGAATTGCCGCGCCCTTTCCGCCTCCAACTTCGAGCGCCAGATCCTCTCCGCCTCCCGCCAAACCCTCAACATCCGCCACCAACCGATGCCCGCCGACTTTCCGGGCGACGCCTATCTGAAATCGCTGTGGGTCAGCCGTTAGATCCGGGGCTTGACTGGTAGGCCGGCCAATGCGGTTTGCTTGGCTTTGTCTGATCGGCGAACAGGCTTCGATCTGGCATTCATCTGGTGAGAGCGCTTGATCGCGGGCCGAGGGCAGGGCATGCTCCGCGAATGAAGACGCTCGCAGCCATATTTTCGGAATGAACCAACCCAACAAATTCCATCTCTCGGGTCGCGCTGGACTCGTTCCATTCGCCGTGCTCGCATCGGCTTGCTTGGCGCTTTCGGCCGAGCCTTCGGCGAGAGAGTGGTCGGATGCGCTGTTGCGTGACTCGGCGGCGTGGCCGCATGCGGAGCGCGACGCAGTGATCGCGGCTACCCCGGATGGGCTGCGGGTGGAAGTGGCTGCCAGTCACCTCGATGCACGGGCTGAAGCGTCGGGACTTGCGATGCAGCCCGGCCTGGGACGCATCCGGGTGCGGGTGACCCAACTGGGCGGCGGCGCACGGTGGTTCTTGCGGGTGTACGGCGAGCTGCGCCAGCCTGGCCGGTCCCACACCTTGCATTTCTCGCGAAACGAAACGGCGGCGGGCACGCAGGAATTTGAGATCGACCCCCGCCTTTGTCGGCCAAGTGTGCAGAGGCTCCAATTGCAGTTAGGAGTGGAGGGGGCTGCCGGGGCCTTTGCGGTGTTTGGGGAGGTGGCATTTTTGCCAGCGGTGCCGCGGCCCAACTGCCCCCCTCGAACCGTGTTTCAGCCGGGTCAGGTGGATATTTCGACAGTTGAACTCATGCCCAATCTGCCGCAACCTTTCGAGTTGATCGACTGGAAGGAAAAGGCGATGGCCTATGACCGTCTCGTCTTCGACCGCAATGCCCGGGGCGAATTCCTGCCTTTGTTGTGGCTGGATGATTCCCACATCAACCTCCAACAACCGACGTTCGGGCTGCCCAGCTACGTCGGGAGTCCCAGTCAGGGGCAGGCCAAGCCCAATTCCCAGGAGGGAGTCACCTGCTTGGGCGCAGTGCTTGGCGCAACCCTGGCGGGCGTGGACAAGAGCCGCCAAGAGTCGGATTATGTGGGCATGTGCGAGGCCTGGTTCAACTCCGCCAACGGTCTCGATTTGGTGCTCAACCAGCAGCGCTGCGGCACCGGCGGCTCGTTCTGGTATGAAATGTTCCCCAATATCGTGTTTGCGGCCCTCGCCGACCTCTATCCAAATCACCCCCGACTCTCCGAGATTTCCCGCCTTTCCGCCGAACGCTGGCGCCTGGCGGCTCTCGATCTAACAAATTCGACGGGCCTACCGGATTTCAATCACACGTCGTTTGATTTCGGTACCCGCAAGCCGGTGGACAACGGTCGCTGGCGCGAGCCGGATGCCGCTGCTGGCATGGCTTGGCTCCAATATGCGGCTTGGATGAAGTTTCACGATCCGTTGTTTCTCGCTGCCGCCGATCATGCCGTCCAATCGCTGCAGGGGCAGACGGCCAACCCGTTCTACGAGGTGCTGTTGCCCTACGGCACGCTCGCCGCGGCACGTCTCAATGCCGAGCAAGGCCGCCACTACGACCTGCCGCGCCTGCTTGAGTGGTGCTTCGGCGTGAGTGAGTGCCGCGGCGGGTGGGGCGTGACGCTGGGTAACTGGGGCGGCTACGATTGCGACGGCTTGCAGGGGAGTCTCGACGACCGCGGCGGCTACGCATTTGCCATGAATACGTTCGTGGCGGCCGGCGCGCTGGTGCCGCTGGCACGCTATCAGCCGCAATACGCGAGGGCCATCGGCAAGTGGATGCTCAATCTCACCAACTCGGCCCGCTTGTTTTATCCCGCGGCCATGCCCGCCGGGCACGAGTCTGGCGCGCTCTGGCAAGGCGACCCGCAACACGTCATCGCCTATGAAGGCTTGCGCCGCGAGTGGCACGGCATGAGCCCGTGCGCCACCGGGGATCCGGTCGCCATGCGCTGGGGTCCCAAGACCGACCTCGGTCTTTATGGCTCGGGTTACGCCGGTATCCTCGCTGCGATCGTGCGGCCGACCACCGACCCGCGCATCCTTCAGCTCGACTGCCTAGCCAGCGATTTTTGCCGCGCTCCGGCCTACCCCACGTTCCTCTATTTCAATCCGCATCCAGATGCCCGCAGCGTCACCCTCACGCTCGGTTCCCAACCCGTCACTGTTTATGATTTGGTTACCAAACAAATCCTGGCCCGCAACGTCACCGGCCAGACTCAAATCCAGGTGCCAGCCGATGGCGCGCGGCTTGCCGTGTTAGTCCCCGCAGCTGCCGCAGCCCGCCAAGACGGCCGCAAGCTCTTCGTCGGTGATATTCTGGTGGACCCAGCATGGCGGGATTGAGGAAATATTGCAAATGGGTTGAAAGCCAAAATCGCTGCACGGTGACTTGCTGCGTCCTCGTTGCTGCGCATGCTTTGCTCCACGACGGATTTTAGACGAGGGCGGGGCATTCTGTCGCTTGGTATCAGCCGCGCCCCTGCCTTGTCGCTAGGGGTCGGCAAGATGCTCTCCCACCTTACAAATGGCCACCTTCACAACCGACACTTCCCCGATGCCCCCTGAACTGGAAACGCCCTCCCCTGCCCTGCTCAACCCTGCGGATGCAGAGAGCTTGGTGCGCGATGCCTCGCACTGGATCGCGCCGCTGCGAGCGGAGATTGGCCGCTACCTCATCGGCCAGAGTGAGTTGGTGGACCGGCTGCTCATCGCGCTGATGGTCAAGGGCCACCTATTGCTGGAAGGGGTGCCTGGGCTGGCCAA